>Ga0334722_10000835_pt1 | contig 42502 bp, 38 predicted proteins | sample C3_bottom_MG_FD_207210 | JGI IMG/M metagenome (GOLD analysis project Ga0334722, IMG submission 207210) | Sediment microbial communities from Yellowstone Lake, YNP, Wyoming, USA - C3_bottom | ecosystem: Environmental > Aquatic > Freshwater > Lake > Sediment | place: USA: Wyoming | collected...
TTCTATAGGATAATAGTCTTGTATTTTTAGCCTCAATAAGCTATAATACTCTTTCTATCTGAATTGTTTATAACTATTTATGTCAGACCGTGTAGAATATTCAAGATTGGTTCCGGAATCGCTCCAACGACAACTCCAAACATACGGAGAATTACTTGGAAATACATACAAAACTGAGGTATCTGTTCAGGCTTTACAGTATACCAGTGCATATGTGGGTAATATATTACGATCAAGAAATCTTAGGGCAATTGAAGTTCAGTCGGATGAAGTTGAAAGGGCTGCTAAAATTGCAAACAATCTCTACTCTGCCCCTCCCCTCCAGATTCTTTGTATTGATGGACGTGTTGTTCCCGTACTGGTCGGTGGTTTTTCCGCAGGAATTGGTGGAGCGCTGCGTCTCCCGGGTGGTGAAGTCAAAGAAGTAGTAAGAGACTATCTTGACCCAAGCGGTATTTATAAAATTATACCCGGATCGAATTTAGACAATATGTTTGATCAGGCGTTTGAAAAATATGATCGTATAAATGAGATACTCGACAGTCACATTGGTTGCGCAGCAAAGAAAACGGACGAAATGGCACGGGGAAGAAGCTTAAGTGATGACGGTCTTCTTAAAGATGTAAAAAGAAAAAAACAGATAGCACAGGCAATGATTAAACATGTTGAATCAAAATATCAAGGAACAAAACAGGTAACTCCAATTCAGTTCAGTTTTGATCCGCATAATGGATTTGGATATATGGGCCTTGAAACCGACGAAGCGCTAACATTTGCTGAAAGCGCCAAGGGATTCAACTCAGAAGTGCTTACCTCTCTTACACAATCGGGGAAAATACTTTCCACTCAGGCTTTAGTATTTGACCCGAAAATTCAGGAAGTATTTATGAAAAATGTCTTTCCTATTGATTGGAAAAACGAATATGCACAAAGCGCAGATCATTTCTGGACCAATATTTCTACGATGCACGCAGAACTTATTCCTTACTTAAAACAGAAAATAAAACATATATATAAGGATACGATTACTGAGGAAGAATTGAGCGATCGGGCACTTCTTCTTTTATCAAATGCATACAGCGGATTTTTACATAATTATGAACAACAATATGCTTATAAAGAACATGTCGAGGAAGGAATAAATGTGTCTGTGGGCGCATACGGGCCTTTCGATATGCCTTTTTTTGCCGTACACAATCACGACGTTGACAATCTCCCCGGAACTGTCGCTTTTGCAGCCACCATTGTCCGGGGAAACAGAACAAGTGATCGTATCGCCAAGCCTGCATTATTTGAAAAAAAATCAGATTTCATTGAAGCTCCTGTGGTAACTATGGTTGCTGAAACTCTTAGGTTAGAAGATGTTTCTCTTGACCATATTACAAATATGGATTTTTCAGACCTTCCCTATGTGAATTGGTACAATATGACAGATAGCGAATTCAGTACCTACTTAACCACAAAACAAAAGGACATTAGTTTCATTGAATACGATTTACTCAACGATTTACGGAAAAAAATGATCCGCTTATATACAAGCCGTGTATCAACTGCGGATCAATTACTTGAAGGCAATCTTATTGCATTTCCTGTTATCACCGGTAAGAATCGTGAAATAAAAGCAATTATTCCTTTTTTCATGAAGGGGTATTAAATCTCGCCTTGTTTTATCTTTTTCGTATTTCCTCCATCAATTTTTCCATAACAACCAGATTATGATAGCTTGTTAAAATATATCCAAGTATCTCTTTTTGTTTAAATAAATGAAACAGATAGCTTTTTAATAAAAAAATAGCACGTTATGTCTTTAGAGCCGGAGACGCTGTTTTTGCATCTATATATTTACCAAATACATTAGCATATCTTTCATGAATATGAGGAAGAAATACATTCTTATCTTTTGTTGCAGAACATCGTGATGGTTTTAATCTTACTCCAATTTTACTTCGTAACCTAAGTAGTGAATGATCAAGTAACAATTCCTTATTATTTTTACATGTCTCTCTCAAAAAATCTCCATCACCTATACGGTGCCCCTGCGTCTTATCAAACAATCCCAACTCTTCTGCTTGTTTGATTACACTTTCGCCGTTTAATCCACTTTGAAGAAGTGCTACTTTTTCAGGTGTTTCTTCTCCCAATCTTCGTCTTAAGATGGAAATTTCTAAACATCTCATGGATAATTCCTTTGCGGCAAGAGATTCACCGCTTTGCGTTCTTTCAAGCAAGTCCTTTAGTGATTTTCTCTCTGCAGTAAGATGAAGAAGGCCTTTTTCCGGCAATTGTTGAAATTGATCATCTGTCTTGATTTCGTCTGCCCTTGTCTTTTGAAACAATGGTACCCACGTGGTACCTCCACCGTCTAACACTTCTTTTAAATTGGCAACAGTATATTCGTCGGGAAGAAGTTTTTCGTGAACTACGCCTTCTCCTCCACGTAAATCCCTAAGAGGAATATGCATTGTCTCAAACAAAGCAAGTACTGCCTGAGCTTGATCTAATGAAAAACCAACCTCATCTGCAATTTCTGCAAAGGATTTTCCCGCAGCCATTTCAGCCAACACACGCAGTCTTCCCTCATTGAGGTGGTGTTCCCCTGCGCCTGATTCAATCATAAAATAATGTTATGAGTAGCGGCTTTTGACCTGGAATAAGATATATAGGCTCAGAAGCATTCCTATTAAACCCATAATAAGCCCCCACATATTAAATAAAACCGCACTGTTAATTCCTTCAAGAAGGGCTACATAAAACATTATGTTCCATCCTGCTTTTTTGTTTTTAAGAAGTTTTGGAATGGCAATAATCATTAAAACCAAGGCGATCCCCTCAACTATAGTTGAGATGGTATAGGTGAATCCAAGATTAAGCCCGCCGAATAAACCGGCAGCTCGGAAATACGTTCCCCACCCGAGAAAATCCAGTATATTCATGATGAGTTTAATGACAAGAAGAATTGATGCCCAGGGTCCGAATTTTACGATTGCATCTTTAATATTCTCAGGAAGTGAGGGGGCTTTTTTAACCAAATACTCATCACATAGGTCCTCAAAATCAGCCACATATGATTTAAGGTCGAAAGATGCTGCCATAGATATAAAACAACAAATTTATAATATAACTATTGTTGTTAACATGATGATAGGTGTCACCATGAAGAATGTCAATAAGAATATTCACTATGCTCGCTATTTTATCATATGCCCCTTTGAGGCGATGATTGCTTGGTTTTCAAGTATAGTATTATTCCGCCTGCGCCTACTACTAACAATATGATTATGGCAATCAATATGAGCATTTGGGTCATTGCCTTGCTGTTTTGGGTTGTTGTGACCTTGCTACCCGCACTTCTCTTCTCTTCCTCACTTACCCCAAGGGATGATTTCTCTCCTTGACCGCTTCGCGCTTTTGCAAGTTCCTGAGCCTTTAATCCTGAGGGAGATACGGCTCCGCTTGAACTTCTTCCTACCCAAGGATTAATTCCTTGTTTGAAAAGATAATCATGGTTTTGTGCAAGAAAAGCAGATGGTTTGACAGTAATCTCAGTATCATCAGCTGTTGTATATTTAATATCAAAATTTGAGCCTAACAAATGATCTGAGGTTACTTTGTAAAAACCGTTCGCATCAGTAACTGTTTCATAATAGGGCGCTTGTGAATGGGGAATCATAATGGCAACACCCGCATTTGCAAGCGGTTTGCCATCTTTCCCATATGCATATCCTTCAAGATATTGAGGAATCGGTTCAAGTTTTGTAATCGTCTTTACTCCACTCGCAGAAGCCGTAGAAGTTGCTGTTTCATTAACTCTCAAGTCAACTTTTTCCAGTTCAAGACCATCTATAACTTCTGTGTATTCAGACGTTACTTCAAATACGCTTTGATCCATATCAAACCTGAATGCGCCTACTTTATCCGCCTGAAAGTTGCCTAATGTGCGATAAGGTGTTTTTACGGTCGGATCTGAGGCTAAAACTTTTGCAGTCTTAATGTGAAGTTTTGTCAAAGGATGTGACACATCTCCATCAAAAGTAATGACGCCGTACGGGGAAGAATGATAGAAAAAATTAATGATTGAAGGTGCGTTATTTGTATTGCGGGTTGGTATGGCAACGTCACGATGCTGTATTGCACCTCTTTGTTGGATAACTTCACCCGTATAAATCTCAGAATAGGCCTTCGTATAATTAGGATCAATTTGCGTTAAGTCAGTTAAAAATGCCGGGTTGGTAACAAGTTTATAATCTCCATCGGGAACAACATATTCAAATTTCCCTTCTGAATAAGTGGTTTGCGGATTATAAATATCTCCACCTAACATATCGTCGGTTGTCATTGTTCGGAATATGTTATCTTTTTTTACTTGAAGCGTTATAGTAGCACCCTGAATCGGCTCAAGTGTTTTTGCATCAAATAATGCCCCATATGGATCCCAGCTTATTGAGGCGCAACTTGATATAGATGTTTCAAAATCCAATCTGCCTTGTTGATTACCGCCTGCTTGTCCTGCAGGAGCTGGGTTAGGATCAACATACTGTAAAACCAACCATTTTCTTCTCCGACTGACCGGGGTAAAGTCCTGCCATTCATACCAAGCATTAGCCGGGGTCAAGTCACCTGATGGTTCAGCTCTTACCGGGCTTGGCGGCTCAACTCTGGTAAGCCCGTCTTTTTTAAATAATCCTTGGAATTCATAACTATATGCTTTTTTTAAATCTGCCAAATTAGTAGATGGCTTCACTAATTTTCCGTTTTTCCAATCACCATATATGGTGTCATCAGCTGCTTGATTTCCTGTTGAACAAAGTCCGTTTCCAAGCTCAGTACTGACACATCCCACAAGAAACACGTCGTTACCTGGATGCAGCCCCGCCATAACCAACTTAACCCTATGTCCTGTTACCCCCTGCCCTGAACAACCTGCCTCTTTATTTCCACAGCTGAGTCCAACCCCTGCCTTATTTTTTGGTATGTTTAAGCACTTCCATACAGGGTTTTTGCCTGTATATCGGATTCCTGCTGAAACAGATGGTGCAAAAAACACCACAAAACCAAGGGTTAAAAAAAGAGCTGCAATTTTTTTCATAATTTCATATTAACTACTTTTTAAAAACATGTCAAGTTAACTGAAGACGATGACATTTTTTGCGACTTGGTCGCGCGCAGTTGATTAAAATAAGTGTTCGAGCACGAACATTGGAGACAAAAAATGGCTTCGTTGAAGTTTATTTACTCTTTTTCTTTAATTCCAGCTTCTGGAACCATTTACGCCTGAACATCATAGCAATAACCGCATACACGCCAATATCCATCCAGCTGTCATCGATTGACTCATTTTTGGGATTTTTATTTGCCAGAAGAAGATTTTTCAGTCTGTTTAACTTATCGCTGATTCGGTAAACAATACCCATTTCGCCGGTATCAAGAATATTCCCCTTTCCATAGTCAATATTTTTCTGCACAAAAATTTCCCGCATCTCCTGACAGACTTCATCAAAAGCACTCTCCAGATCTTTCGGATTTTCCATAAAAAAATCGATTAAAAATAATAAATTGGAAATATGATTTTTTATGCAATCGCGTGGGTTAACCCTGAGGGTGACGCGGCATAAAAAAGCATATGACAATTTATTTTGTTAGCTCAATAAACGTAAACTTTTGTCCCTTTTCCTCTTTTTCTTCTTTTGATATCACTTTGGTAAACAAGGAATAATCAGGAAAAAAAGTGTCAGCTCCATATATTCCGTTTACAAGAGTCAAATATAGTTTATCTGCAAATTTCAACCCCAGTTCATATATTTGTCCCCCTCCAATAATAAATACTTCTTCTTTTTCGATTTCTTTGGCCTGATTTAACGCTTCTTCCAATGAATGCGCCACAATACATCCCTGCGCCCTGAATGAGGTGTCCCGTGAAATAATAATATTAAGTCGCCGGGGAAGAGGTTTTCCGATTGACTCATATGTTTTCCTCCCCATAATAACCGTGTGACCTATGGTTAATTGTTTAAATCTTTGCAGATCCTCAGAAATATGCCAAAGCAGTTTGTTGTCCTTGCCCAATTCTCTGTTTGACCCGATTGCTGCAATAATGTTTATCTTAGGATTGTTCATTTTGAATTAAGAATTTTAAGATTCTCATCATTTAACCCTCCGGTTACGCTCAACTTAGCTTTGATAGGCGGATGTGAAACATAGTCAACGAGATCTACATATTCCGGTTTAAAATCGTCAATTGTTTTAAAACTGTGGTTGAATCGGATGTGGGGAAATTTTTTTGGCTCTCGTATCAATTGTTCTTTTACTTGATTTAAGTGCGCCTCATAAATATGCACATCTCCAAACGTATGAACAAATTCTCCCGGTTCATACCCGGTAACTTTTGCCAGAATAAGGGTGAGTAATGCATAACTTGCTATGTTGAAAGGAACTCCGAGGAAAATATCCGCACTTCGCTGATAAAGCTGCAAGCTCAATTTTCCGTCGATAATATTAACCTGATACAGGTTGTGACATATGGGAAAACGGGAGGCGTCTTCATAAGTTGCCATAGTATAGAGATATTCGGGATTCCAGGAATTTACAATGAGATTGTGAGCTGCGGGATCATCTTTTATTTCCTGAATAACCCACTTGAGCTGATCAATGGTTCTTTCTGTCCTGGTGGGCCATTTTCTCCATAATTCTCCGTAAATTTTAGGTAGATCGCCCCAATTTTTTGCAAATTTTGTGTCTGCTGCTATTTGAGCAATGAATTCTTCTTTCGTTAATAGGTTCTTATTGTTTGCTTTATTTTTTTTGCTCCTTTCAAGATAAATCCGGTAAGGATAATCGTCCCATATATGTACATTATTGTCGACTAAATATTTGATGTTCGACTGACCGGACATAAACCAGTAAAGTTCATGTAATACTCCTTTCCAATAAACTTTTTTTGTGGTAAGAAGAGGAAAGCCTTGTGACAAATTAAACCGTATTTGCCTTCCGAATACCGAGTAAGAGGCATCCCCGGTCCCCCGATCCACTTTCCGCACTCCATGATTTAAAATATCCTTCAGAAGCTCCAGATACTGATACTCGGGATGTTTCATAACGCTCATTATAGAGAGTCAAAAAAATATTGCAAGAATATATTTTAGATTTGTTTTTCCCTTTTTTCCGTCGTCACCCGTCCCCCTTGCCATTGACCTTTATATTGACTTCCTCCTCCGTCAACCCATTCAAATTGAGCATGAACAAAACGGGCACCCATCTCGATAACTACCTCAATGGGTCCTTCATTTTTTATACCGAAAGTTAGCTTGCCGCAATAGCCCGGAGCACCATTTCCAGTACGAAGGTTGAGGCCTGACCGGAATGTTGTCGTACGGGGTTTGAAATTGGCGGTAATATCCAAGGGTAAATTAACTTTTTCAATGGTAGTAACCAGGAAATAATCTCCCGGCTTTATGGTTATGGTATTTTTTTTACCTTCTTCATATTTGGTAACCAATTCAATCTTGGGTGTTTCCCGTTCAGTAATTCCTAAGAAAGCGTGGCCTGAGATTTTGTAGACTTCGCCAAGCCGCAGATCAAATCCTGCCCCCTCAGGAGTCTGCAAATCTCTACTTCCCAACCCTTCAACTAATTTTTTCTCTTTAACCAATTGTAAAAGTAATTTTGGTCCAAGAATCATAGGGTAAAAGTAATTAATAATAAACCGCAGACAGTGAAATTTTTGCGACTTGGGCAAAAAGGATCATCCCATTGAGCAAAAAATTTTACTGTCAAGGCTCCTAAACATTTCCTAAGTTTTCAATTTCAAAACCACCGTTTTTGTCAAATGTTACCTCATAAATCGGTAATCCTTTTGCTAAACGTCTCGCCGTTTCCATAAGATGTTCATCGCCAATTGTGGACATAATCTCATACAGATAATCACTGTCACATCCGGGAAGTAAAACAACAGCTTTATTTTCAATCAGCTTTTTCGCCAACACTTTATGACGCTCATTCACTAGCGTCTGATGAAATATAAATATTTGAACAGCGGAATTTTGTGCTCCGATAAGTATTTTCCCCTGTGGCAGCACTCCCCAATTCCCTTTAACTAATACAACGGCCCCTTCCTGATGATCTCCCTGAAGAAGTGTCTCGGTTGCCCCTTTTTGTATTGCCTGAGCAAAAAAATCTTTGATAAAAACCATGTCACCCTCAACTATTTTATACTCTGCGGGACTTAATGTAGCTTGCCCTATATGCCCGCAACCTGCTAAAACCCCTTTCCCGTGTGCGTGTGAGTCTGTATGCAGTCTGAGGTTTTTTTCCCCTCCAACCACCTCAACCAATGTTTCTGCTGCTTTTTCTTTGTCCACCTCAAATCCATATGCATGCCCTGTTGCGTAAATAAGCATGAGTTCACCGGCATCAGCCCCGGGAATGGCAAGAGCGGGCAAATCAGGAGCATCTTGGTACCTTCCGTCAATACAACGACTCAAAAAGGAAGTTTCCTTCGAAACTTTATATCTATTCTGATTAATCAGATCAAACAGGTTTTTTTCGTTCAATGTTATTTTTTGCATGGAAAAGATTATACATCAAAAAATAATCTGTGCCTAATATAAATATAATAACGTACCCGTCATTTTGATACAATGATTGTATGCAAAAATCCGTATTTGTTTTTGATCCGACCATAGAAGACACTCAAAGTAAAGTCCGGGGTATCGGCCGCTATTTACAGATACTGCGTGAAAATTTTTTTGATGAATTTGTTTTCTCCGGTAAACTACCTACTAAAAACCAGCAATCTGCTGTTTTTGTCAATCCTTTTTTTAATTTCCTTCAAAAACCCACAACCCTTAAACGAGTAGCAAAAAAACAGATCGCCATTATCCATGATCTTATTCCTCTAAAATATCCTCACCACTTTCCTGTTGGAATTAAAGGAACTATTTACATAACACTTAATAAATTAGCGCTCAAAAATTACGACATTGTTATCACTGATTCTCTTGCGAGCAAAAGGGATATCGTCGATATTTTGGGGCTTCCGGAAAATAAAATAAAAGTAGTTTACCCCTGCCTACCAAAGGTTTTTCTCAATTCCAAACCAATCACCAGCGACCAACAATCAACGACTGATTACTGTCTTTATGTGGGAGATGCAACCTGGAATAAAAACCTGGTTAATTTGGCAAAAGCCATAAAAAAAACGAATATAACTTGTGTGTTTGTCGGAAAAATATTTGAAACAAAACATTCAATAGCACATCCGTGGCAAAGAGAACTGCAAGAATTTTTACTCCTTACGGATAATGATCGAAGGTTTATTTTCAAAGGATTTATTCCTGATGAAGAATTAATTTCCCTCTATCAAAATGCTTTATTTAACATTCTTCCCTCCCGAGATGAAGGCTTTGGTTTTTCATATGTTGAGGCCTCAAATAATGGTTGTCCGTCTTTACTTGCCGACATTGAAGTGCTTCGTGAAATATCAGAAGGAGCTGCAATGTTTGCAGATCCGGAAAGTATTGAAGACTTGCAGGAAAAAATTGGGATTATGACTTCAGACGTAACTTTACGGAAAAAAATCGGACAGAAAGCGAAAGAAAGAAGTAGTTTTTTTAATCAAAAACAGTTTAAAACATCCGTTGAAAAAATATTATTTTCCTAACATGAAGAAACGTTTTATAACAGTCTTGTTTTTTATAACGGTATTTTTCATGGCCCCTCATGTATTTGCAGCCGAATGGAAAGTTTGCCCCGCAGACTCAACGGATGCAACCTGCAGTCACAAGGGACCCGCAGGCATTCAACAGGCAATTGATCAGGATGCAAAAGACGGTGACACTATATTAATACAGGCGGGTAATTATGCATTTGGTCAAGGTCCAGTCGCCGACCCCGACTATAAATATAGAAATTGTTTAGTTCATACCAGGGGGAAAAAAATAACAATCAAGGGGGTTGGAGGAGTGACTCTTGATAATAGTAACTATGGCCTTGATGATCCAACACAAGCAAAGTGGAATACAGGTATTTGTATTCTTGGAGGCGAAGTCACCATAGATTCTGTTGCTATAAGACAAACGCTGCGTCCAGGTATGTATCTTGATAACACACGCGCAATTATTAAAAATGTTGTATTTATCGATATTGACAATATCCCCATTGATGTACATCGTTCTCAATTAATGTTATTAAATAGTTTTGGAGCGTCACTGAATTTAGCAGACTTTTCATATGCTCGTATTGAAAATAACACTTTTTTTAATGGCGGGGTAGGAGTAAACCTGTGTGAAACAAATGAACCAACTGCCGATATTTCAAATAATGTTTTTGCTAGGGGAAATATAACAGTTAATTGTATAGAACAGACACAGAAATTGGCAAATATAAAGGCCTCAAATAACGTTGTCTATAAAGGATCAACTGCGGGTGACCAATCATGTATTGGGCCAGGAAATACGGAAGGAGAAGCTTGTGCAGCTAATGAATTGTGTACGGGAACAACGTTTGCGTGGCCTGGGTTTGTCGGAGCTGATGAAAATGGAACGCTATGTGTGTGGGGTGAAGGAAGAATTCAAGGCGACTACAATACTAAGGCAGGATCACCTGCCACCCTTGCTGGGGCAGGTCTAAGTACAGGTCCCTGTGCAGGAGGTGGCGCCTGCACAGCCTATATTGCCTCAAAGCCACTTCCGCAACCGCCTCAAAATAACCCACCTCCGGGAAACAATAATCCACCTGGCAATAATAATCCACCAGCTGAAGATTTAACTCAATATATCCACAATTACGCTATTCCTCTTGGAGGAAAGGAAAATACTGACAATACGGCAGGCTTATTTCTTTATATTGTTTTTGCCGTGGTCTATATAATGACTATTCATCTTGCAATCGCAATCGGAGACCAGTTTAACATCTTTCTCATGGCGGGCCTTTTTGTCCTGGGCGCAGTAATTGGATTTTTCCTTCATTCCTATGAGCTGGGTTTTGTCTTTGCGATGGTATCATCCCTTGTCTTCTGGTAGATTGAAAAGTTTACGAGCATTCTGAGTGGTAATTTCAGCGATTTCTGCTTTGGATATGTGTAATTCATCCGCAATATATTCTGCGATAAGAGTAATATTGCTTGGTGTATTGGGATATTTTTTTTGTGACCTGAGAGGTTCGGGTAATAAATAAGGAGAGTCCGTCTCTAAAACTAACATGTCCAAAGGGATGTGCTTAATAAACTCCTTTTTTTTTATGTCATATGTTACGTCGCCATCAACGCCTATAAAAATATGGTGCGTTTTTGCAAACTGCAACAGCTCTTCGTCGGGTTCACAACAATGAAATACTGCTCTATATTCCAATAACGTATCCCAATGTGCGTGCAATAAAGGAATAAGGTCGTTTTTTGCCTCCCAGTTATGAAAAATGATGCTTTTTTTATATTCTAAAGCTAAATGTATCTGGGAGATTAAAAGTTCTCTCTGTGATTTAATAAAATCATTGGTCACTTCATAATTTTTGTATTTTGTATTTTTATATACATGTCTGTCCAACCCTACTTCTCCTATTGCCACAACTTTTTCATGTTCAAGAAGTGTCTCTATTTCTTTTAATGGGTTAATTGTGTTTGGATTATCGGATTTTAGATAAATCTCCTGCGCATGATGAGGATGAATCCCAACCGCTGCATATACTCCGCTATATAATTTAGCAAGTTCCAAAGCCTTAAATGAAGATTTCACATCTGTTCCAGGAACTATAATGCCATTTATGCCGACACTGCGGGCTTGTTCAATTATTTCTTTTTCCTGTCCCTGAAAACGCTTAAAATTCAAGTGACAATGTGTGTCAAACATATTGCATTTAATGTAATAATTTTCTATTATTATAGTAGATTATGACCCGAAGAATATCAGCCGTATTTGTTTTCTTTTTATTTATTTTTTTTCTTCAAAAAGAAACCGTTGCAGTCTGGATAAAAAAACAGGGTAAATGGGTTTGGACACAGGAAAATGTTTTGGGAGCAACAAGCACTGATGAGGTTGTTTATGTGGTAAGATCTGCTTCTCCCTCTCCAACTCCGACCCCAACCGATACACCAACTCCAACGCCTACTCCTACCGATACTCCAACGCCAACTTTAACCCCGACTCCTACTCGTGCTGCAGCGGCAGGTCCAAGAAGTCCTGGTCAAGCGCCTACTGCTGTCACGGTAACCTCATTCCGCGCTCAATGGGCCGGTAACGGAGTTTCCATTACATGGGCAACGGCAACAGAGATAAATAATATGGGTTTTAACTTATATAGAAGCACTGATCGAAACGGCACATATACCAAGATAAACAATCCTATGATATATAGTACCTGTCTGGGTTGCATTACGGGAGCAAATTATTCTTATACCGATATATATATATCATTAAATCAAACATATTATTATAAGCTGCAGGCGGTTGATTCGCAAAATCGTGATCAAATGTTCGGGCCCGAATCAGTGACAACACCTCTTCCAACGGCAACTCCGACACGCGTGCCAACCCCCACTCAAATCCCCACCCCAACCCCTCTCCCGTGTGGCACAAGATATTGTACCGAGCAGGAACGATGTTTGAGAAATGTGTGTCGATCATTTTGTGCACCGGATGGTTCATGTCTTGGTGATTATTATTGTACCTTACCTGAGGGTGTTTGTGCCCCTGTTGCAGTTGCTGGTGTTTCAGCCTCTTATGCTCCACAATACCCCACCGCAACTCCACCCGTTGGCAACAACCAAATCGTACCCACAACAAGTGGTTCAGGGTATTCCCCTTATATTTATCCCACCACTTTACCAACACCCACTCCGGCCCCAACAAACATATACCCTACAAGACCGCCATCAAGTAGTACTTATTTTAATAATCCAAATCCTGACCTACCCACCCCTGCCCCTGCCATAACCTCCATTCCAAGTCAATTAAAGGGAAAGGCTTCAACTATTGTTATCGAACTTCCTGCTGCTCCCGCCTCTTCATCTAATCCTTTGGCTATCGCTCCTACCCCTGCTTCAATCATACTAAAAGGAGAAGACCTTAAAGAAATTGTTATTGGAGCATTTAAACCGGTTGCAGCACATGCCGAAACACCAAAAGGCACCACAAGTCAACAAATAGCTCAATTAACAGAAAAGAACAACGATCTAAATATTGTCATTGAAAAAAAACAAGGAACCGGCATCGCGATTTCCCAACAGGAGTTTGTTATACAAAAAGGGCCACGTAGCGTCACTATTACCAGTAATAGTCAAAATGCCGGAGTGCTCTCAATCGATCAAAATGATACAAAAGCAACGGTTTCCATGCCGATTTCCATTGATCCGACAACCAATATTATGACCATTGATACTCCTACGGGACCAATGAAAGTGTCAATTATGCCTGACGATGCTGTTGCAATAGTGAGGCAGTTAAAAGTCATCAATCAAAACGGAACCCCAAACACGGTAGCACTTGAAGTCAGAAACAATCAGCTTGAATATAAAATAAAGGCGGAAAAATCAGAAAAATTACTTTGGATCATACCTGTCACCATTCCGCGTGATATATATGTCTCAGCTGATACTGGAGGAGTAATTGCAGTAAAAAAATCGTTCCTCTACGGTTTTATTTCCCTCTTCACGTTTTAATCATTAAGGAGCGGCTTCAAGGGTAAGTTCAAATTGTTTTATTTCTCCATTTCTCCATAGCTTGATGGTAATTTTTTGCCCAACCTTCATATCTGCAACTATCGTGGCAAGATCTTGCTTGTCCCCTGATGCGACTTTCTGATTGTCTATTTGCACAATAACATCTTCCTCTTGTATTCCTGCCTTAGCTGCGGGGGAGGAAACAACAACCGACTCAACATAAGCCCCTTCAGCTAAATTGTTCATAACAGCCGTTTTACGATCAAGTGTGCGATATCTTATCCCCAAATACGGGCGCTCAAAGCTTCCTCCTCTTTTGTCAAAATTTGAAAGCAGATTTTTAACCACATTGACCGGAATGGCAAATCCGATATTCGATCCGCCTTGGGCAATGGCTGCATTCACTCCGATCACCTCCCCTTTTGAATTTAATAACGGCCCTCCCGAATTCCCCGGACTGATTGCTGCATCGGTTTGAATTACGTTGTCAAGCTTTTCTACATATCCCTCATAGGGCGATCCCGCAGTAATCCCTCTTCCCAACCCGGAGATAATTCCCGTAGTCACAGTGTTACGAAATTCTCCTAAGGGGGTCCCTATCGCAATTGCCATCTGCCCGAGTTTGAGTTTGTTTGAATCTCCCAATAAAAGAGACTTAAGACCTGATGCATTTACTTTCAGTATCGCCAAATCATTCAGCGGGTCTCTGTAAATTTTTTCAACATTATATGTTTTATCATTGTTGGTCACAACTTTATATGTAGCATCCGTATCTGCCACAACGTGTTTATTTGTTATGATAATTCCATCATCCTTTACGATAAATCCGCTCCCGATGTTTTGATCGACTTTTTGTTTTTGGCCGGGAGTTTGACGGAATCCTCCAAATGGATTAAAAGGATCTATCTCTAAAAAACCAGGAGTGGACGTCGTTTTCGTAATTCCCACAGTTACTACCGACGGAAGAGATTGTTCGACAACCTGTGTGACTACAGATTCCTGATATACAATAGTTTGGTTTTCTGTTTTGGGGAAAAGAGAAGTGTTTTTTGAATCAATTTTTGGAAAATATTTATTCCAATTGACGGAAGGGAATATGTGATATGTCTGCCCTATGGCAAATATGAGCAATAGTAGCGCTAAACTAAAGAGAATTTTCTTCATGTCTCCAATAAATAAAATTAGTTAATAATTATTATTTTATATAGATTCCTGAAAAAAATCTGAAAAATCAGGGCGCAATTTCTTCAATTGCCCGTTCAAGCTGAGTATCCATCTGACGCGTCAGGGTATTTCCCTCTGGTATCTTCATTTCAACCTTTATATCGGGTTCAATACCTATGTGATTTATCCATGATCCTCCGGGTAAAATCCACTTTGCCACGGTTACATGAAGACCCGCGCCGGCGTCCAAATCAAGAGCTTCCTGCACCGATCCTTTACCGAATGTTTTTTCACCGATAAGGCGAGCTCTTTTATAATCACGAAGCGCTCCCGACAATATCTCAGCCGCAGAAGCTGATCCTTTATTCACCAAAACAACCAGAGGAATATCAAGTAGTGACCCTGTTCTCATAACATTGTAATCTTTATTGCCTAATACTTTTGATTCCTGTCTTACTACTAACTTACCTTTTGGTAAAAATTCCCCTGCCAAGTAAACCGAACTTTCCAAATATCCACCCGGATTGTCACGCAGATCCAAAACCATACCTTTAATCTGTTGCCCGTCCCAAGCCTTTTTAATTTCGGCAACTTTTGTCTCCCATTCATCGACCGTATTTTCTCCGAATTGGTTTAATTTGAGATAAGCTACCGATCCGCAGATAGTTCCGCAATCTTGTTTCTTTTCATCAAGCTTAACTTCAACAGATTCAACTAAAATGGTATCACGGACCATCTGAATATCTTTTTCTTTTCCATCCCTTTCGATGGTTAGAGTAACTTTTGTACCTTTTGCCCCTCTTATTTTTGAAACTGCCTGCGGCAATACCCATCCCTTTGTGGATTGACCGTCAACTTTATTAATAAAGTCTCCCGAAATAATCCCTGCTTTTTCAGCTGGTGAATTTTTAAGAGGAGCAATAACGGTAATCCTACCTGCCTGAAGTCCCAACTGAGCGCCGATTCCTTCAAATTTTCCTCCTAAATCGTCTTTTGACTGTTTATTTTCATCAGGAGTAAGAAAAAAAGTATAGGGATCGTCAACTGAGGCAACCATACCTTTAATGGCACCGTAATACATCTTTTTCTGATCAAGTTTGGTCCTGTCAACATATTTATCTTCAAGCTGTTGCCAGGTATCCCAAAACAGAGAAAAGTCCATATTCTTCAGATTTGCGTTTTGTGAGGAGGAAGAAGATCCACTAAACAAATTGAGAGATCCGTTGCTGGTAATTTTCACGCCTGCCGACCTATACTGCCCTATTTTATATCCTATTCCGAATAAAAATACCGCAAGGGACAAAACGAGAAATATTCTGGTTAATTTTTGTGGGTTAAACATAATGTACTAATATAAATTTATTATCCGTAAAAAACTATTTTACTTCCTAATGGGTAGACAATGCAATAGGGAAGAGAATATTTCATACTTTCCTCATAATCTTTAATCGTTTTAAACAGTACGTGAGATGTTCCGGTTTTTTCACCAAGACTCCGCAGCGTTACAAAGCCCGCTGCACCCAAGGCCTCCATTTTAATCTGAGTATATCCGTTTATTAACTCAGTAACCACGACTGCCCCATCAATGGATTCTTCATTTATCTCCGCATCTTTTCGCATATAAAAAACCCTGCCTCCGAAGAAGACTTCAGATTCTTTTCCTTCATATTCTTTCATTTTATTAACCTTCAAATGTACAGTCCCTTTTTCAATTTTGGCTATTTCTCCGGAAAAAAAAGCTTTTTTAATAAAGGATTTTGATGTAGCAACTTCAATAAGGATAGAGCCGTCTGTGTGGTTTATTTCTTTCAATATGCCCTCCCATTCGCTTTTATAGCGGGTAGTATTTAATAATGATTTTTTTTCAGCCAGTGTTTCTCCTTTTTGAACTGTTTCACCCACTACTTTTTTAAGATATTGAAATATTTTCTTTGAAGGAGCGTGTATTTTGTCACTTATAATTATTTTAACTTCATGAGCTACTTGATCTTCGTAAAAGGGGGTATTAAAGTCAACCGACTGACCTACCTTAACAAGGAGTTTTCCTTTTTCCGGAACGGGTATAGATACAATCATACCCTGATTATAACAGTTATCTCATCCCTTGATATGATACGTAAGGAAGCAATGAAAGAAAGCGGGCATATTTAATATGTTTTGTCAGAATACGCTGATGTTTTGCGCAAATACCTGATAATTCACGATTAATGATCTTTTTTCGTGGCGACATAAATTTCTCAAGGTTTTCAACCTCTTTATAACTCGGTGTAGCTTTGTGTTCGCAAAAAAAACATTTTGTCATCTTGAAAATAAAAAAATTTTAAATTAAAACGGAATATCTTCTGGATTAACCGATTCATCTGCCTTTGTTTCCTCGGGAACAGCTGTTTCTGAGGGTGCCTGATGTGTTGGACTGACTGCTGGGGCGGAAACCGCTGCGTCCTTACTCTCCTCCGAACCCGCCTCAACTCCCATACGCTTACCATCTCCAAATACGATGAAATCATCCATGACAATTTCTGCAATTGTCCTCTGTTGTCCGTCTTTTCCTACAAAACTCCTATAGGTAATGCGACCTTCTAAATAAATTTTTCTGCCTTTTGTCAAAAGCTTTCCGCAAAGCTCTGCCAGCTTCTGCCAGGCCACAATTCGATGAAACTGGGTATCTTCTTTCGTTTGACCATCCTGGGTTGTCCAACTCCGGTTTGTGGCAACTCCAAAGGTACAAACTGCCGTACCGTTAGGTGTATATTTCAATTCAGGATCACGCGTCAAATTTCCGATTAATATAACCCTGTTTAAAGATCTGCTTGCCATATCTTAATTGCTTTCTCTCTTATGCAACTATTAAAAGATACCTTATCAGTTTTTCGTTGTAATTCAGTTTTTTGCTTAGTTCCGTAACTTGTTTCTTCCCAACTTCTATTATCCAGTGATAAAATGAAGCGGCTGTTTGTTTTTTTATAGGATAAATAAGGTTTTTTTTACCCCATACATGCTCTTCCAAAAGCTTTACATCAAGACTTTTAAGAAGTTCTTTTATTACTACCAATTCTTTTTCTTCATTGAGAAGAAAGGTTAGTTCGTATTTCATAATATTTTGTTTAAGCTTTACTTGTCCTCCAAAGTCTCACCATGGCAAAACCAAGCAGGAAGCTAATCTATCCGTATATAATACCCTGAAGGCAAGCAAATTGCAAGGGGCAAACAAACAAGTTAAAATAAGATATGGGGAAACGAATTATTATTACCGTCGGGATAATTGTTCTTCTGTATACACGGCTTATCGGGCTTACCTGGGGTCTTCCGTATCCCATGCATCCGGATGAGCGGAATATGGCCAACGCAGTTCAAGGATTAAACTGCGATATTTCAGCCTCAAAATTTCAGATTTCAGATTGCTATAATCCGCATTTTTTTGCCTACGGTCAATTTCCTCTTTATGTGGGATACGCAGTTGTGGGAATAATGAAGTTTCTTGACGGAGATATGGGGTTGCCTATCGGATTTCAAGAGGCTACTGTGGCCTTAAGAATAATAGCCGCTGCTTCTTCAATTTTAAGCGTATTTGTTTTACTGAAACTGATCAAATTTTTAAAAATACGGGCAAAAAGTAAAACATTATTTGTTTTTGCTTTTTTATTATTAGCTTTTTCGCCTTATTTTATCCAATTTTCACACTTTGGCACAACCGAAAGCCTTCTCATGCTTTTTTACTCACTCGTTGTTTATTTTTCGCTCAAAAAAATTTCCTCGGATAATGAATGGTCACGTGTTGACAATTTTCTTCTTACCTTTTTTTGCGGTTTGGCTATTGCCACAAAAATATCCTCTGTTGTTTTTTTAATACTACCCCTTGTGTCAACTCTGTGGAAAATAACTATTACGAACAAAAAAAAAGTTGTGCAAGATCTTTACCGATTCATAAAATTCATACTTGGTGTCATGTTGGTTTTTGTTACTTTTTCTCCTCACACTATCATTTCTTTCCCTGAGTTTATGTCCTCCGTTTCGTATGAATCCTCTGTTGCCCTTGGCGCTTATCTGCCTTTTTACACGCGCCAATTCGTTGATACTACTCCTATTGTGTTTCAACTTGTTAAAATTTTTCCCTATGCTTTGGGGTGGCCGCAATTCATACTTGCACTTTCCGGGTTTGTTTTTTTATCATGGAAAAATAAATATTTCAATTTCCTGCGTTTTTCGTTTCTTATATTTTTTATTCCAACGGCATTTATTTTTGCAAAGTGGTCCCGTTTCATGGCGCCTGTTTTCCCCTTAACGTCTGTTTTTGCCATATTATTTGTATATAAAATGCATGAATGGGCAGACGTCATCCCGATGAAAATCGGGATCCAGAAAAAATTACATGGATTCCGGATCAGGTCCGGAATGACAATCTGTTCGATTTTCATTGTTATTCTTCCCGGTATCGCTTACCTTTCTGTTTATCAACAACCGGATGTTCGGTTTAAGGCTTCACAGTGGATTTATTCGCATATTTCACCCCAGTCGAAAATACTCTCTGAAACGGCTAATGTTATAGATATCCCCATTCCTCCTCCTCATTTTGAACAGGCAATAGAACAATACCAGAATATTTCATTTAATTTCTACGACCTTGACGCCTCACCCGTTCTTCAAAAAGATCTTAATTCCTATGAGCAACTGGCGGATTATATTTTTATCCCCTCACGTCGTATTTTCATGAATCATCCCCTCGGCACATATCCTGTATTAAATAATTATTACCAACGACTATTAAACGGTTCTTTAGGGTATGAAAAAGTAGCTGAATTTTCCTCATACCCCCGGATAGAGATTCTCGGAAAAACCGTCTTTGAGTTTCCTGATGAAAATGCTGAGGAAACGTGGACAGTATTTGACCATCCGGTGATACGGATATATAAAAAAAATTCAAAACTCAAAATTGAAAACTCAAATCAAATTCAAAATCTTAAAAATTATAAAAAGATAAACTACCGACTAACTACTAATGACTATCAACTTCTTGTGGCTGACATTCCTGCCAAATGGGAACAGGGTCTTATGTTTGTCCGAGGGAAAAAAGACATTGGGGGACTGGACGGAATGTTGTTTGTGTTTCCTGAATCAAGTAAAAAAATGTTCTGGAATAAGAATACTGTATCTAATCTTGATCTTTATTGGATAAATAATGACAAACAAGTTGGAATGAGCTCACTGCCTTCCATTGAAAAATCAAATCAAATCGTCACGGTTTCTTCCCCTGAGAAAGTAAATAAGGTAATTGAGATTATTAAAGAATAGGCGAAAACAATATTATTTTTTCTTCAGTGCTTCAATACCAGGCAACGTTCCTTTTTCAATAAACTCAAGCATTGCTCCTCCTCCGGTTGATATGTGGGTAATTTTATCTAAATACTCTTTTTTGGAAATAGCAGCAAGAGTGTCTCCACCGCCTACAATTGAAACCACTCCGTCATTGTGGGCAAGAGAATAAAAGATAAAATCAGTGCCCTGACGAAAAACAGGATTTTCAAAATATCCTACCGGCCCATTCCAAATAACCGTTTTTGCTTTTGCGAGAATGCATCCGATTTGCGCTTTGGTTTCCGGTCCAATATCAAAAATTGATTTGTTGGGAGGTATATCTTTTATCTTCACTACTTCACTTGTCTTGTCGTCTTTTGTTGAGGCAACCACCGCATCAACGGGAAGCACTATATGTGCCCTGTTGCCTTTGGCCAGCGCAAGAAGTTTTCTTGCCTGCTGTACGGCCTCATATTCACAAAAGCTTGTCCCTACTTCAAGCCCCTGAGCACAAACAAAGGTATTGGCAAGTCCCCCGCCGATTATTAAATAATCAACTATCTTTATTAACTTATTAACAAGACCTATTTTTGTAGACACTTTCGCTCCTCCGATTATCGCAACCATTGGCTTTGCCGGTTTTTTTGTAATACGGGTCAGCATCTCGAGTTCTTTTTTTAATAATAATCCTCCGTAGCCGGGAATAAATTTTGGCGGACCGATGACAGACGTATCAGTACGATGACTTACTGCAAAACCGTCATTAACGTAAACATCAGCCAATGCGGAAAGCTTTCTGGCAAATATTGTTGAATAGTCTTTTTCCTGCCGGTAAAAGCGAATGTTCTCCAAAACTAAAATTTCATTCGGTTTCTGTTCGTTGAAGATCTTCTGATCACAGGTAAGAAAATCGTCAATCAAAGTTATTTTATAATCGGGTAAATATTCCTGCAGTCTTTTTACGACCGGCTTAAGCGAATGACTCGGGTCTCTTTTTTTCGGCCGATTAAGTTTTGCAACACATATGAGTCTGTTGTTATTTTTTAATAAATATTTGAGTGTGGGAAGATTCTGCTGAATTCTTACGTCATTGGCAATTGAATGATCCGGATTTAAAGAAACATCGAAATCAACCCTTACAAGTACTCTTTTATCTTTAATCTCAACCTGATCGATATATTGAATTGTTTTCATAGGTTTTTCTCGTCATCCCGACGAAAGTCGGGATCCAGAATTGTTAATTATATAGATCCCGGATCGGGGTCCGGGATGACAAATTTTTTTTTAACAAAAATCAGATACCTTTTCAACTAAATCAACAATCCTTGTTGAATATCCCCACTCATTATCATACCAACCGAAAATTTTAAGTAATTTTCCTCCTATAACCTTCGTGTAATTTGAATCAAATATACATGAGTGTGTGTCGCCGATAAAATCACTTGATACCAGTTGTGCCGTTTCATAGGATAAAATATTTTTCATTGCCCCGTCCGAATATTTCTTAAATACACTGTTCACTTCCTCGGCAGTAACTTCTTTTTTCATAACGGCAGAAATATCGGTAAATGAAACTGTTGGGGTTGGAACCCGTACTGACATCCCGTCAAGTTTTCCCTGTAACTCAGGAATAACCTTTCCTACCGCTTTAGCCGCGCCTGTTGTTGATGGACCAATATTTAAAGCAGCTGCTCGTGAGCGATCTGGTTTTTTATTTGCCTCATCAAGAAGTGACTGTGTGGCTGTATACGAATGTACTGTTGTTAAATATCCCATTTCTACTCCGAATTCATTTTGAATAACCTTAAACATAGGAGCTGCGCAATTGGTTGTACAGGAAGCATTAGAAATAACTTTTTCATTCTGCCAATCAATTTTGTCATCATTTACTCCCAATACAACATGTGTTGTTTCTTTGTCTTTTGATGGAGCAGTTAATAAAACCTTTTTAACGCTTCCTTTTACATGTTTGAGTAAATCTTCTTTTGTGGTAAAGGCTCCGGTTGCATCCACCACCACATCCACTCCATAATCTCCCCACGGTATCAGAGTAATATCCTCTGTCATAAGTGTGGGAATTTGTTTTCCGTCAATAGTTATGCCTTTTTCAACAGCTTCCACTTTTTTTCCGTACCTTCGGTATACCGAATCATATTGAAGCAGATATGCCAACATGTCAGGCGCTGTCTTTCGTGTATTTACAGCTACTATATCAAACGTTTCCCTGTCCAGTGCAATTCTGGTAAATGCTCGCCCGATTCTTCCAAATCCGTTTAAACCTACTTTAATTTTTTTCATACTAATATAAATTGTGCGAAAGTAATGTGTTTTTTTACGACTTGGGCAAAAAGGATCATCCCATTGAGTAAAAAAACATCATTACTGAGCTTTATTAAATAAATTTATAAAAATGTTAAATATTTCTCTATTTCGTTTTTACTACCCATAACAATAGGCGTCCGTTGAGTCAGGCTTTGGGGCTTTATATCAAGCGGACTTATGTTTTTTGAAACAGCCTTTCCTCCTGCCTGCTCCATTAAGTATGATAGCGGATTCACCTCAAACATAAGTCGGAGTTTTCCGTCAGGACGCTTTTTATTTGCGGGATTCATAAAAATCCCCCCTTTAAGCAAAGTCCTGTGAACGTCGGCAACCATTGATCCGACATACCGCGATTGATAGGGTTTTTCTTCCTTTTTAATACTGGTTAAGTATTTTTTCATGCTATCCTCAAATAATTCAAAATTGCCGTCATTGATGGAATAATAATTTTTGCTTTCAGGCACTCTTATATTTTCATGTGAAAATAGAAAGCTTCCGATGGTCGGGTCCAGAGTAAACCCGTTTACTCCGCCACCTGATGAGTAAACAAACATCACACTTGGTCCATATAAAACATATCCCGCCGCTACCTGCTTCCTGCCTTTTTGTAAAACCTCTCCTTCATTGTGATAAATAGAAAATATGGTACCAATATTTATATTGACATCAATGTTTGAGGAACCGTCAAGTGGATCGAAAAAAACATTATACCGACCGTCTTTGTTGACGCATAAAACGTCATCTTTTTCTTCTGAGGCTAAATATCCAACCTGTCCGCTGTCCCCCAACATATCAAAAAGCAGTTTATCGCTGAATTCATCTAGTTTCTGTACCTCCTCATCATAAGCGTTCTTTACTCCGGTTTTACCCAATATATCAACCAGGCCTGACCTTTTTACGTGACTGGCAATAATCTTTGCCGCGTTTTCAATATGGGTTAAAAGAAGAGTAAAAGACCCGGTTGCCCCTGGCTGCTGCTTTTCTTTTGCCACTACAAACTCTGTTAAGGTTGTAATGTGTTTATACATATGGTTTGATAATTGATTCTGTATTTAACACATTCAACTTAGTAAACATAGATAAAAATTGTCTGGATAAAGCCCGCATAATAGGTTGTTTCTCTTGTTCTGTCATGCCCCACAAATCTTTTTTAAAGGGACCTATTGCTTTTTTGCGGGTTGTATAAATAAATTGCTCATCAGTTTGCCCTTCTTTTCGTTCTTTCGACAAATTCGTTTTTATCCATTCATACATTTGATTTTTTAAGTCTACGGGCAAGTTGTCATAAACTGTGTTTTGAAAACCGGTGGCAAGATGTATTTCAAGCGCTTTTACTTCCGGGAATTTATTAAACAGGTCCTCCGGTAAAGTAGATGCCCCGTGTTGTACTGCTCCTCCCATTTTATATTCACTACGGCCTGCTTCTCCCACTGTTTGAAGTACAGAAAAATCAAGATTTACTTTGGCGATAGTTCCATCAGCAAGAGGAATGCCTCCGTGACTTGTCCCTGTTTGCACACTTACTTTACTAATTCCGGCTGGTTTTGTTGCAACCTGTTTAAACCCATTCATAAATGCACGAAACTCGGTAACGTTACTGTTTTTTCCTCCGATATGACCTATCTCGCCTCCGACAGATATCATAACGTTTGCAGGTTGAATTTCACGGATATAATCATGAAGAAGGGCCGTCATCTCATAATTGGTCTTTTGCTGATCTTCCACTTTTTCACGATCAAGATCAACAAGAGTTGAAGCATCAATATCAATGTTATAAAAGCCTGCATCAATTGATTTTTTTATGAGTGCTTTTAACGTGTCTATTTCCTTCTGGGGAGTTGTTGTATAAACACTCCGTTTAAATTGGTAATGGTCTCCCTGTAAAAAAACAGGCCCCTTATATCCTACCTTTATGGCCGCAGCTAATACTGCAACAGTATATTCATCGGGTTGTTGATCGGTATAGCTTTGTTCACTTCGTGCTATTTCAAATATAAAAGGACCGATATGGTGCTCCATTGCTAATTTAAAAATAACCTGTGCGCTGTCATACGTTAAAGCTCGGATGTTCATGGCGGGTACGGTAAATCCTTCAACTTTCCCTTGGCCAATAGCCAGATAAAGTTCATGAATTGATGCGCTGTATATACCCTTGTCTTTGGCAAGTTCTCTGATTTTTTTACGTGCAGTCGTTTTCTCTTTTTCATCGGGGGAGAAAACTGCGACATTAATAAGGTTGTCTATGTCCATAGGTGTTAATATGAATTTATAACGCCTACACACCCTCATTATGACATATTCACACGATTGTGCAAGATGTATAGATTATGTATAATAAAGCCATGGATGACTGCATTTTTTGCAAGATTGTTAAAGGTATAATCCCTTGTTATAAAGTGTATGAGGATAATCGGTACTTAGGATTTTTAGACATTACTCCCCTTAACCCCGGCAATACTCTTCTTATACCGAAAAAGCACTATCGCTGGGTATATGATGTTCCCGATTTTGGGATATACTGGGAAACTGCAAAAAAAATATCAACCGTTATACAGAAAAAGTTGGGCGCAACTTCCATTAATTTTTTGACCGTAGGTGAAGAGATACCACACGCCCACATCCGCATTATTCCCCGTTTTGAAAATGACGGAGGAGTTTTAGATTTAAAAAACTTCAAAAAAATCTCTTCTGAAGAAATGAAAAAAATTGTAGAAAAAATAAAACCGTAGATAAAGTCATTTTTTACGACTTTAAGGAGTGCGCAGTTTGTTCTACATAAGTGTTCGAGCGTCCTTATGGAGTAAAAAATGACTTTATTGAAAGGATTAACTCAAAATCCTGTTACAAAAAAATCTGCAGGTATTTGAGGATAGGACTGAAATAACTCAATTTTCTTTGTTGCCCCACTTTGTGTCTTTGCCTCAGATGTTATAACTCTTCCCTGTGCCTTCAGCCCGGTTCCGGTAAATCCCAATCGTGTTGAAGCGTTTAAAACCCGTATAAAAACAAGCTTCATATTGCCGTTTACCGCAATTGCTGAGGACGTCTTTGAAGCAAAATTTACTCCTTTTACTACTGCCCCAGTTGCCGTATTTATATTGAGATTATTCGGATCCGTTACCACTCCGCATGAATCGATAATGCTTTTTGTTATCGCGTTTGCCGAATCAACAAATGTCAATTCAAGAGTTGGGCAACCGCCTACTGCCTCAGATTGAAAGTATATTACTAATGACCCAGTCCAATATGCGATAGGTGGGGTTACGAGCGAATTATAATCTGCTAAATAAAATGTATATTGTTCATCCCGTTGCAAAAGAGGGGTAATGAATTCATTTCCGCCGACTTCAACAATATCGGCTCCTCCTGTAATATTACTTCCCATAAAAGCAGGGAGAGTGTCAAGGGCAACATTGGCTTTTTTTTGTATTGCCGCCTCAAGTGCGGCCTCTGCTGCTGATAGGGCTTTCTGACTATCCTCTTCAAGTTTTGAAATCTGAGTTTCGGTAGTTGAACTAAAGGCAATAGTCATGACTACAGTTACAGCCGCAGCCAAAAGCATGATGGTAATAAGAAGAATTTGACCTTTTTGATTATTGTTTTTCATTGCAACTGTCTCCAGTCATACAAACTAACTGATAAGTATGGTAACAGATTTAAATATGTGGCCTGATTGAATTTTACATAAAGTGACGGTGATCTGGGTGTTGCTGTTGTACGGGTATTGGTAAATGATAGGGTATCTGATAAATGTATGAGGTTGCCATCGATTTTTAATTTATTGGTAAAAACAACGCCGTCATTAACGGCGACATTGTTTCCAATTATTATTCCGTCAACCTCAGTCACCGCATCAGCTATCACCACCTTATCGGCAATTACTGCTATGGAGGCATTTATCGGGGTTAGATTTGCACCAATAGTTACTGTTCCTTTATCAGCAATAATGACAACTTTTTTATTGTCAAAAATTGCGCTGCTGTTTATGGTTAAATTCCCGGCGATATAATATATTCCGTCTTGGGTTATTTCATTCAAAGCGGTTATTGTCACATATTTTTTTCTTGACTTAACGTAGTCGGTAAACTTTGAAGGAGTAAATATGGAATTTGTTGCATAATTTGGGCTGCTCCAGTTATTTGAAGAATATTCAACTTGTCCTCCTGCCATGGCATTTGCACCCAAATTTAAGGTTGAACTTTTTGATACAATTCCGGCCCCTCCGGCAATAACATGCTTACTGCTATCATCGCTTACGTCAAAGGCAACCACAGCATTAGGAATAATATTATTACGTACGGCGGTTGACCTGTTTACAAAACTTGTTGAGGAAGTCTTGAACCAACCCTGAGTAGTATCGAATTTGAAGTACAGGTTTGCCGAAATGGGACTTGGCGCACTTGCATCAAACGACTGCCCGGTTGGTACTCCTACACAGGTATCCGGATTCCGCCAGTTTACCGAAGAATATCCACCGTAGGAAGCATTAAGTGTTATCGTATGGTTGGGAGTAACGCAGGAAGAACTACCGCTATTATCAACAATAATATTACAAGAATAAGAACTTGAGCCACCAGCAGGACCCTTGTTGCAAATAGGAGTAATTCCTACTGTTGGATTTGAAAATGTGAAATTAAGAACTAAGGCGCTTGGATCGATATTCATTTCCCCAGGTGCACTGCATGAGCCCGTATCTTCAATATAGTTACCTCTTAAATGAATTGTCGGATAAGGACTTGGGAGTGGAATTGTAATGGGATCGCTTGCATCAGTCGACCATCCTGAAGAATTATTAGCTGCATCAACTGCCTGAGCTCGTCCGTATACGATGGTGTTCCCTAAATATGAACTGGTTGTTGTTATCTGTCGCAGCCCTGTGGGATTTGTTCCTACTGGGGACGCATGCGCCCCATCATTTGCAATATCAGATTGATATGATATTAAAGAATTACCGCACCCGTTATCAGCAGATGCACTCCATTGATATGTTAAAAAATACTTATTCAAACAACTTCCGTCTGGCGACACGCTAAATGACCCAACCGGCTTACTGGGAAGATCTTTATCAATACCTATTGGATATCCTGTCGGATATGGACTTCCCGTATTGCAGCTGACCGGTGAGGCAGTTGAACGTGAAAGAGCATTCCAATAATAAGTTCCCGTTGTAAGTGAGGGTGTATAAGAAGTTAACCCTGTCCATCCGCTTGTTGCACTATATGGACCTGAGGACAAATCACTGGAGGTTTTTACTAAAAAGTTCATTTCGTTTGCCCCATAACCAAAAGTGCTGGTAAGATTGGGGTCAGTATTGATACATCCCGAAGTAGGAGACTGCACCGATGTCCCGGGTGGCTGACCGCTTACCGAACACTCAGGAGCGGTTAATACACAACTCCCCACCACTGAGCAATTTTCACCTGACCCGTTTAAGGCACACACTTGAACCGTGTATGTTCCCCAGTCGGGAAAATTTCCGGTGGTCAATGTACTATCTGTTTTTGCCGCATTTTCGTTTGTTTTCCCTCCACTGAAGCGTAACTGAAACGTATCACTGTTACTCGCACAATTATAACCCCATGCCTGGCTACAACCATCGATTCCGCTGAAGGACCAATTTACTTGAGCTGTACGAGTGGCTCCAACTTGTGTACAGGATGTAATTGTTGGCTTTGTTTGAGGAACCTGATCTACACAACATACTGTTGTATTGTCTCCACATGCTTTGCCGCCGGTACATGTAACAGGACAATTGTTTTGAGCTCCACAATTACATGTTTGTGTGCCTGGGCCACATGTTGCACTACATGCGCCAAGTGAAGCTGTTCTAGTTGTCCCTGGAGTAGGACATGCATTACCTGTACTACAAGTTGAAGAATCAAATCCGCCAGTGGCAGAACACGTTGCCCCGACACAAGCATTATAAAAAACTCCGCAGACTCCACCCGGATTTGGATTACAAGTATAAGGAACACTACACGGAGCAGATATATTATTGCAAGGACCTTGACCACAGCCATAATAAGCAGATGCAGACGTATTAGTTGATATAAAAACCCATACAACAATTAGTGCGGATAACAAAAATGTCAAAAAAGAAATATTTGTAGATTTCATTATGCTCTTTCAGGTTAACAAATATTTACTTTTATGTCAATAAATAACATATGTGGTACTATGGTTTTATGCCCATTATTTTATTTTTTCTTTTTTTTCTCCCTACAGTTCTTGAAGGGATCGGAATTCGAATCTATCAAAATCTTTTTTTTCTTCTTTACTATTTAATTCTACCGGTTCCGTTATATTTTTATATTCTTTTTACGCGCACTCCTTTGCGCCTTCCAAGAAAAATAGGTGTGCTTTTTTTACTGTATCTATTCTTAACCAATTTTTCTTTTTTCTTTGCCTCGGCCAACAAGCAAGTTTCGTTTGAAAATTTACTTACATCTCTTTCCTTTTTTCTGCTTTTTCTGTTCTTTTACAGCCTTAAGGATCATTTCAAAAAACATGCTCTATGGCTTATTATGGTTTTGGGGTTGTTTTTTGTTGTCTATTCCCTTTGCATACCTGTTTTTAAATATCTTCACTATTCTTTTTTAATTCCCATTCATGAAAAACAAACTGTCTTGGCCATTTACGGCTCTCATAATCATTTGGGTGATTTCCTGGGGCTGGTACTTCTTATATTGTTGTTCAGCCCCATATTGAAAAATCGCCTGGCAAAAAGTATTTTATCTCTTGTAATTTTTTTCTCCATGGTTCTTGCCTTCTCCCGCTCGGCGTACCTCGCTTTTTTTGTTATTCTGCTTCTTTTTTTTATCCAGCACCGAAATAGAATTGGTCGAAAATATCTTATGTTGGGATTTATTTCTTTGGGGCTACTCATTTATCTTTCCTTTAGTGTTGGATCTGATAACTTATCAAAAAAGTCCTCATTATATCCTTTGCGCCAATATGCTGAAAAAAAACTGTCTATTATCCCGCGTGATTTTCTTTCCGGTCGAGATAAATTTACCCTACAAGCTCTGAGTTCAATTCGTAAAAATCCATTGCTGGGTATCGGACCGGGAAATTTTGCCGTTGCTTCAATGAAATACAACACCGGCCCGGGAAATCTTTTCATCACTGATTCTGCACATAATATATTTCTTGAGGTGGCGGTTGAACGGGGTATTCCTGCCTTAATTTGTTTTTTGCTTATTGTCCTGTTTTTTCTTTTACAGGCAGTAAAAAGAAAGGATCTTTACGGATACTTGTTTATTTATCTCCTTGTCAACTTTCAAACCGATTATACCTACCAGACATATCTGTTTTATTTGCTTTTTATTATGGTTGCGGCCACGCTCTATCATGAAAAAGAGGATTATATTATTCCTTCATGGGTGTTTGGTATTTTTGCAATTACGCTTTTCGGTTTTCTTACTTCTATTTTAACCAGTGCAATTTTGTTTGAGCGCGGTTCCTATCTTGCCGCCATCAATTACTATCCATACAGCAAATACGCATATCTTGGTGCAATTCAAACTACCAAAGATGACGCACTCGCCCAATCCCTTATTGAACGAGTTGACACCATAGTCCCCAACGACGCAGGAGTTGCGATGGTATCAGGCGCATACTATCTTAAAACGGGCAGAAAGGTTAAGGCCCTTACTATGTACGAAAAAGCCTACCGCCAAAATCACCTTATCGCTTTTCCCATCATGAAACAAATATATTTTCTTAAGAAACAGGTTAAAAGCGATAAAGAGGCTGATCAATATCTTCGGGAAATTATAGGAAATTTAAAATATGTATTCATCCCCGATTCATTCAAAAAGGAATTCGGGGAATTCTGCCTGAAGGCCAATGAAAAAATCTGTGAAGAAACAGGATGGTACAAATCTGCACCGAAGCCTCTTCAGAAAAAAATCATAAAAAAAACAAATAATTCTGTTGGTAAATAAAAAAATTGTTGGTAGGATTATTGCATGCTGGAAACTATAACCCAACTCTTACGGCTTTCCTTTAAATCAAAAAAAATATGGATTGTCCCCATTATTCTGCTCCTTATTATCATCGCCCTTCTTATTATCAGCGCCCAAATTTCTCCCGTACCCATATTCCTTTATCCCATCATATGAAACAGGTAAAAGAATTGGTGAAGCTTTTCAATAATGTTTTTATTCAGATTATTCTTGTTGTCTTTTACATATTCGGTATTGGTTTAGGAGCACTTCTTCATGCTGTGTTTATCAAAAAAAAACAGACCCAGACTTATTGGCAAGATGTTAAAAATGAAGGGATTGATTTGTCTTCACCGTATTAATTTATGTATATTTTAGGCATTTCTGCATATTATCATGACAGTGCTGCCGTTCTTATTAAAGATGGGGTGATTGTCTGCGGCATTGAGGAGGAGCGCTTTTCCCGTATAAAACACGATAATGGTTTTCCCTTTCAAGCCGTAGCTTTTTGTTTAAAAGAAGGAGGGCTTGATATAAACGACATTCATATTATCTCCTATTATGAAAAACCGCTTTTGAAGTTTGAAAGAATACTTGAGACATTTATTGACACATACCCACGTGGTCTAAAACCTTTTCTGAAAGGAATGCCTGAATGGTTAGATTATAAAATAAAAGTAGAACATACCATTAGAACAAAGCTTAAATATAAAGGAATAGTAACGTTTACCCCTCATCATGTATCCCATGCATCTTCCGCATATTATCCGTCCCTTTTCAAAGAAAGCGCCATTCTTACCATAGATGGAGTTGGAGAATACCAAACAACCGGATTGTGGAAGGGAAAAGACAACATGATAACTCCGCTGAAAAAAATAGATTTCCCCCATTCGATGGGTCTTCTCTATTCTACATTTACTGCATTTTTAGGATTTAAAGTTAATGAAGATGAATATAAATTAATGGGTTTGGCTGCTTATGGGAAACCCGTCTATGTACATAAAATAAAAAAAATAATTGATATAAAAAATGACGGAAGTTTTCAAATGGATTTGAAATATTTCTCTTTCAGGGAAGGTTTTCAAATGTGGAGTCCTTTATTTGAAAAGCTTTTCGGCAAACCAAGAAGCCCTAAAGATAGTGTCGAACAAAAGCATAAAGACCTAGCATCCAGTATACAGACAATCACTGAAGAAATATATTTTAAAATATTGAATTATTTATATACGTTAACGAAATCGGAAAATGTCTGCATTAGCGGAGGCGTTGGTTTAAATGCACTTGCCAATGGAAAAATATATACTCATACTCCATTTAAAAACGTGTATATTTTCGGTGCGGCAGGTGATAGCGGCGCCGCATTAGGTTCAGCTTTATACACTTATTATCACCCCGTCATTCCCGCGAAGGCGAGAATCCAGTCTAAAATACCATCTATTAATGTTCTTTCTTTTGGTTCCTCGTATTCGAATAATTATATAGAGAAAACAATCAAAGAATATAAATTAAAATATGAAAAACTAACAGAAGCTGTTCTTATAACAAAGACTGCTAAACTTCTCTCGGAAGGAAACATTATCGGTTGGTTTCAGGGAAAAGCAGAGCTTGGACCGCGTGCTTTAGGCAATCATTCAATTCTTTGCAAACCAAGTCCCCGGAATATGAAAACAAAAATGAATATAATCAAGCTTCGTGAGCAATTTAGGCCGTTTGCAGGCTCTATATTACAAGAAAAAGTACATGAATACTTTGAAGTTCCGGAAAAAAATCATTGGTCACCCTTTATGGTATTTTGTTTTCCCGTCAAAAAAGAAAAGAGGAAAGACTTGGCTGCTATTGTGCACGCGGATAATACATGCCGCATACAGACTGTCAATAAAGAGAACGGGAGATACTATCAATTAATAAAAGAGTTTTATAGGCTAACCGGCATCGCCTGCATCTTAAATACCAGTTTTAATTTAAAAGGCGAGCCTATTGTGGAGACTCCCCAACAGGCAATTGAAGATTTTTTGAAAACAAAGATGGATTATTTGGTGATTGAAAACTTTTTCATATCCAAATGACGCACCATTGTCAAAAGTAAAATCGCCTTCTGTACATGCAACCTGTTTTCTGCTTGTCTATAAACCACTGACTGAAGACCATCAATAACTGCATCGGTCACCTCAACCCCCCGTTCAGCAGGCAAACAATGCATATAAATAGCCTTTTTAGATGCCTTTTTCATGAGTTTTTCATCACATATCCAATCCTTATTTTCAAAGGCTAAATCAGCAAGCTTTTTCTGATTATTGGTGGTACAAAGTGCACCCCAATTTTTTGCGTATACAACGTGAGCTCCTTCAGCTGCATCTTCCATATTATTGGTTACTAAGAAATTTCCTCCGTGTTTTTTAATATTGTTTTTCACTTCAGAAATAATATCCGGCATTAATTCAAATTTTTTTGGGTGCGCAAGTACCAAATCTGCCCCAAATAATGATAAAAGAAGTAAGAATGATTGGGGAACCGATACGGGTTTTGCATATGTCTTTGCATATGCCCAAGACATAACAATTTTTTTTCCTTTTAAATTGATCCCAAATTCTTCACGTATGGTCATCAGATCTGCCATTGCTTGGAATGGGTGATAAACATCGCACTGCATATTAAAAACAGGGACAGATGAATGTTTTGCTACTTCATTTATATATTTATTTCCAACCCCCCAGTCACACTGGCGGATCGCAATCCCATGACCGTATGAAGATAATATATTTCCAATCTCCTTTGCAGTATCTCCATGATGAATCTGTAACTGTCCAGGAATGAGTTCGTGGCTGTTTCCGCCCAAGTGATCCATGGCAGCCTCAAATGAAGTACGTGTACGAGTGGAGAAGAAAAAAAATAAAAGATATAACGTTTTATGCAATAAGGCAGGAAAACTTTCTTTGGAATATTTTTTCTTAAGAAAAACGGCAAGTTTCAACGCAAGCTCAAGATCTTTTTTACTCCAATCATTTGCATTGATGAAATTTCTTCCGAGGAAATTATTTTTCATAGTTACCAGTATCCTATATTGCGAAGCTTATCCATCAGATGTTCTTTGTCTTTTTCACGCCCAGACCGTTCGTCACCGTCTTTTGTGGCTTTTTTGGTAAAGGGTTTTTCACCAAGTGACCGATAACCTTTATCATAGAGATTAACATATGGTACTGAAAGTTCTTTTATATATGCCCAAATATCTGCCTCGGTAAAATCCAATATGGGATGCACTCTTGTATGATTTTTTCTTGGGGAAAAGTATTTTTCCTTTGAACGAGACTCATGTTCATCCCATCGGATTCCTGCCATAATTGCCTGTACCGGGTATTTATGTAAAAACGAGTTTATGGCGGTTACTTTCATCATGCGGGAAAGTCTTTTTTTTTCGGCTTTATCTTTTGTTTTATTAAATTGATCAAGTTCCTTCTCATCATGAGTAACCACAATAAGGTTTAATTTCCATTCTTTAGTTGTTTTTTTTATGAAATCATAGATCTCGTCGAATTCCATGGTGGAATCGTTAAACATGACGGGAAAAGGGACAACACCCCCAAAAGTTTCTTTTACCAAATGTAAAAGAACCGTCGAATCTTTGCCTCCGGTCCAGGCAATCGCTGTTTTTTCAGGGAGGTATAATTTATATGCTTTTTTTATAACCTCATGGGCTTTTTTTATCTTTTCAGAAAGTATTTTACTCATATAGTTAAAAATTTTATCATATGTGCTATTATTTGACACATATTATGTGTGCCCTATGTCAAATGTTTACCGGTACTCCGGACGTTGCCGATAAATTTATCTATGCAGCGTATATTGACCCCGGAGCAGGTTTTGTTTTCTCCTCGGCAGTTCCATTTATTCTTGGTATTGTCACAACCGGACTTGGCTCACTCTTTTTTTTCCTCCGCAAAAAAATATGGCCGATTATCAAAAAATTTAAAATTATTGTATTTGTTTTCATAATTATTCTTATCAGTGGTATCATAATAAACATATTAAAAAACTACGACATGAATACAAAAATTGACAAAAAAGTTGTCATTATTGGTTTGGATGGACTTGATCCTAAACTGGTGCAGGAAGGATTTGATAAGGGCTTGTTGCCCAACCTGAAAAAATTAAAAGAATCCGGAACATATTCACTTCTTGCAACCACCACCCCTCCTCAATCCCCGGTTGCCTGGGCCAGTTTTATGACCGGCGACAATTCGGGCAAACACGGCGTTTTTGATTTTATCAAACGTGATTCTAAAACATATATCCCTGACTTGGTATTTTCCAATCCCAAAAAAAATCCGATTCAGTCAACTCCGTTTTGGGAGATAACAGCCAAAAACAACATTCCAACCACAGTTCTGTTCCTGCCTGATACCTTTCCGGCGCCACAATTTAAAGGTAAACTTATCTCTGGTATGGGTACACCGGACATACTGGGTACCGCAGGTGCATTGACTTTTTTCAGTACCAAAAAATACCCCCTTGATCCGAAATGGCGCGGCAGGTTTGTGTTATTGCCAAACACTGACTCTATAAAAACCTCTCTTGAGGGCCCGAAATTCACTGTATTACAGCAAAAAAAGACCACATCAATACCGTTTGAAATAAAGAAGAAAAATAAAAATGAGGTCCAAATAATGATTCAAAATCAAAACGTCACATTAAAACAAAATGAGTTTTCTCGGTGGGTAAAGCTTGAGTTTTCCATTGATTTTTTTACCAAAATCCGCGGAATTACTCAATTTTATGTAAAACAGATAGATCCGGAAATCGAGATATACGCAAGCCCGCTCAATTTTGATCCCGGCAGTCCTGTTTTTCCTGTCTCCAGTCCCAAAAATTACGCAAAAGAGCTTGCTCAAAAATACGGCCTGTTTTCAACATTGGGCCTGCCCCATGATACATGGGCCCTGGAAGAGAATATTTTCTCGGAAGATGCCTTTTTACAGCAGACCGATATCATTGAAGCTGAAAGAAGAAAAATCATCCTGGGTGAATTGAATTCGTTTAAAGACGGTGTCTTTTTTGGATATTTCGGTGTCACTGACACCATCCAGCATATGTACTGGCGCTACCTCAAGGATGATACCAGTAAATACCAAAATACCATCATGCGCTATTATCAGAGGGCTGATGAAACAGTAGGTCAAATAGCTAAAAAACTTAATAAGAACGATGTGCTCATCATACTTTCAGATCACGGATTTGATTATTATGATTATGAGATCAATATGAACACCTGGCTCGTGCAAAATGGGTATATGGTACTTAAGAACGGGGCGGAAACAGGGGGAGAGTTGCTGGAAGATGTTGACTGGAGTAAGACAAAAGCATACGCGTTGGGCTATAACGGTATTTATTTAAATATGAAAGGAAGAGAGGGGCAAGGTATAGTAACGGAAAATGAAGCGGAAAATCTTAAAAAAGAGATCAAATCCAAATTACTTCAGATTGTGAATCTGGAAACAGGTTCACTTGTTATGAAACACATTTATACAAAAGAAGAATTGGGAATATCAAATAAAGAAACTGCCTCTCCTGACCTTTACTTGGGTTTTTATAAGGGTATTCGTAGTTCGTGGGATACTGCAGTTGGCGCCGCTCCAAAAGACGTTATTATTAAACGCCAAAGTAAATGGGGTGGCGATCATCTGTTTGATCCAACAGAAGTACCGGGAGTATTGTTCATGAATAAAAAAGTCAGATTAAATAATCCGCGTATAATCGATGTTATACCGACTGCTCTTTCATTGTTTGATATTCCTGTTCCTTCAACTTTTGACGGAAAACCATTAATGAATAAGTCGGAACAATAGTTAGAAACTTAGGTTTCGTATGAAAAACAGAAGTTTTTTTATCCAATTAATCCTCGTCTTTTTTATCTGTGTTTTAATTGTGATTGCATACTTTACAACAAAACAAATATTATTTTTTAATCAATCAAAGAATCTTAATCTGATTTTAATTTCCGTAGACACTCTTCGCCCTGACCATATGGGGATATATGGTTATAATAAAAATACAACTCCAAATATTGATAGATGGGCTAAAAACGCACTTGTGTTTACAAATACATTTACCGTTGATCCTGTTACATTCCCTTCTTTTACTGCTTTGTTAGCTGGATTAACACCCTTTAGTTCAAAAATTATTAATAATATAGTAGCTAGTAAATATATTCCACCTATCTACTCTAATACGAAAACGCTTGCTAAAATTTTAAAACAAAACAATTATGTTACTGGAGGCTTCAATACAAATGCTCATCTATCGTCCTATTTTACAAACTTAGGTGAAGGATTTGATGAATATAATTTGTTAGATACTGATAATAATAAAGATTATTTTCCCTTTGTAGAAAAAGCAAATAGTTTCATAAAGACTAATAAAGATAAAAAACTTTTTCTTTGGTTGCATCTTTTTAACCCCCATTATCCTTATCGTCCACCGCAAGAATATCGCTGTACATTTAACAAGAAATATTGTGACATATTGAGCCCCGCAAGCGATGAGGATATTGAGGCTCTAGAGACAAAAAGAAAACAATATGAGGGTTGGGAAAGTAGTGATAAACCTTCCCCGACTCAAGAGGAGATTGAAATATATAAAACTCTTTATGATGGTGAAATTGCCTATACAGACAGTTTGATTAAAAGTGTATTTGATACATTAAAACAAGAAGGTCTTGAGAAAAATTCTCTTGTCATTTTATATGGTGACCATGGTGAAGGTTTTGATCATAATTATTTATTCGCTCATGGGGCACACCTTTATAATTCAAGTGTTAAGATACCTCTGATAATTAAATCACCTCAATATGCAAAAGTTGGAAAAACTGGTTTATTGATCGAAAACTCTGATATCTTCACAACAATTTTAAACCTCTTGGGCATAAATAGCGATCAGCTTGAACAAGATGGTCAAAGTTTCATTGGTTTATTCAACAACCAAAGTACTATAAAAAATCGAAAGTATGTTTATTTTGTAAATCAGGATGGATCTAAATATGCAATCTCCGATGGAAATTACAAATATATATTTTCATTGGATAAAACATGTCACAATACTTGTTGGGAAAACCCGAAAGCTGAAGAATTTTACAATATAAAAACCGACCCGGAGGAAAAAATAGATCTTTTCGAAGAAAAAAAAGATGTTTCCTTTGAGCTAAAAAATAGATTGTTTAATTATTTAAGTCATTATAATCTCCCCCCTATTACTTCAACAAAGGTTGAAGATAAAAGCAAAACTCAAAATTATCAAGACAATCTTGAGAAACTTAGAAGTTTGGGCTACTAAACTCCACAAGAATGCTACAATATAGCAACTATGGCTCTAGGGAAGCAAAAACTTACAATATTAAGTTCAGTATTTTTTTGTATTGTCATACTTTGTGTAAGGCTTCCGAATTTTTATATTCTTCCTTTCCATTCAGGAATATTTCTCATTAACAATATTGCACGATTGCTTCTACTTTCCATTACCTTACTTTTAGGTTATTCAATATTTTTTAAAAAAATAAAATACGTAAAATTTACGGCGCCTCTTTCAATTTTATTGTTTATCTATTGTGTTTCACAAACTATTTCTATCATTCAGGCCATTAACATGGAAAGCTTCATCTTAACTTATAAGGATTTCGTTTTCGCAATGCTTATATTCTTCATCGGTTACCAGTTAACTTCAAAAAAAAATACTGATTTATTTCTTAAAGTTATTATCCTTTCAACAATAATAAATTTGCTTTATCAAGTTCTTTTTTACTTTTCTCCAGATTTCTTTTACAATTTGTTCCAGCAGATTTTTAATGAAAAATACTTTCAGTTTTTTAGCTATCAAGCCAACCGGAATCGGTTTTTCGGAGATACTTTAGATGAGGCTATTGTCCCTATAGTTACATACTTTTTACTTCCCGGCAAAAAACCCATAAAATTTATCCTTTTGATAGTTTTTATAGGAGTTCTGATATTCGTCTCTATATTTTCAAATTGGAGAACAAAAACAATTATTTTAATGTTTTCCCTTTCTGCCGGTTTATTTCGTCTCATACAAATCTCAAAAAAACTTTTACTATTTGTTTTAATAAGCGTTATTTTTTTCCTGTCACTAGGCGACTATGTTTCCATCCGGACAAGCGGCGCCAACATAATAGATCGTTTTTTATTTCCTGACACAACCGAGGTAAAGATAAACGGAGCCCGTCTCCAATATTGGAAGGAAGCAACTGAGATTGGATTAAGCTCTCCCGTTTTCGGGGTTGGGTTGGGTAACTATTATGACAACCTATCCCAAATAAGCAGAATGGCTAAAAAAAATTCATTTTTTGTTGCTGATGGTAGTTTTGTGTTAATTGACGACCCTCATAATCTTTTATTTAGCACATTTGCAACAACTGGTTTTTTTGGGTTGTTCTCCCTTCTTTTCTTGCTCCTGTATTTTTTTATTACCGATGTAATATTTTATCGAAGAGGCGATTTGAAGCTTAATGCATTAATATTTGTATTTTGGGGCATCTTTATTTATGCTTTTTTGAATCCATGGATGTATTTTTCCTATCTTATGTTTTTTTGGTTAATAAGGGCATTAATAGAAAAATATAAAATTATCGTGCTTAATGAAAACTAAAATCGCTTTTATCGGCTACTCTCTATTTGCAGGTGGCGCCGAGGCAAACATAATAAATATTCTTCCTTATTTAACCTCAAATGGGTTTGACCCGGAACTTCTGCTTTTTAAAAATATCAACGAGTATAAGTTCCAATATACTAAAAGACTAAAAAAAATGCATATATATTCACTGCTTAACACGCAAAGAAAATTTTCATTCATTGAACGCCCTCTAATGATTTTAGGGCTTATTATCAACGCATTTCGTAAGATAAAAAAAGAAAACTATAAAGTACTTGTGGCTTTGGTTGAATATGATCCTTTTTTCCTTACGATATTTTTTTCAGTAATTCTAAGAAAAAAAGGTATTCTTATCGTCGGGGACAATTTAGCTGAAGATTTAAAAAGAAAGCCGCTTGTTACTAGATATTTATATGCGTTATTGTTTAATTTATCATTTAAGTTGGCAGATAAAATAATTTGTGTGTCAAAAGGATTAGGAAAAAATTTACAGGATAACTTTCATATACCAAAACATAAAATTCATATCATTTACAATGGGGTTAATGTTAAAGCGATCAAGAATAAAGCCAAAACAAAACTCTCAGAGAAATATGAACGCTTTATGCGTAATCACGACGTTATCGTCATGCTTTCCCGCCTCGTTCCCAAGAAGGGCCATACGTTTGTCCTGAACACATTGCCATCAATCATTACATTATTTCCACGCATAAAACTTTACATTATTGGACAAGGTTCACAGTATAAATTACTGAAAGAAAAAGTAAAACACCTTCATCTTCAAAATTATGTTGTCTTTCATGGATTTGAAAAAACAAATCCTTATAAATACATACAAAAGGCGAGGCTTTTCCTGTTCTCTTCTGTATATGAAGGATTTGGTAATGTTTTGATTGAAGCTATGGCCTGCGGTACGCCGGTTATTAGCACAAATTGTCAATATGGTCCAAAAGAAATACTCTTAAATTCAAAATATGGGATATTAACTCCTTCTTTTGCTGAAAATAAAAAGGCTGGCGATTATTTAGTGAACGCTGTTCAATCTTTGTTATTAGCCAAAAACAGGCGATCTCATTACAAACAAATGGGATTAAAAAGAGCTAATGACTTTACTGCAACCACAATGTCACAGGGTTATTACAAAGTAATAAGTGAATTATTAGACCATGAAAAAAAAGATTAAAATTGTTTTTTACATTAAAGATCCAAATGGAGGAACGGGAAGATTTATTGAACAACTACAAAGACTTCTCTCCAGAAATAATCTGTATGAAATACGAATTTTTACCCACATAAAACCATCTGGCTTTTTCCTTAAGGCCGAAAAAATAGGGATCTCTACAAAAAAACAAGTGCGCCTCTCTCCTTTTTCGTTTATTATAGCTATTTTTAACATCGTTTCCCTATATCGAAAAATTTTGGCTTATAAACCTGATGTTCTTATTTCAATGGATGTATATGCGAATATGGTTAGCTCTGTATTAAGGCCCTTTTTCCCCCGTACAAAACTTGTCCACAGTACACATGTAAATTTAATAGCTCACATATCAAACGGCCGTAATCCCTTTTTTACCAGGGTTTTAAAATCTCTTATCCTTCTTTTTTATAAAAAATCAGATTGCCACTATGTGCCAAGCAAAGGATTGCGGCAACAATTGATCACTGAATTTTTTCTTTCTGCTGAAAAAATCGTTCACATTCCCTATCCCCTGGATTTTAATCAACTCAAAGGATTGGCAGAAGAACCGATAAAAAGTAAGGAATGTATTCCCCTATTGAAAACAAAAAGAAAAATAAAAATTTTTACCATGGGGCGGTTTGATAACCAGAAAAATTTTCTTCTTTTATTTAAGGTATTCCAAGTGCTTTTACATAAACATCCTAATATTGACCTATGCGTTTTAGGCAGCGGAAACATGACTGAAGAATATAAACAGATTGTAACAAAACTACAAATTGTCGAACATGTCCATTTTCTTGGTTGGCAAAAAAACCCCTATCAGTATTTACGTTATGCAGACATGTTCATTCTCTTAACTAACTACGAAGGGTTGCCTTATGTGTTACTTGAAACACAGGGATTAAGTATTTATACCATGTCTTCTGATGTTGATTTTGGGCCAAGAGAAATATTAAGAGAACCATTCGGATCGCTAATAAAAACAAAAAACACAAGTGAAATAGTATTGTTGATCGAAAAGGCAGTTAAAAGAAAGGAATATTTAAAAATTAAGCACAAAAAAAACATATTCATAAAACAATTTGATAGTTCTGTTCTTGAAAGTAGATACTTGACCTTATTTAAACCTAAGCAATAATTTTCTATATTGAAGAAAGAAATCATCCATCGTCATCTGTTTTGATTCCCCTCTCTCCGATAAAAGGTGGGGCTTCGATAACAAACTTTTCAATTGCTTAGAAAAATCATCTCTGTTTGCATTTTGGAAGGCGAAAACATTACTTGAAAAAATGGCATTTGCATCACCGACAAGAACTCTTTTTTTATAAGATAAGGCTTCCGAAAGAGCTAAAGAATACCCTTCCGTTTCTGAAGGTAATACAAAAAATAAGCAATTGGAAAGAAGCTCTTCCTTTTCTTTTCCAAAAACATAATCCGTCATGATAATCTCCTCATGATTCTGTACCATTCTTGTAATAAGTTCATAATAACCTCTATCATGAGTTCTTCCCCCGGCTAGAACTAGTTTCACTTTTGTATGAAGCTTCAAATACTCTTGTATGAGCCACTCGATTCGCTTTTCAGGCGTAAATCTCCCAAGAAAAAGAATATAACTATTTTTTTCTAATTTATATTTCGTACTTATAAGATCGGATGAGATTGGTTTTTTATATGAAAAATAATAAGGTATCAATATGCTCTTTCTGTTAAAGCTTGACGATATATGCTCATTTAGTCTTTCCGAAACCACAATAATCCTATCTGCAATACTAACCGCAGTTTTCTCTGCAATACGTAGAACAACTTTACCTAATATGTTCCACTTCTTTCGTTCCCATTCCTTTGAATGAACGGTCAGTATGATTTTTTTTCCGAACAGTTTTGGAATAAAGCAGAATAAACCAGAAGCCGTACCTTCAATAAAAATTAAGTCCACGGGAAGAAATGATGCCCTAATTGAAGATATAAAACTGTAAATAAAAGTGTCAAAATATTTAAATTGAGGTGATAGTATAGGGATAATTTTTATGTGTTTTAGCTTAACTCTATCATTATATAGCCACTTTCTGACAAACACATATATTTCATCTTTTTTTGCCAAATAACGTATGATTTCTTCGCCTCTTTTTTCAACACCGCTTACCCCGGAAAAAGTGTGTGGAAAACTACGTAAACCTAAAAATGCAATTTTCATGAGCTGGTAAGTAGTGAAATTTTATCCCAAAAAATTTCCCCTAAAACCATAAGCGCTTTCTTTTTTATTGAGGCACGCGCCGAACAAACCATCCAGCAATCATTACA
>Ga0334722_10000836_pt1 | contig 42485 bp, 37 predicted proteins | sample C3_bottom_MG_FD_207210 | JGI IMG/M metagenome (GOLD analysis project Ga0334722, IMG submission 207210) | Sediment microbial communities from Yellowstone Lake, YNP, Wyoming, USA - C3_bottom | ecosystem: Environmental > Aquatic > Freshwater > Lake > Sediment | place: USA: Wyoming | collected...
ATAAAGTCAGCCAGTCAAGGTAGAAGCTGGGCCGAGCCCCTGACCTTAGACCTGATCTGTTACGCCGACCGACCATGCGAAATACGCAAACTGCGTCTGTGGATAAGTCTCATTATGGCGTGACCAAGACAACTGGGGGCCCACTATAGTTGCCGGGATTATAACCTGGCGGATCAATGATAGTTCAAAAGGGATGCCCCTTTACGTAAGCCGAACAGAAGAGGTTAGATACGTGAAATATGACAAAAGGCGGCCGGGCACTCTAATCAAGTTGCCGGCACCTGGCTCGTGTGGAAAGAACCTTCGAGGGAAGGTTCCTGTTTTGCAGGGTTGATCGGCCTAAACCCAGGCACATTGGATTTGTCCAGTGATTTACCGGACGAAGAACAGCGGATAAATGGTTTATCCCTTGATAAGATCGTTCAAGAAAACCTGCATGAACTGAATCCTGCCCAGGTGTGGGATGTATACCTAAAGGCTCAGAAGGAAAAACGGGTTGATTTACTACCAGAGCTTTTTTCGTCGGATTGGTTTACCGACTATTATAAGGACCACCGGGAGGAGTTCCTTAGTGACATCAGAAACGGAACCTATGCAGTTGAAGAATATAGGGTGTCTCCTGTCTATTTGTCTCAGGGTAACCAGGCGGTTGTTTTCATAGAATCTCAGCTCATAAAACAAGACGGTAAGGTTATGGATACGGGTCAGGTAAACGTCCGGGCGGTAAATGAGCATGGCCACTGGCTTGTACCACCCTTTGCGGCGCAATGAAGCGACGATCGCCGGAAGGAAGGGGCGGAACCAACTTCGTCCTGTCCCGCTCGGGTTATGTCCAAAGGCTGCTGTAAAATCTAATGAGGTCCGGCAGAGCATTCTCGTGTTCCAGATAAAAGGTTCGGGCATTTCCGAAATTTGGATGACGCTATAGATAAAGCCTTCCGTTTGCCAACGCCTCAGGATTACCTCCATGGGAAAGAACACATCGAGAGCAGGCTAAAAGAGAGGGGTTAGAAGCTCGAGGAGGCACGCCAAGCCCGAAAAGCGGCCTACTACGAGGAAGTCAAAAGGCAAAGGGAGTCCAGACCAGCTTCTTGGCCAGGGTAGATGGCCTTGATACAACTGAGGCGACGACTTTGGGTAGAGAGCCAAAATACGGGGGGCACGGCCCCTGCGGTTGAAACAACGGCTAAAGAGGGCTTGGGTGGTTAATGAGGCCCAAAAGGCCAAGGCGGAACTGGAGGCATTAATAAAAGAGTTGGAGGTGAAGTCACCGGGGGCAGCGGCAAGCTTGCGGGAGGGGCTGGAAAGAAACCCTGAAGGCATGGACCAGGGAAAGGAAACGCTGACAGTACAAAAGCTTGGATTACCGGTGCTGTTAAGGAGGAGCTTGCGAACGACCAATGCCATAGAATCCTTAAACGGGCAGATTCGAGACACCGTTCGGCGGGTGAGGAATACAAGAAACGGGGACCAGGCCTTGCGCTGGGCGACAATCGGTGCTCAAAAGGCAGAAGGGAGATTCCATAAGATTCCGGGATATCGAGACCTACCAATTTTGGCCGAGGCCATCGCAGCCCACGTCCAAAGGATAAAAGAAGCCCGAGGGGTGCAGGCTGCCACAAGATCCCAGGCAGTCTAGAATCGGAGAAATAGGGCGCTAGAGATTTTCAACTAAAGATGGGACAAAGCCTGTTTTTGCGGAGCTTGAGCATCTGTTGGCTCAAAGAGTGATCAGGCTTACAATCGGGGAAAGGGAGATGACAATTGACAATCCGCTTCTTGGAACATGAAAAAGGTATCGCGATCAAGGTTCACCGCGTCTCGTTCTCCTATGCACCCGGCAGCGCTGCTTTGAGGGACGTATCATTTGCCGTGCCGGCGGGGGAGCTCCTAGGCATTGCCGGGCCTAATGGTGCCGGTAAGACGACATTAGTGAAGCTGTTATGTGGTCTCCGGCGGGCTAATTCCGGAGAGATAACCTTTCGCCTGGGGCCAGACCAAAAGCCCGTCGGACCGCTGGAGGCACGGAGTAAACTTGCCGTTGTGCACCAATTCCCGGCTTTTGACATGTTCTTGACCCTGCGGCTGAACCTCCTAAACTATATTTCGCTTCGCAAGGCCCGTGTACCCCGGGTCGAGGATAGAATCAGAGAACTGGCCAATACTCTTGGTATCGCGGATTGCCTCGACCGGTCACCGCTGGAGTTATCTGGCGGGCAATTAAGGAAAGCTCAGATTCTCAGAGCAGTCCTTGTCCGGCCAGCTTTGCTGATCATGGATGAGCCGACTGCTGGGCTGGATGTAACTTCCCGGAAAAGAGTCTGGGAGCTAATTAACGAGATGAGAAAAAGTGATGGCACTACGGTACTGTGGACAACTCACGAGATGGCGGAGATTGAGAAGCGGGCAGATCAAATCCTGATCTTGAATAGGGGGGAGGTGGCGTGGTTTGGGCCCATGGATAGGCTGCGCCGGATATCGAGGGTTTCGCGAGTTTCTCTAGAGGTTGAAGATGGATTCGAAATGCCCGCCAATGTACCTGGGGATCATATTCTTGATATCGAGCGAATCGGCACCAACTCCGTCAAACTACTGGTGCATCCGGACAAGGTTCCCGAGCTTGTTCGATTGATGGTAGGCTGCGAAGGGATAAGGAACGTGGCCACGCAAGTCCCCACCTTGGAGGATCTGCTGATCGTGGTACAGAGAGAAGGCCAATTAACCCGGCCTGGCGAGGAGGAATTGACGTGAAAGGCATCGTTATCCGAGAAATCAGGTTGTTTCTGGCCGCCCCGATAAACCTGGGTATCACCCTCCTTACCCCGATCCTTTACGGTTTCTTGTTTTCGCTTTCTTTATCTAATGCACTACCCGTGGTTAGTTATCAGTCGAACACGGTCTCGTATCTGCAGTATGTTGCCCCTGGTTTAGCCACTTTTGCGTTGGTGACATTCGCCAATATGTCGGGGCCGGCTGTTTTCCAGGAAAAGGCCTCGGGTATGCTCCGGGAAATTGCCTCCTGTCCCATCACCCCAGTGGAGTATGTTCTCGGGAAACTCATAACCAGTAGCGGCATTGCAGCCGCCCAGGCGCTTGTCATTTTCCTGGTTTTTGGCGCCTTTGCGCAGTTGCACCCAAACGCCACGATCCTGCTCAAACTTGTGGTCGTGCTGGTCATTGGGGCATTAGGGTTGATCTCAATTTACAACTCGATTTGGGTATTAGCGAGAAACCCGCAGAGCAGCTCCCTGATTTGCAGCACGTTAACAACAGTACTTACTTTCACCTCCCCGGTCTTCTATACAATCGAGGATATGCCGGAACCTCTCAGGCCCTTTGCGCAAGTCAACCCGATGACATATATAGTAGGTCTTCTGCGTTACGTAACTCTGCCGGCTAATTCCCATCCGTCGATTATGTCAATCATGGTTGGCGTCATTGTGCTCACTGCCGCTGTCATCCTAAACGTCTGGTCAATGAGGAAATCTATGGCTAACCTTTAGTATTACCCGGGACGCTTGGGTTTCCACAGTTTCATTGAACTACCTGACGCCTCAGGATTAGCTCCAAGGGGAAGAACACATTGAGAGGAGGCTAAAAGAGAGGTGTCAGGTAGTTCTATGAACTGTGCGGGCGCCTGGTGTTATACTCATAGACGTACTCGGCAATCAGCTCCCGAGCCTGCTCCAACGAAATCAAGGGAGAAACCCGGATACATTCTTCTTTCAGAGTACAGATAGATGTTGCGGACGGTAATATTACCCTATTTAGAGCAGGTCGAGGCGGCCATTGACACCTGGCGGCGCCGGCAACGGCGGAGGTGCGTTGAATCTTTCTAGCTTACCGTTTGAGTTTCTCCCACTCTCTTATCCCAGTGGACGAAGACCCTCTAGTTTGAGGATGGCCTTGTGCCCGTTCACCCCCAATTTATCGCCAATATTGGACAATTCAGGATAATAAAAGCCCTGGGCTTTCACCCAGGGCGTTTTCGTGACCTTTCTTTTTGGTGTGATGGCTTCCTCACAGCCAGCTCGACGGCAGGGCGATGAGGAGGGCGGAGAAGGCTTCCTCGCTGGACTGTTGAGTCGGTGGTTACTGCAATCATCAAAACGGCAGGGCGATGAGGACCGCCCCACCGCCGAGGAAGTAGGGCAACCTGGAGGAGACTTCCTCGTGGTGCCCATCCTTTGTTACGGTGTGCTGGACACCGTCTCCAGGGCGGCCTGAGCCGCTTTCAGGAGGGCGGTAGCATACTTGTAGTTGTGGATGCCATGGCTCTTGTCGTTGTTGACGAAGCTCCAGTTGGTGTAGGCCTCGTCGTATTTCTTGACTAGATCGGCTCGGGCCGGGTCGTTCCGAAAACCGTCGACTTTGGCCTTCAGGTTATCCAGCGATGTCTTCACCTGGTTGAGGGCCTGATCGATGGCATCCTGATAGGCCTTCAGATCCTCTTTAGACATTTTGGTGTGACACTGCTGGCAGGCATTAACCGTCACCGGGCCGTGCTTGGTTTGGAGGGTGTCATCGACCATCACCTTGAATTCGTGATTGACGTGGGTGACGCCCTCGTTATCCAGACCCTTCATATGGCAGTCGACACAGGTGGCGACTTTGGCGTGTGGGGTGTCGGCGACGCCATAACCGCCCACGCCCAGGAACATCTCCTTTTGTGGATGGTGGACTTCCTTGCCGGCGGCCAATTTCGCGCCGTCCGCTAGATTAGCCGTATGGCACTGGGTACAGGTGGCCAGGGGACTCTTACGTAGCTGGGCCTCCTCCTTGCTGTTGTGGGGATCGTGGCAGACGACGCAGGTGATCCCCAGCCGATCATCCTTTAGCGCTCCAGTCTTGAAGTCGGCTAGCTTGGGTACCGGTTGTCCTTTTTCCTTGGCCAGGAAGGCCGTGACGGAGTGGCAGGTTATGCAATAATCCTTATACCCTGGGTTGGTAGCCAGTTGTTGCGCGAAGAAGGTGGCATGGCCCATGGATTCAAGTTCTTTAGCCTGACCGCCATGACATGAGGCACAAGCCTGATCCGAGGTTGTGACGCTGATTTTGGATTTGTCACCCCCGCCAGCCACATGCTGGGCTCCCGGGCCGTGGCAAGACTCGCAGCTGATTCCGAAATCGACGAAGGTCAGGTTGCTCTTGTTGTATCCAACGGTATGGCAACCGGCACAAGCCGCCAGCCAGCTGGTTCCGCCTTTGTAGTCCATCCACTGACGGGACTTCATATCCCAGTAGGCATTGAGGTACTTGAAGTCGGCCGACAAGAACCGCTGGTTGGTCAACCCACCGATGACGTAAGCGGCGTCTTCCAGGCGGAAGGCTTTGTTGGTGGCGAAATTGGCGAAGGTGGCACCGGGTTTGGTCACCGGTTGGACCATGCGGCTGTGCATGGTTCCGAGCCAGTTTTGGTGTTGGTCACCGTGGCAGGTCTGGCAGGTATTGGGCCCCAGGGCGTAGTTTTTCAGGTTGGCGTAGGCCTTGCTGCGATCGAGCAAATCGCAAGCTGCCTTCAGTAAGAGGGCGGCTTCACCCCGGGTGAGTTTCTGCAGTGGCTCCAGATTTCCAGAAGCCGCGAGGAGGCCTCTTTTGATGGCTAAAGCCAAATAGGGCCGGCGATACTGGCTGATATCTTTTTGATCACCGACCCCGCTGAGGGTGGCGGTCACTTCTTCGTCCTTCAGGTTCTTGACCTCATCGCCCCAGCCCAGGGCCTGCACCAGGATCTGAACCGCCGCCTCTTTTTCCAAAGCGTCGGCCGGCCGGAAAGCTCGGTCGCCGTAACCCTGGACGATCCCGGCGCGGTAGGCGGCTTCCACAAAAGGATAGAAGTAGGCTGCTGACGGATCAGTTGCCTTGACGTCAGTAAAGGTCGGTAAGACTGGCGAGACGCCGGGCAGTTTCAACGCCCGTAAGACCATGGTCACAAACTCTGACCGCGTAATTAAGCGACTGGGGGAGAAACGACCATCGCTGGTCCCGCTAACGACCCCTGCCGCAAAGAGGGCATTGACAGCTTCGCGCGACGGGTGGCCTTTGGTGTCCGCGAAAACGGCCTTTTCCTCCGCGGCCGGAGGGGTTGGCGTAGAGACGGGAGGCGGGGTTGGTTTATCGGCGGCATCACCCGGGAAAGTCAGCGCCTTGATTTCTTCCAGATTACTGAAACCATCCCCGTCGGAGTCTTTTCCTTCGACGCCACCGAAATCGTCGCTGGCTGCTGCAAAGTCTTTACCGTAAGGATTGAGGGAGAAATCGCCGGCGTGGCAGAGGGTGCAGGAGGCCAGCTTGCTCCCCCTGGCCGCGGGGTATTTCTCCTCAAAAGTGGAGACGTAGGTGGACTTGGCCAGCACCACGGGAGAAAGGACCAGGAGTACGACCAGTCCCAGGACAAAAAAGTGCGTGGCCGACCCTCTTCTGAGCCGGGGCTCTCGCTTCCCCGGCCATCTCCCGGAAGGGTGGACATGGTTACCCATGGCAAAACCTCCTTTCGACAAAACTCGACGAACGTCGCAGAGCACCAAGTCAAAGCCCTGAGACTCACGGTAGCTGCTGCCGTAAATCGGCCAGCTTCAAGCCAGCAATCTTTTCCGGGATCACCTCCTTTGTGTGGCTTGGGCACAGTGGTCAAAAACGGTTGCCGCCGACGACTGGCTCGAGGAGCCATGATGGAATGCCCTAATGCTGGAGACCGCCAATAATGGAGACCTCCGTTGATGAGAACCTCAAGTGGTGTAGGCACCTAAATGATATAGATTCCCGATGATGGAGACCTCCAATGATACAGACCCCCGATGATGGAAGCCACCATGGGCCAAAGACCCATGACCAATCTGTTGCCATTGCTCAATTGGTGGGTTCCTGCCCTTCGCTTCTGGGTGCCCGAGGCTCAGCTGTCATCCAAACGCTCACAGTTTGGCCTGAGGTAACAGGTGATCCCCGCTTAGATGGGAAACAGGTTGTTTTAGGGACGAAAACTAGGGACGAAAGGGACGGCGCGTCGGTAACGTGCAAAGATGCTGGCAGCGAAAGTGGGCTCTAAAGTAGGCCTGATGCGGATGAATAGTGACGAAAAGCACAATAAGCACTAAACAAAAAGATTGGGAAAAACCAGTGCGAATGGCCGATTGCGAGTAATTTTAACAATTTCACCGTCCTTAAAAAATAACTACCTTGAAGGGGATATTGTGAAATCGCGCCCTAGTCCTAAGATAGAATTATTCTCCACCGTTGTCAAGGGGGGCGAAAGATTTTGCCGGCAGAAAAAGGGGTTCACCCCAAAGGTGAACCCCAAAAGCTCAGGGAGGGAGCGGTTGTTCGGAAAAAGCCTATCCGAGGTAGGTACTTTTCAGATGATGCAGGAGGTGGTGGAACTCCTCGTGAAGGCCGGCCCCAACCCTTTCCTCTTCCACTCGCTCAAACTCTTTTACCAGCTCTTCTTGTTTCTCCGGCGAAAGGTGGAGGTCGGCGATGACGTAGAGGATATTGTCCTCTTTGTCAATGTGCTGGGTTAAAAGGTTGGCGTAATTCCGGGCGTTTTCGATGATATCCCTGACGGCGTCCTCCTCTCCGTCCCGGTAGCGCCTGACGGCTTCCGCCAAGCCTCGGGCGTAGGCTCGCCCTTCGTCATGCTCAACCAACATGACGCCGATGGGGCCGCCTTCTCGCGGGACGCCGGTCTCCTCCAGGGCCGGGAAGAGCAAGTCTTCCTCTTTTCCGTGATGGCAGCGGTCGGCAAAGACCCGGATGAATTCCACCATCTGGCTGAGATCTTGCGGGTCGACTTTCTCATTAGCTTCGAGTCTTTGAGAGACTTCGCTCAGAATACTGAGCATAAGTTTAATGGCGCGATGCTCTTCTTTTAAAAGTTCGGTGGCGGACATTCTTTTTCGACCTCCTCGCTTGGTCTTAGCCTCACTTTAGCACCTTTACCCGCACCATTCTGTGATGAGCTCAGAGAAGAACCGTGATCCTGGTCACGTTTTCTCGGCCTTACGTTACGTCGCCAGGGCCGCACGTAAAACTCCTCGTAAAATTCGTTGCCGGAAGGTTCTTAGTTCTCCTGATCATTATTCGCGGCTGGGTTAATCGATTTTTCCAAAGGCAATGCTATAATAGCTTAGAGGCTCGCAATGCAAATGCACTACGGCTTGCCAAAAAACACCTTAGTCCGGGGGGGAAGCTATGAAATCTTACACCAGGTATCTATGGTTCAATACGAAAAAACGGCGGGAATACATAAACATCACCCGGGAAGTGGAAGGTGCCGTCGCCGAAAGCGGGATTCAGGAGGGTTTCGTTCTGGTCTCGGCCATGCATATCACGGCGGGGGTATATGTCAACGACGCCGAAGAAGGGATCATTCAGGATCTTGACGAGATGCTGGAACGCCTGGCCCCATACCGGAAGGACTATCACCATCACCGGACGGGGGAAGACAATGCCGATGCCCACCTCAAAAGCCTCCTTCTTCACCATGAGGTGATTGTTCCGGTCACCGCGGGCAAACTGGATCTGGGTCCCTGGCAACAGATTTATTACGCCGAATTCGACGGGCAGCGGCGCAAGAGGGTGATCATCAAGGTCCTGGGCGAATGATCCGGCCGAGAGTGTGGAGCGAGGATCAGCTTCTTGTGGCAAACAAATGGAAGATGTGGCCTGAGAGGAGTTAAGGGGGAGTGCTTTTGGGCAGCCAATTGAGCTCATCGGAGTTGAACCATTCAGAACGGATCTTAACGGTGCCGCAAGAAGAGCATGACCAAACCCGCTATTTCGCCCTGGCCAATGAGTATGTGGCCATCCCGGAGATAAGGCAGAGCGATGCCGCCATCATGAGCGTCAATGCTCTTTTGATTTCGGCTCGGGGACTTTTAGAGCTCACCGGCCGTCTTTCCGAGGGGCAGGAGCAGGCCTGGCCTCTCCTCCAACCAGAATTGAACCTTGCCGGGCAAAGGGTTCAGCTGGCCGGAACCTTGGAAGCCGATCTGATTGAGGATTGGATTCCGCGTTTTAGGGGTCGCTTCCAGGAGCTGCTTTTTAGCATTACCTATTTTGCTCCCCCTGGATATCGCGGGTTTGTGGCTGAACTAGAGATAGAAAATCGGGGGCAAGAGCAAAAAGATTGCCAATTGGGCTTGAGCGGCCGGGTTGGCCGGAGCTTTGTCACCATCTTTCACCGGCGCAGCCTGGAGGGGAGCCGCGTCGTGCGCTTTTATCCCTGGACCAAGAGCCTGGTGATCGAGGCCATGACCGGTTTCCCCGTTTTGGCGATGGCCATTAAGGGGTGGCCGGAAGGAGCCGAGTTGACCTGGTGGGAGGAGGAGGGGTTACCGAACGAAACGCCGGGCGAGATCGCTTTTGCTCCGGGGTCTGGTGAAAACGAGGTCGATGAAGAATCCCAGCCGAGGAAAGCGAGACCGCTGGGGCCAACGGCAGGGTCAGATCTTTCTCACTCTCCGTTACGTGCCGACAATCTTTCGTCCCGGCTCCTGGGTTTCCGCCTAACTCACACCATTCATTTGAATGCTGGGGAAAAAAGGACCTTCGCCTTCTTTATAACTTTGGGTACAGAGGCGGACGGAGCGGCTACTGCCGGGATCGACCTGGCCCGGCGAGGGACGGCCGGATTATGGCAGGAGACTTTGGCGGCACTGCGGACCCACCGGCGTTTGCTCCCCGACCCCCAACTCAGTCGCCGCTTTCACCAGAACCTGTTTTTTAATTTCTTTTTTGCCCGTGGCCGGACGTTAGACACCGACCAATTGGTCCTGGTTACTTCCCGGAGTCCGCGCTATTACGTGAGTGCGGCTCATTGGAGTCGCGATAGTCTTCTTTGGAGTTTTCCTGCCTTGCTTTTGGCCGACCCGCAAACGGCGCGCGAAGCCCTGTTGACCGCCTTTGCGTTTTACGCCAAAAATGCCGGGATTCACGCCCTTTACATTGATGGCGGCGTCCTTTATCCGGGGTTCGAGCTGGATGAATTGGCGGCCTTCTTCATCGCTCTTCAACGTTACGTTTTGACCACTGGCGACCGGTCGATTCTGGAGGAAGAGGAGGTAAGGCGTGGCCGTAAAACCATCCTCGAAAAACTGGCCGCCCAGCGCCATCCTGAGCTGGCTCTTTACCGCACCTTCCTTTTGCCTTCCGATGACCCGGCCCAGTATCCTTTCGTCACCTATGACAATGCCTTGCTCTGGGTCAGCTTGCGCTTTTTGGCCCAGTGGTATCGTTGGGAGGGCGATGAGGTGCGGGCAAAAGAACTGGAGGTTGAAGCAGCGGCTCTCAAGGACAACCTCTATCGGTATGGCGTCGTTTCGGGCCCGGCCGGTCCGATGTTTGCCTGGGCCTTCCAGCCGGGTGGCGAATACGTCCTGTACGATGAGCCTCCCGGCAGCCTGGTTCTCCTGGCCTATTATGGCTTTTGCTCGCCGGAAGACTCGATTTACGGGAACACGGTCTCCTGGATCAAGGGGCGGGACAACCCCTATTGGATTGGTGAGGGATTCTTTGCCACCCCGGCCTGCCCGCACGTGCCGCATCCGTGGGTCTTGGCTCTGGCTAACGAGCTCCTGGCGGGGAAAGAGAGACTGACGGCCCTCAAACAGGTGGCCCTGGCGAGCCTGGACAACGGATATGCCTGCGAGACCATCGACCGGCACAGCGGCCAGCTGCGTACCGGGGCGGCCTTCGCCACTTGTGCGGGTTGGCTGGCGACGGCCATTTGGGAAGCTCTGGAGAGGCCACCGCGTCTGGCCGACCTCCAGAGCACGCCGGCCTCACCGGCATGCGGTTGAAACCTCTCTTCCTCGGGCGGGGTTAGAGGGCAGATGGGTGAAGACGCGAGAAGCGGGCGACCTTCCTAAAGAGCGATTGAGAACCTCCCCTGGAGAGACCTTCAAGGCCAGGCGTATACATCTTGGCCCCTCATCTGACCCTAATGCATATTAGAATGGGCATATTGGGACACCGAGTCAGCGGGCCATTGTGAGCGTGCCGGCAGGCCAACTATTACGTTGACTCCGAAGTTTCTTTTGGACGGCCATTCGGCCGTCTTTTCTGTTTCCGGAAAACTTCACTACTTCTCCAGCTGGCCTTCATCGATGCTTCACAGAAGGCGGTTATATTTAAAACCAGAACGAGCCGGAACGATCGGCAAAGAATTAAAAGGAGGAGATTACAATGACAAAGAAGTTTGCGGGAATCAAGGCTGGGATCATCGGGGCGATTTTGGTGGGAGCTCTCTCGGTGGGAACCGTTTTTGCCGCGGGACCGGGCGCTGGGTACGGTTATGGGCTCACCAATAACGGCAACACTGCCACCTACTGCGGCATCGGTTTAGGCAAGAATATCGCCAACGGGGCCAGAGGGATGGTGGAGACCGTGGCCGGGGTTCTTGGGATGCAGGTGACGGATATCCAGGCGGAACGGCAGTCAGGTAAGTCCATTGCCCAGATCGCCCAGAGCAAAAACGTGAGCAAGGATACCGTAGTCAACGCCGTTATGGAGACCCGGAAAGCGCAATTAGCCGACCTGGTTAGCCAGGGGAAGATCACGCAAGCGCAGGCCGATCTCGCCATCGCCAACATGGCCGAGCGGATCAACGCCAACCTGGAGCGGACCAGCACCGGGCCTAATGGCAATGGCCAGGCCATGAAGGCACAGGCCGCCAAGGGCAGGCCGGCCAACGCCCGCGGTTACGGTTACCGGTTACAGGTACCGGCCAACGGGCAGTAAGGCAATCCCTGAACAGTCTGGAAAGAGTAACCTGATTTCGAAGGACGGCTCCATTTAGAAGCCCGCTAGTCCGAGCCCGTTGCAGGGATAAGGGTTACTTCATAAACGAAAAGTCGAACCGGCCCCGGGGGGAAGCGCCCGGGGCCTTTTGGCTTGAGATGGCGCGGGAACGATTTGGTCTTCCGAATGGAATGGGCATTACCATCACCATTGGACTGGCCCATTACCCTCGGGATACGCGCGACCCCAATAGCTTAATTAAAATAGCCGAAGCGGCTCTTTACGCGGGCAAGGAGGGAGGAGGTAACCGGGTTGCCCTTCCGCCCAGCGAAGAGATGGTCATGAAGTCCGTGTATTATCCGGCGACGTCGGTCCGCCGTCTCAAACAACTGGCGGAGCGGCTGGGGCGGAAAGAGTCAGTCTTGTTACGCGAAGCCTTGGACGATTTATTGCGGAAGTATGATCAGCTTCCGGGGAAGTAGGCGGCAGCTGAGGTCAATGTTATAGGGCCGGCCGGGTTGAGAGGTCAATTTTCCCTATACAAACCTAAGCAAGCCTTAGCTTTGTATCAAGGTACTCACTGTGCAGGCCCCAGCATATAATTCGCTGGGGCCGACGGCTACCTCCTTTGCCGTCGGGCCGGCCCCTTTTCGAGGGCGCACAAGCTAGTTTGAGGGAGTCTAGTCGGACTGGTTGAGCAGTTCTTCCATTACCTCGAGGAACTGCTGCAAGGTATCCGGGGCATTTTTGATAAAATCCCTTAGTGCCGGCCACCGGATATCAAGATATTGGTGAGCCAAAACATTTCTTAAGCGAGTCATTTCGGCCAATTTCTCGGCTAAAGGACTTTTCAGAAAACCGGCTGCTCCTAGCTGAAGCAAGGTATCACGATAAGTATCAGGCACCGGGAGATCTCCGGCGGCCAGAAGGATCTTTGCTATATCGGCAGCGGCGTTGATGACATTTTCTACCAGTCTTTCGAGGTTACGCCGCCGACCCCGGTCGGAGAGATATTCTGAGTGGGTCATGGAGTTGAACCCGGGGATGTCACTGGCCTCTATTCGCAAGAAGTCAATTCTTCGTCTGATACTTTCTAATTCCTCAGGTGACAGCTTGATCATTCCTATCCCTCCGTCTATGACTCCTTTCGCGCCAAAAATCGGCCAGAAAGTCTCGAAAATCCTCAGCTTCCCGCGATCTCTCCAACATGAGTTCTAGGTGGAGCCTCGGGTGTTTGTTAACCAAAAGCTTGCCTTTCATTGCCGTCCAGGAGATTCCCGGGGGCGCGTCGTTCAAGACCAAAAGATCAACGTCCCGCTGGATTATATCCTCAAGATGGTTCCAAATATCCGTTACTTCTTCGGCCGAGTAAGGTGGCGAAAGGTAAACAGCAAGATCGACATCGGATCTGGCCCTCGCTTTTCCCTTGGCCAATGAACCAAACAAAAAGGCGAGAAAGATCTTAGGATGGGCGGCGAGGTAGCGAACGACGTCATCCTCCCAAGGAAAGTTAGTTCCTGACACCAGCCTTCACCTCACCACTAAGGCAAGCACCTTAGGCATGAATCTTCTCGTTTCTGGCCAAAGGTGTCTTCTATGATCTGGCGGTTAGCCGTGGAAAGTCGAGAGAACCGCACAGGGTAATACTACCATGTCCCAGCCGTTGTGTCCAATCAGGGAAAGCCTATCTTTGCCCGTAGCGGTTTAGATAGAACTGATGCATCGTTTCCACGTCCTCTGGAGATAGAAGAACTGGTCCTCCCAGAAGCGTGGCGAAGATGGCCACCTGGGCGGCCTTTTCCACCACCAGTGCGATTTTCAGGGCCTCGTCCAGCTGCGTCCCCAAAGCGAGGAGGCCGTGATTGGCCAAAAGGACGGCCCGCCTGCCCCTGGCGGCGTCCAGCGCCAACTGACCGAGTTCCCGCGTACCCGGCAGGGCATATTGCGCTACTCGCACGCCACCGCCCACAATCTGAACCAGGTCTTCGACAAGGGGAGGAATCTCTTTTCGGGCACAGGCGAAAGCGGTGGCATATGTACTATGGGTATGGACGATGGCCTCGACGTCGGGACGGTTCTGGTAAAAGATCAGATGGAGGGGGAGCTCTGTGGACGGCTTGCGTCGCCCCGCAACAATCTTGCCGTTCAGGTCGACGATGACCACGTCGTCCGGTGTGATCTTTCCATAGTCCATTCCGCTGGGGGTAATGGCAAAAAGATTTTCCCCGGCGATCCGGCAACTGACGTTTCCCCAGGTGCCCACCACCAGGTGGGACCGGAGGATTTCCTGCCCGGCTTTGAGGATGGCTTCTTTAGTGGAAAGAATATGGTCCATGTTTTCAACCCTTCCACATCAGTTATAAATAAGGTGAGGCTCACCAGGCTAGAAAAATCATCATCAATAAGTTTCTACCAGCGGGAATAAAATCCTGCTTCCATAAAAATTGTTTCTTACAGCCTGATTAGAAGGATTTAATCAGGACGGCGGAAAATTAATTGAAGGAGTTTCCTGATAAAAACGACTTAGAGGTGAGATGGGTGATGGCAGTAGAAGATTACGGACAATTAGATCAGGTTGACGTTTTAGCGGTGGGGGCTCATCCCGATGACGTGGAAATTGGCTGCGGCGGCCTTCTGGCTTTGGCTGCCCAGAGGAACTACCGGGTGGGGATCGCTGATCTGACCCGGGGCGAAATGGGAACAAAGGGGACCGCCGAAATACGGCAAAAAGAGGCGCAAGCGGCCGCCTCGGTTCTAGGGGCTGCTTTCCGGGTGAACCTGGGTTTGCCCGATACAGGAGTGATCGACTCCGTTGAATACGCCCAGCGCTTGGCCGCGGTGATTCGTGCGGCCCGACCGGCCATTGTTTTGGCTCCGTATTGGGTGGACCGGCACCCGGATCACGTGGGGGCCAGTCACCTTACGCAAAGAGCGGTTCTGTATGCGGCTTTGAAAAAGATGACCATCGGGGCCTGGCCCGCTCACTCCGTTGACCGGCTGTTGTTTTATCCCATAAATGAAGAAACGCTGCCCAGTTTCGTCACCGATATTACGCCGGTTTGGGAGATTAAATTGAAGGCCGTGCAGACCCACGCCAGCCAGTTCGGCCAAGGCGTCGCCATTATTGACCAGAAGGTCTTTGGGAAGGATGATTACTTGCGTTCCCTGGAGGACAGGGCGCGCTCCTTTGGCAACCGGATCGGGGCTTCCTTTGGGGAAGGATTCATTCTAATGGATACCATAGCTATAACCGATCCAGTTACTTTTTTCCGGCGTGGAACGTGATGCAGCGCCAGTTTATCGAAGGAATAACCTTGACTGGAATGAAATGACACGGCTCAGGGTTTTTCCGGCAAGAGCTGGGAGACGGTGACGAATTCAAAGCCCTTTTCACGCAGACCTTTGATTATTTTCGGCAGGGCTTCGGCGGTGTGCCAGCCGCGCCCGTTGATGTGCATGATGATGATGGAGCCGCCGCGGGTTTGGCGCAAGACCTCACGTTCAATGTCGGCGGCCTTGATGTTGGGGTCGGGGTCGCCCGTGACCACATCCCACTGGATACTCTTAAGCCCCAGCTCCTCGACCACCTGTAAGGCTTGGCTGGTATAACGGCCAAAGGGGAAGCGGAAGAGCCGCGGTCTCTGCCCCGTGGCCTTTTCGACTATATTTTGTGTGCGCAGGATCTCTTCCCGCATGCGCTGAACGCTGATCTTGGTGAAATCGGGGTGGAGGTAAGAATGGTTGCCCAGCTCAAATAGCGGGCAGGACCCCAGTTCACGCGCGGCCGCGGGGTGGGATTCAACCCACTTTCCGCCCAGGAAGATAGTGGCCGGGACCTGGTTGGCCTTGAGGATTTCGGTAATCTTGGCATCGTATCCCCGCGGGTTCTCATCTTCACAGGCGTCGAAGGTTAAAGCCACTTTTTTAGTCTGCCGCGAACCATGGAAGATTAGCTCAGCTTGCTTGCCGGCGCTTTTGGGGGGGTCGCCGCTTCCAGGGATTGAGCTAACCTTTTCCCCAGAACGGCCGGTGCTGCCGTCAGTCCCGCTCTTTTTTGCCCCGTGCTGAGCAGGCTGATCGGGAAGGGAGACGGTGCCTTGGGTGAGAAGGGCCGGGGGCGACGGTTCAGTTTGCTGACGGAGAGATGGCCGGCCGGAGAGCGCTTTTGGGGCCCTGGCCGGGTCTCCGGTGCACCCAGTCAAAAAGTAAAGGATCAGGGTGAAGATAAGGATCGAGGTCAAAAACGGCCAGTAAGTTCGCGGCAAGAGGTCCCCCTCCTAAGCAATCTCCAGAGTAGTCTTAATGGCCAACTGGAGAGCCTTTACGACCAGATCCAGGCTCATGCTGGGTTGACCTGGTTTTTTTGCGGCCTGCTCTGGGAGGAGAGGGATGTGGATGAAACCGGCCGGGATTTTGTAACCTTTTTGATCCAGGTAATGCATGAGGCCGTAAAAGAGGTGGTTACAAACATAGGTGCCGGCCGAATTGGAAACGGCGGCCGGTATCCCGGCCTCCTGCAAGGTTTTAACAATGGCCTTGATGGGCAAGGTCGACCAGTAAGCAACTGGACCCCCGGGGACGACGGGTTCATCCTCGGGACGGTTTCCGGCATTGTCCGCGATTCGGGCATCGTTGATGTTGATGGCCACTCGCTCTAAACTGATTTGGGCCCGACCTCCAGCCTGGCCTACGGAGAGCACGGCCGTGGGTTTTTCTGCTTCAATGGCCGCAATAAGGGCCTCAATGGCGCTCCCAAAAACGACCGGGATGGGTCGAGTTACCACTTGAAAATCGTCCTGGGACCAACCCTCCAGCTTTTTGATGGCTTCTAAAGCCGGATTAATGCTCTCTCCACCGAAGGGTTCAAAACCGGTCACGAGTACCTTTTTCAATCTTATTATTGCTCCTTTCACTTTGTTGTCCCTTTTGCCTGAATGATCCGTCGCCTGATTGGCCGCCTTTCTTAATTTTCGCCGCCGAGTGACCATTTTCCTGCGCACCTTTGCTTGCGCAGTCGGAAGCCGGTTGCACTAGGACGGGAAAGTAGCACGGGATAAGAGCGCGAGCAAGTGTTCGAGCTGGCACTACCGGCGGGTACAGTTTAACGTCTTCCTGAGGGCAGGCGGGCGTTGCCACCTGATGTTGCCACCTGATGAAGAACTGTTTGGTGAGGCGGGTGGTTGCAGCGGCAAATTCACCCTATGGCGCAAGCGGCCCGGCGGATTTGGCGCGAGCCGGACTTGTTGCGCTGGGCCTGCGCTGTCGAACCTGCCGCGTGGGATTTGTCGCCAGGAGGAACCATCAATTCATCACCCTCGCCGATGACTTGCCCAGCCGGACTTCCACGCGGGCCTTGTCAGGGTTCCTTGTCTGGTGTATCTTGAAAGGAAAAGCCAAAGGCAGTGATGGTATGGGACTACCACTGATCTTTCTAACCGCCTTTGTCGTGGGTTTTTCCGGCGCGATGATGCCCGGGCCGCTTCTGGTGGTGACGGTGGGCGAAGCCGCCCGGAGGGGCTGGTCGGCCGGTCCCCGCCTGGTGAGCGGGCACGCGCTCCTGGAGCTGGTCCTGGTCGTCCTTCTGGTCAGTGGTCTGCGCTCGCTTTTGACGCAGCCAGTTTTGGCCGCCGGGATCGGTCTGGTTGGTGGCCTGGCGTTGGCCGGGATGGGTTACACCATGTTCAGGAGTGCCTACCGCGGCGAGCTGTCATTGCAATCTCTAGAGGTGGCGGAAGGCGGAGGAGTTGCCAGCGACGGGCGAAGTGGGGCACAACCGGACGTGGGGTTGCCTTCCGGGCGGAGCAGCCTTGCTCCCGCCCTGGCCGGAGCCCTGGCCAGCCTGTCCAATCCTTACTGGCTCCTGTGGTGGGCTACGGTGGGAGCCGGTTATGTGGTGGTCGCTTTGGAAAAAGGCGGCCCGGGGGTGGCCTCCTTTTACCTGGGGCACATCTCCTCTGACTTTCTTTGGTATTCGCTGGTGGCTTTGGGTGTGGCCGCTGGCCGCCGTTTTCTCTCGGCCAGGGTCTACCGGGGAATCCTCATGGCTTGCGGGGCCTTTCTGATCCTTCTGTCCTTGTACTTTTTGCGCGTGGGGTTTGGGCTTTTAGCCTGAGGCAGAACAGGGCCCTCCCATCCCCGACCCCAACTGTTATCCCTTGCCGCCGAGCAAACTCCTCGGCGACGACGTCCTGAAAAGTGAACCTCTCAGTGGAAGAAAAAAGAAATGGGGCGACCTTTGCGCCCCACTCGGTTGAAAAGAGGAGGGAGTTCTTACGTTCATCCTCTCGTTTGTTAACGGCGATTAGTTTCCCTGTGTACAGCGTCGCGTACAGCGTCCTTACCCTTCGATGGGGATCCGCCGGGTTTTGGCTCCTTCGGCCTTGGGCAGGCGGACCTCCAGGACGCCGTTTTTGTAGCTGGCCTTGACCTCTTCGGACTTCACCGGTACGTTAAGGCTGAAGGCGCGATAGAAAGCACCCCGCCGTGATTCGACGAAGAGGTAGTTGGTGCCCTTCTCTTCCTTTTCCTCTTTGCGCTCACCCCGGATGATCAGTTGATCATCGGTGCTCAGGATCTCGATGTCGTCGGGCTTGAGCCCGGGCAACTCGGCCCGGAAGATCAATTCTTTATCAGTTTCTGCCACGTCCACCGGGAAGGTGTAATAGCCATCGTTATCGAAGTCGGAGAAGGGCCACAGGCCGAAGCTACGGTTGAAGAGTTGATCAAAGAGCTTGACGACAGAAGGCGTGGTGAAAGGTTCCCATTTCATCAGCGTCATCATTATCTCCTCCTTTCTTGAGGGTTGGCCGCGAGGGGGACTGGTTTTGAGGAAACCATCGCTGCGCACCGAGCCGCGGCGCTGGGTTTGGGGTTTGGTTCTTGGCCGGAGGGCCGTGACCGCCGTTTTCGGTGCAGCCCCTCTGGCGACCCTCATCGTTTTTTCTAGCTTAAATATACCCTTGGGCCGACGGGGGAACAAGGTCAATCTGACTTTGACTTTCTTTGACCTTCAGCTCCAGCTCTGACCCTTTGCTATTATCTTCCGCGGACGCAGCCAATCACTTTTTTTGACCTTCTTTTGCCCTCAGACCTGGCCGGTAGCGCAGATCCTTTTCCCCTGGACACTGGCGGCGCAACCGGCAACCCCGATGGCGCTCCTACCTCCGTCAGCCAGTTTTAATGACGATTAAAGCACGGGCGTTCCTTCCGTGTCTGCCCCCGCCGAACTTAACATTGACAGTGACGTTGCGCCTTGTTAAGATCATCCCCGTAAGGACTTGAAAACCTTAAAGTCTTGAAAACCTTTAGGGCTTGAAAACTCAGTGGCAAATCAACTGGAGGAGGCGTGGCCCCCTTGCTTTCTGTGGTCGAGAATAACATCATCGGCACCATCGCCCGGGAATTGGGTTTAAGGGAAGTTCAGGTGGCTCGCACCGTCGAGCTTTTGGATCAGGAAAATACCATCCCTTTTATTGCCCGTTACCGCAAGGAGGTAACGGGTGAGCTGAACGAGGAGGTTCTCCGGCAGATCCAGGAACGGCTGACTTACCTCCGGCATTTGGAAGAGCGGAAAGAGGAGGTCATCCGGCTCATCGGGGAGTTGGGGCAGCTGACTGAGGAGTTGGAACAAAAGGTAAGGCAAGCCGTTACCTTGCAGGAAGTGGAGGATCTATACCGGCCTTATCGCCCCAAACGCCGGACGCGGGCGACCATTGCCCGGGAACGGGGCTTGGAGCCGCTGGCTCGCCTCCTTTTGGCTCAAGAGCACACTGCCGGGGACCTTTTAGCTTTGGCTTTGCCTTACGTTAATCCAGAGTTAGGCGTGGAGTCGGCGGAAGCAGCCCTGGCCGGGGCCAAGGATATTGTGGCGGAAGAGATTTCGGACGACGCGGAGGTCCGGAAGATCTTACGGGAGGTCACCCGGAATGAAGGTTCCCTCGTCTGTAGCCCCCTGAAGCCAGGGGAGAGCTCTCCTTATGAGATTTATTATGAGTTTCGGCAGGTGTTGACTTCTTTAAAGCCCCATCAGGTCCTGGCCATCAACCGGGGTGAAAAAGAGGAGTTTCTTAAGGTTAAAATTGAGGTACCGGCCGACCTGGCTCTGGCTGCCGTCCGCCCCCTGGTGATTAAAAATCCCCAGGCCATTACCGCTGTTGCCCTGGAGGAGGCTCTGGAAGATGCTTATGAGCGCTTGCTGGCGCCTTCCCTGGAGCGGGAGATCCGGGCGGCCTTGACCGAAATGGCGGAAGATCAGGCCATCCGGGTCTTTGCCACCAACCTGCGCCCCCTTCTCTTACAACCACCGGTGAAGGGAAAGGTGGTCATGGGTATTGACCCGGCTTACCGGACGGGGTGCAAGGTGGCCGTAGTCGACGCCACCGGCAAACTGTTGGAGATAACGGTCGTTTACCCCACTCCGCCGCAGAACCGGGTGGAAGAGGCGAAAACCGTCTTAAAGGGCTTGATTAAAAAACACCGCGTCGATTTAATCGCCATCGGTAACGGAACGGCCTCCCGGGAGACCGAAGCCTTCGTCGCCGAGATGATCAAGGAATTACCCCGGCCCGTCTCCTATACCATCGTTAATGAAGCTGGTGCCTCGGTCTATTCGGCCTCGGAAGTGGCCAAAGAAGAGTTTCCACAGCTAGAGGCGTCAGAACGCAGTGCTGCCTCCATCGCCCGGCGTCTGCAAGATCCCTTGGCCGAGCTGGTGAAGATTGACCCCAAGTCCCTCGGCGTGGGGCAATATCAACATGATGTCGATCAAAAGAAGTTGGGAGAAAAATTGCGCGAAGTGGTCGAATCGACGGTTAACAGCGTCGGGGTGGACGTGAATACGGCCTCGGTTTCCCTTCTCAAATATGTGGCGGGTCTGCGGCCAGCTGTGGCCCGGGCCATTGTGGCTCACCGGGAAGCCCAGGGTCCTTTTACCTCGCGCGAGGAGCTCAAGGCGGTGAGCGGATTAGGAGAAAAAACCTTTACCCAGGCGGCCGGGTTCTTGCGGATTCCCGGTGCCCCTAACCCGCTAGACAATACGGCGATCCATCCGGAGTCCTACGGCGCCACCTTACGCCTCCTGGAGAAGGCCGGTGTGCCCCTGGAAAGCTTATCTAGAGGGGGGATCCTCCGCCTCCGCCAGTTTTTAGCAGGGGTCGACTTGGCCCAACTGGCCGAGGAGATCGGTCTGGGCGTGCCGACTCTGAAAGACATCATCGCCAATTTAGAGAAACCGGGGCGGGACCCGCGGGAGGATTTACCGGGTCCCCTTTTCCGGAGTGACGTGCTGAAGATGGAGGACCTCAAGCCCGGCATGATCCTGCGCGGAGTCGTCCGTAACGCCGTGGACTTTGGGGTGTTTGTCGACATCGGGGTTAAACAGGACGGCCTGGTTCACATCTCGGAGCTTAAAGATGGCTTTGTCCGGCACCCGGCCGACGTGGTGGCGGTGGGTCAGACGGTTAACGTGAAGGTCCTGGCGGTAGATTTAGTGCGCAATCGCATCTCTTTGAGCATGCGGGGGGTGTCCCAGCAAATCCAGTAAGCCCCATTGGAGGTATGTGCATGGGCTTTTTCGATCTGGTGGCGCCTTTTTACAATCGGGTGTTGCACCGGGCTCAAAGCCACCAGCTACGCTATGTAGCGCAGTTTTTGGCCCCGCGACCGGGCGAAAGAGTCTTAGATGTGGGGGCGGGGACGGGCGTTTTGCTGGCCCAGCTTTACCGGCAGGGAGCGCAGGTGACAGGATTGGACCGCTCTGGTGCTATGCTCCGGGAAGCTGAAAAAGCCTGCCCGGGCTGTGACCTGGTCCTGGGAGACGCCATGGCCATGCCTTTTCCTGAAGAAACCTTCGATGCCGTGGTTTGTGTCGATGCCTTACACCACTTTCCTGATCGCGAAAGGGCGCTGCAGGAGATGATCAGGGTGTTAAAGGAGGGTGGCCGCTTACTCATCCTGGACTTGGAACGCCACCATTGGTTTACCCGGTTGATCCAGGCCGCTGAATGGCTGGTGGCCGAAAGATCGCATTTTTATACCGCCCAAGAGCTGGTCGCCTGGTTGGGGCAGGCGGGGGTGAAGGCGGAGGTGGAATACATCTCGCCTGTTGAGTATCTGGTGAAAGGTCATAAGGGGCGCACTCTCCCTGTTAAAGGGGGCACTCCCCCCGGTGTCACCTGAAGGAAGCGATGGCATGAAAGAAGCGCCTTCCCTTTCCCCGCGCCTGAAGGCCCTGGCTAAACTGATTCCGCCCGGCCAGAGGGTGGCCGACATCGGGACCGATCACGCCGCCCTGCCCATCTATTTGGTGGAAACCGGCCTGGCTTCTTATGTGGTGGCCACGGAGAAGGCGCCCGGACCGTACCAGGTGGCCCTTAACCGGGTTACGGCCACGGGTTTAAATCGCCAGATTGCGGTCCGTTTGGGTGACGGCTTGGCGACCATAGAACAAGGGGAGATTGACGTCCTGGTCCTGGCCGGCATGGGGGCCAAGACCATCATCGAGATTCTGGAAAAAGAGCCAGCCAAGGCCGAAAATGCGAACCGAATCCTGGCGCAACCCATGACGGGAGCGGAGAAACTCCGCGCGTGGCTGCGGAAGAAGGGTTATGTTTTATTTGATGAGGATATCGTGCGCGAGGGCCGGCGTCTGTATGAGATCTTGGTTTTTTCGGGGGCAAAGAGGCATGGCCAATGGAAAAACGCCGCTGGTTTGGCCGGCCTGGATCCGGCCAGCATTGGCCCGGCTGGCGATGATCCCGGCAGCGTGTACCCGGCCGGTGTGGATCCGGCCACCGTGGGCCGGGCCGGTGTGGATCCACTCAGCCTGGATATGGCCAGCGTGTACCCGGCCGGCGTGGATCCGGCCGTGCTCTTTCTCCTGGGGCCTTTTTTAATCCGGCGCCGGCATCCGCTTTTACCCGAACTCTTGGCGGAGAAAATAGAACGCTGGGAAAGGGCCTGGCGGGGACTGACCAGGGGGAGTGGGGATTACTCCGAGCGAGCTGATTCCGCCAAGATGAAGGAGCTTCGGGAGTTACTGACGGGAGCCCGCCTGGTCTTGGCCTTTTTGACTCGTTCGACGCCGTCGGGACAAATAGGCACGACACTGGCGAATGAGACCAGCAGACGAGGGGGGATTGGGGATGATGCGCGTTAGCGAAATCGTACAGGTTATGGAAAAGCTGGCGCCCCGGCAGCTGGCAGCAGAATGGGACAACGTTGGGTTGCAGGTCGGCCATCCAGAGAGCGAGGTCAGGCGGATCCTGGTGGCCCTGGACGCCAGCGAGGCCGCTATCGCCCGGGCGGAAGAAGCGGGATGCCAGCTTCTCATCGTTCACCATCCGTTGATCTTTAAGCCCCAGGCTCACTGGCGGGAGGACTCTCCCCTAGGGCGAAAATTGGCCCGTCTGGTCCGCGCCGGCCTTGCCGTTTATGTGGCCCATACCAACCTGGATGTGGCCGCTGGAGGGGTAAATGATGTCCTGGCGGAACGGCTGGAGCTGATGGAAACCAGGGTGCTGGCGCCCGCTGGGGAAGAGGGGTATTACAAGTTGGTGGTCTTTGTGCCGGAGGGGTATGAAGACCGGGTCTGGGACGCTCTGGCCGGGGCCGGAGCGGGGTGGATCGGCAAATACAGCCATTGCAGCTTCCAGACCTTGGGGACCGGCACTTTCAAGCCGCTGGAAGGAGCTAATCCTTTCTTGGGTCAGGTCGGAACGTTGGAGTATGCCAAAGAATACCGGCTGGAAACCATCCTGCCGCGAGGTCTTGCCGCGGATGTCATCCGGGCCATGTTGCAGGCTCATCCGTACGAAGAGGTGGCCTACGATCTTTACCCCCTGGCCAACCCGGGTCGATCTTACGGTCTGGGCCGGGTGGGACGCCTGCCTGTGCCCGTGCCCCTGGCCGACTTTGCGCAAAGGGTGAGCCAGGTCCTGGGCGCCCCGGTGGTTCGCTGGTTAGGGGATCCGAGCCGGCGCATCGAACGAGTGGCCGTCTTGGGGGGTAGTGGTCAGGACTTCATCGACCAGGCGCTTTCGGCCGGAGCTGATGTCCTGGTTACTGGAGATGTGGGCTATCACCGGGCCCGGGAGGCTTGGGAAAAAGGTTTGGCCGTCATTGACGCTGGGCACTGGGCCACCGAGGCTCCGGTTGTGCCGGCCCTGGCCGCTAGACTGCGCCAGTTTCTGGCAGAAAAGGGAGCCGCCCTGGAGGTGCTAACCTGGACCGGTCAGGAAGACCCTTTCCGGGCAATCCCCGGCCACGCTGTCCCGGAAAATGGCCCACCTGCAGAAGGTGGAAGCCCGGCGAAAAACGACCAGCTCACCGGTAAAGATCTGCCGGGGGAAGGCCGTGCGCTTCTTTCAGATAGTAGGCTTCCAGATAGTAGGCTTCAGCGGTCTCAATCCGGCGGGCTGACAAGAACTGCTGACTTACCCTTGAAAACGGGACAACCCGTGGACTTAATCCTGCGCACGGATGGCGCCTCGCGGGGGAATCCTGGTCCGGCCGGGATCGGTGTGGTCATCGAGGACGAGGGAGGGGCGGTTCTCCAGGAGATCAGCGAAGTAATAGGAGAGACAACCAATAACGTCGCCGAATACCGCGCCCTCTTGCGGGGTCTTGCCGCGGCCAGGGCCATGGGCGCCCGCCGGATCAAGGTTTTTTCTGACAGCGAACTGATGGTCCGGCAGATGAACGGCTCTTACCGGGTGAACAACCAGGGACTTCTTCCGCTTTTTGAAGAAGCTCGAGACCTCATCCGGGGATTTGAGTCTTTTTCCATCCACTATGTGCCCCGGGAGAAAAACGCCCGGGCCGACCAATTGGCCAACCAGGCTCTGGATGCCGCCCGCTGAAAGAACTCGCGAAAAGAAAATGTCTTTTGCGAAAATTACCCGGGGGATTGACCTGATTGCCCCCGGGTGTTATTATCGTGCTGTAATTCACTTCGATAATAATTTAGCGAGCTAAAGAGATAAAGTAGAGAAGGAAAGCGGGGAGAAACCATGACCAGCAGCGGGGAGGCACCCTTATTGCCCGGTGGGGTCCGCGACCGGGTGGGTGGCGAGGCCAGAGCTTTGCGGCAGGCTCAGGAACGCCTGTTGCACCTCTTTGCCACTTGGGGTTACCAGGAGGTAATGACCCCCGTTTTTGAATTCCTCGAGGTTTTTGACGATCAGCGCGGTTTTCCGCGGGAAAACCTTTATAAGTTTTTCGATCAGCGGGGACGGATTTTGGCCTTGCGCGCCGACATGACCATGCCGGTAGCACGCCTGGCGGCCACGCGTTTACGTCACGAAGCTTTGCCGTTGCGTTTGGGTTATGCCGCCACCGTCTACCGACAAAAAGGGGAAGGGCGGGGGGAGAGCCACGAGATTAACCAGGCTGGGGCAGAACTTATCGGACTGGGCGCCCCATTGGGGGAGGCGGAGATCCTGGCTCTGGCCGTTGAGGCGATACAAGCTCTCGAGATCGAAGACTATTACCTTTCCCTGGGCCACATGGGCCTGTTTCAGGGCCTGGCTGCTACGGCTAATCTCAATGCGGGGGAGATTACCCTTTTGCAGGAAGCTTTGGCCAACCGGGATTTCGTGGCCTATGGCCAAGTCCTGGCCCAGATCGATAAAGCGGAACGGCGGACCCGAGAGTTAAAGGAACTACCCTTCTGGCGAGGTCAGCCGGAAGAGGTCCTGAAAAAGGCTCAAGAGCGATGCGCCAACGAACAAGGCCGCCAGGCCCTCGCGGAATTGCAGGGAATCCTCGCCCACCTTTACCAGCTTAAGCCAGAGGCGCGGGTGTTGCTCGACCTTGGTCTTTTGCGCCGGCCGGCCTATTACACTGGCCTCGTCTTCGAGGGTTACGCTCAAGGCTTGGGCCGGCCCATCCTGGGGGGTGGGCGCTATGACGATCTCCTTTCGTCTTTTGGTTTTCAGGCTCCGGCGGTGGGATTTGGCTTTCTCCTGGACGGGGTCCTGCCTTTCTTGCAAACACGAACTCCGGCCAGGCTCGACTATCTCCTCCTGGCCTCTCCGTCAAATTGGGGCCGGGCCGGGGCGAAGGCCGGGAGTCTCCGCCAGAGGGGTTTTTCGGTAGTAGTCTTTGAAACCACCCTGTCCTTGGACAAAACCAATTTGGCTTTGCCTCCCGAAGTGGAAAAGTTTCTCCGGGCTCACCGTCCGGGGAAGGTGCTTTATTACGGAGATGCAGGGATTAGAGATCTGACTGGATCCCTCGTTCCAGACCGGCCGGGGGAAAGGGCAGCTGGCCGAGAGCTCCCGACTTTGGCCGTGGAAGGGATTCATTGAGGAGGACGGAAAAGGTGGATCTTGTGACCATCGCCCTGGCCAAGGGAAGACTGTTGCCGGAGGCGCTCGCGCTTTTGAAAAAGGCGGGACTGGTGAGGGAGAACGAGGAGTACCGGGAAGATTCGCGCCAATTGATCTTTGATCAGGAGGACGCGAGCCTGCGGCTGATCCTGGCCCGTCCTTCCGATGTGCCGGTGTATGTGGAACACGGGGCAGCGGACCTGGGGATAACGGGAAAAGACGTTTTGTTGGAAGAGGGGCCAGCGGTCATTGAGCTCCTTGACCTGGGTATAAGCCCGTGTCATTTTGCCCTGGCCGTGCCGGCGGAGAAAGCGGCCTCCTTTCCGCCAACCCTGGGACGTCTTAAAATCGCGACCAAGTTTCCCCGTGTCACGGAGAATTATCTGAGCCGAAAGCGACTGGCGGCCGAGATCATCCACCTGCGCGGCGCCGTCGAGTTGGCCCCCCGGGTCGGATTGGCCCAGGCCATCTTGGACCTGGTGGCGACGGGTCAAACCTTGCGGGAAAACGGCCTGGTCGAGGTGGAACGGGTGGCTGATTCTACCGCACGGCTCATCGCCAATGAGGCCAGTTTTTTGCTGAAGAAGGACCGCCTGGAGAACGTCGTTGCCGCCATCGACCGGGTCCGCTCCCCCGAAATGAAAATAGCAACGACGACCTTCGTCTCTGCGGACTCGGCCCAGGGAGCAACCTTTAAAAGATAACTGGCTTATCGAGGTAAGCCAGCACCTGGACAACGGAGGAGCCGGGAATGTTACGCCGCTTGACACCAGAAGAATTCGAGGAAGCCCTGGAAAAAAGAAGGACCCAACCCTATCCAGAAGAGATGGAAGCAAAGGTCAAAGAAATCCTGGAGGGGGTAAAAAAGGGCGGCGACGCGGCCCTTTTGGAATACACCCGGCTTTTTGACCGGGTCGTTTTGCCCAAAGAAAAACTGGAGGTGCCCCGGGAAGAGGCCAGGTTGGCTTGGGAAAAACTGTCCAGACCCCTGGCCCAAGCTTTGGACCGGGCCTGGGAACGGATCACCCGCTACCACCGGCGAGAGCCCCTGCCCCAATGGCGATTTCAGGATGATCAGGGCAGCTGGTTGGGGCAGCTTTGGCGGCCCCTGGACCGGGTTGGGGTTTATGTGCCAGGAGGAAGCGCCCCCCTTCTTTCGACGGCCCTCATGACGGTCATTCCCGCCCGAGTAGCTGGGGTAAAAGAGGTAATTCTTTGTACCCCACCGGGGCCCAGCGGGCGACCAGACGCCAACCTTCTGGCGGCGGCCTGGCGGGCCGGCGTGGACCGGATCTTCGCCGTGGGCGGGGCCCAGGCCATTGCGGCGCTGGCCTTTGGGACAGAGACGATTCCGCGGGTGGATAAGATCGTGGGTCCGGGAAATGCTTACGTCACCCTGGCCAAGAAATTGGTTTACGGTCAGGTGGGGATTGACCTTCTGGCCGGGCCCAGCGAAGTGGCCGTTCTGGCCGATGAGACGGCGTCCGGGGCAGAGGTGGCGGCGGACCTCATTGCCCAAGCCGAACATGACCCCCTGGCCTGGGCCGTCCTCATCACTCCTTCTCAGCGGCTGCTGGAGGAGGTCGATGATCATCTCCGGCGGCAGGTGGCGGAGCTGGCCCGGCGGGATATCGCCCAAAGGGCATTGGCCCAAGGGGGAATGGCCGTTCTCGTCCCGGATTTAAAAAGAGGGATCGAACTGGTCAACGTTATGGCCCCGGAGCACCTGGAGCTCCTTTTAGCAGAACCGTGGGAGATCCTGGCCGATGTTCGCCAGGCGGGAGCCGTTTTCCTTGGCCCCTTCAGCCCGGAGGCCTTGGGGGATTACGTGGCCGGACCCAGTCACGTCCTTCCCACCGGCGGAACGGCCCGCTTTTCTTCCGTCCTGTCGGTTAACGATTTCGTTCGCAAGATCAGTTTGATCGCCGCCACCCCGGAAACCTTCCGCCAGGAAGCCCCTTGGGCGGCCGTTCTGGCCGATCTGGAAGGGCTTACCGGGCACGCGGCCGCCCTGCGCAGGCGACTGAAGGGGGGAGAGGTTGGTTCAGCCACGACCGCTCCCGGCGCGGAGGCTAGAGCGAGGCCCTTACCAGATTCCCAGGGTGACAACCTTCCGCGTCGCGCCGAGGTGATCCGACGAACCAGGGAAACGAGCATTTCGCTGGAGCTGTCTTTGGACGGAGGGGGCCGGACGGAGATCAGCACCGGATTGCCCTTTTTCGACCATCTCCTGGAGCAAATCGGCCGTCACGCCGGTTTTGACCTCCTGATTCAGGCCAGGGGAGATTTGGAGGTCGATCAGCACCACCTGGTGGAAGATGTGGGGATTTGTTTGGGAGAGGCCATTTTTCGCGCCTTGGGGGCTAAAGAAGGCATAAATCGTTATGGCCAGAGCCTTTTACCCATGGACGAAGCGTTGGCTTTAGTGGCCGTTGATTTGAGCGGACGACCCTACCTCTCTTATGCTGTCTCTTTCCCGGCAAAGAGGGTCGGGGCCTTTGACCTGGCCCTGGTCGAGGAGTTCTGGCGGGCGGTGACGGCCAACGGTCGCCTGACGCTGCACTTGAGACTTTTAGCCGGCCGCAATGCGCACCACATGGTGGAGAGCCTCTTTAAGGGGGCCGGGCGGGCCCTTGGCCAGGCCACCCGCCGCCGCGGTGACGGGGTAATTCCTTCGACCAAGGGGCTTTTATGAGCCGCGAAAAACCGCGGCCTCCGCAATATCGCCCTACATCGTCGCCAAAAAAGGTGTCGCCGGTCAGGCCTTACGGACAAGTAGTCCGGGACTCCCGGGACACCTACGGCGCGACGGTGGAGACTTTAGCGCCGGAGTTTGGGACTGGTGAACCTGGTTTGGGGGGAGGAGCTTGCTTTTCATCGTCGATTACGGCATGGGGAATCTCAGGAGCGTGCAGAAGGCCTTTGCCGCCTTAGGGGTGCTGGCTCAGCTGACGACGGACCCAACGGAGGTGGAGCGGGCTTCCGCCATAGTGGTACCTGGGGTGGGCGCCTTTGGGCAGGCCATGGAGAATCTCAACAAAGCCGGCCTTGCCGCCGCCATCCGGCAGCAAGCGGAAAGAGGTACCCCCCTTTTGGGTATCTGTCTGGGTTTGCAGATCCTTTTTGAAGGAGGAGAGGAGGCACCGGGCGTAGCCGGCTTGGGGATCTTGCCTGGCACCGCTCCCCGTCTGCCCGAACTGGGCGCAGAGGAAGGACCGCCGCTCAAGGTCCCGCACGTTGGCTGGAATCAGGTCCGCCTGGTGAACCGCGACCCCCTTTTGGCCGGGATTCCTGACGGTAGTTTCTTTTACTTTGTCCACTCCTATTATGTTCAACCGACCGACACGACGGTGGTCAAGGCCGTTTGCCAGTATGGCCTCACCTTTCCGGCCGTCCTCCACCTGGACAATGTGGTGGCCACTCAGTTTCACCCCGAGAAAAGCGGTGCCGTTGGCTTAACCCTGCTGAAGAACTTCGTCGAAGTCTTTAAGTTAAACCGTTAAGTCGATATATGCTCCGGTTGCGGGACTTCCAGCCACCGGTTCTCTCCGTCACCGGCCAAGGGGGAAGCCTGTCGCGTCGATAATGGTTTTTTGAATGGTTTTCTGCGCATGGACAGCTCTGCTGCGTCGCGGTCAAAGATTTCCTACCGGAGGTTTGCTCATGCTGCTTTTTCCCGCCATCGATCTCTATCAGGGCCAGGTGGTGCGGCTGCGTCAGGGGGATTTTCAGCAGTTGACCTTTTACTCCCCGGATCCGGGCCAGGTTGCCCGCCAATGGGAGGCGGCGGGAGCACCCTGGCTGCATGTGGTCGACCTGGAAGGAGCCAGGGCGGGCCGACCCGTGAATCTTACGGCTCTGCAGGGCATCCTCCAGGCGGTAAAGATACCGGTACAATTCGGAGGCGGTTTGCGCCAAAAAGAGGATATCCGGCGGGTTCTAGACCTGGGGGTGAAACGGGTGATTCTGGGGACAAGGGCCCTGCACCAGGATTTTTTGGAACAGTGCCTGGGGGCCTTTGGCGCCGGGCGCCTCATCGTTTCCCTGGATCTAAAAGGGGAAGAGGTGGCCACCGACGGGTGGCAAACGGGACGCGCGGTTCCTCTGGGAGGCCTGGTCACCAGTCTTCAGGAGACCGGCCTGCGGGAAGTGATCGTGACGGACGTGCGCCGGGACGGGACCTTATCTGGCCCCAACCTTTCCCTGTTGGAGCGGGTTCTTGCGCTTGGTCTTTCGGCCATTGCCGCCGGGGGCGTGGCCACGCTGGAAGACTTGCGGCGACTTAAGTTTCTGGAAGGGCGGGGGCTGACCGGGGTCATCCTGGGCAAAGCCCTTTATGACGGCAATCTCCAGCTGGAGGAGGCCCTGGCGGTGGCTACCGCCTCTTAAAGCTATCAGCCCCTACGGGCGACGCATTTGGGCAGAGAAGGCGCGGGCAGGAGGCGGGGAAAGGGATGCGGGCAAGAGGCCGAGGGAAAGGCGCGGGCGGAAGGCGGACAAAAAAGGCGTGGGTATAGGGCTCCCGTACCGGCCTAGTCACGCAGTGGTCGGTATCATTTGCGGGCCAGGATCGAAAGCGTCGCCGTAATGCCTCTATGCCGCGGGCGCCCCGCGCCGGAGGCCCGGTGGCGATGCGGCTGCGGGAAGCCCACGCTGGGGAAAGGTAGGCGAGAGACTTGCTGGCGAAAAGGATCATCCCCTGTCTTGACGTTAAGGAGGGACGGGTGGTCAAGGGCGTCAATTTCCAAGGGTTACGTGACGCCGGCGATCCGGTGGAACTGGCCCACTTTTACGACGATCAAGGTGCGGACGAGTTGGTTTTCCTGGACATTACCGCCGCCCGCGAGGGACGGAAAACCATGGTGCGCCTCGCCGAAAAGACGGCGGAGCGGGTCTTTATCCCCTTTACCATCGGGGGTGGTATCAGCACCCTGGAGGATATAGCGGCCCTCCTCCGCGCCGGGGCGGATAAGGTTTCCATCAATTCGGCGGCGGTGAAGGATCCAGATCTTATCCGTAGAGCCGCCGATCGTTTTGGAAGCCAGTGCATAGTTTTAGCCATCGACGCCAGGCGGTGCCAGCGACCTGGTCCGGAGCGCGAGGGCGGGCCCGGCGGGGGAAACTCCCGGCGACCCCTTGACAACCGGCCTTCCGGCGAAGATCTACCGGGGCCAGGGGCGGACATCTCCTGGGAGGTCTATACCCACGGTGGAACGCGGCCGGCGGGCCTGGATGCCATTGAATGGGCCATCCGGGGAGCGGAATTGGGGGCCGGGGAGATCCTCCTGACCAGCATGGATGCCGACGGTACCACCGGGGGGTACGATTTGGAACTGACGCGGCGGGTAGCCGCGGCCGTGCCCATTCCCGTAATCGCCTCCGGAGGGGCCGGCGGTCCGGCCGATATGGCCCGGGTTTTGGGAGAAGGTGGTGCCGATGCGGCCCTGGCCGCCTCCATCTTCCATTACGGGCGCTATTCCATCCAAGAAGTAAAAGCGGAATTGGCCCGCCGGGGCATTCCGGTGAGACTGTAACCAATGAATTCAGCCGAGGTGGTGGCAATTGATTCTGGGAGATCTATCCCAATTGAAATTCGACCAGCAGGGGCTCATCCCGGCCATCGTTCAGGATGCCCAAAGCGGCGATGTCCTCACTCTGGCTTATATGAACCAGGAATCTTTGCAGAAGACCATCGAGACGGGAACGACCTGGTTTTGGAGCCGGTCGCGGGGTCAACTCTGGCCCAAAGGGGCGACCTCGGGCCATATCCAGAAGGTGCGTCGCATTCATTATGACTGCGACGCCGATGCCCTTTTGGTACAGGTCGATCAGGTGGGGGTGGCCTGCCACGAGGGTTACTGGAGTTGCTTTCATCACCCCCTTTGGACGGAAGCGCGGGACGGGGCGGCCGAGACCGGTCCGGGTTACCGCGTACCGGCGAGGAGCGCGGGGGGAACAGAATCTCCAGAAACGGCCCGCACTGGTCCTACCGATCTTCTTCGCGAGATCGCCTCGGTGGTGCATTCTCGCCGGATCGAGCCCCGGGAGGGCTCTTATACCTCCGGGCTCTTTGCCGCCGGCCTCGATCGCATTTTGAAGAAGGTGGGGGAAGAGGCGGGTGAAGTGATCATCGCCGCCAAAAACGGGCGGCGCGAAGAGATCACCTGGGAGTTGGCCGACCTCTGGTTTCACACGCTGGTGACCATGGAATACCTGGGAGTGACGCTGGAAGAGGTGCTGGCGGTCTTAGAAACCAGGCGGCGACCGCGCTGACACCGCCCAAACGCTGCTCAGGTGGTTTGGCCGCGGCTATTAGCACCTGACCATGAAAGCGGTAATTTGATCTCAACATGGTGAGGGCTCAGGCCGTTATGTCGCTTACACTCGAAAGTCTTCACCCTCCCTGCCTTGTAATCATGGATTCAGTCGCCTGCCGGACATTATGAGCAAGGATCCGTTGGTCGAGAAGGGGTGCCTCCTGAAAGGAGCACCCCTTTTGCCATCTTGGCGAATGGCGGCTTGCCTGTCACTCAACTTGGGGACAGTTGAACTCTGGTTGTCCCTAAGGTATACTGACCTAGGTGATACCCTACCCGGGGATTGTACTTGGCCAGCTTCGATGGCTGGCTATAGCCCGCCTTGGGCCCCGGTCACAGGGCGGCGTTCATCGGAGTTCGGCGACGCACCTCCTTAAAGTTGGAGGGTATCACAGCTCCGGCATTTACAGGGTGCAAGGACGGGACAGCGGGGCCGATAGATGCCCTGTTACACGAGATTGCTCATGTCTACACTTAAGATAAAGGGAGGGGTAATTACGGAACACAGGCACATCGTTACTCGTAATAAAGCTGACTTACAGGAACGTCTAAAAAAAATCGAAGGCCAGGTCCGGGGCATCCAGCGGATGATCGACGAAGATCGCTATTGCGTGGATATTCTGGTTCAGATCGCGGCCATTAAGGCCGCCCTGAACAAGGTCGGTTTACTCCTTTTAGAAGACCATACCCGTGGGTGTGTGGCGAACGCCATTAAACACGACCAGGGTGACGAGGCCATTGAGGAATTGATCGGGGTATTGGCCAAGTTTATTAAATGAAAAAATAATAGAACGGTGAGGAGGGCTGGCTGGACAAGAGGTTGTCGGTAATAAGTTTCCGGAAAAGGCGAAAAATCTTGAGGGATGTTTGAAGAAACCCCTTCGGCCATTGACTTTGAAGACAAGGAATACTAATTTTGAAATAGGGTACTCGGGTATGGTAGGAGGAAAACGGATTCTTGAGAAAGAGGTAGGGTTAAGAAGATGGACAAGAAGCAGATCACGCTCTCCATCCAGGGCATGAGTTGTGCGTCCTGTGTCCGGACCATCGAAGGAGCCCTCGGAAACCTCAAAGGGGTGAACATGGTCAGCGTCAATCTGATGGGCGGGAAGGCGACGGTGGAATACGACCCGGCGATCGTTGGACCAACGGACATGGAGAAGGCGATCACCGCCGTCGGGTACGAGGTCGGCAAGGAAGTCGTCGTCCTTAAGGTCTCCGGCATGAGTTGTGCATCCTGTGTCCAAAAGATCGAAAAAGCCGTTGGCCGCCTGCCTGGCGTCACCCGCGTGGTGGTAAGTCTTCCCGCCGAGATGGCCAAGGTAGAATACTACCCGGGGGTACTAGAAAAGGGCGAAATCAAAAAGGTGATTAAGGAGCTGGGGTATGACGTCTCCGAGAAGGTGGAGGGTCAAGCCGCCCTCGACCGCGAACGTGAGGCCCGTGAACGCGAAATCAAAAGACAGAGATTGAACCTGCTGATCGTCTGGCCCATTGGTCTTATCATCATGCTCGGAACTTTCCGGGATTTCTGGGGCCTGGACCGAATTATACCGGCCTTTATGGGCAACAAGTACTTCTTAGGCCTGCTGACCACTCCCATTGTCTTTGGGCCGGGCCGGCAGTTCTTTATCAACAGTTGGAACGGCCTTAAGCATGGGGTCACCGACATGAATCTACTCTACGCCACCGGGATCGGCGCGGCCTACTTGATCGCGGTCATCAACACCATCTGGCCAAACGCCGGGTTCGGCGGCCCCAACGCGACCTTTTTCGAGTCGGCAGCCCTCCTTACCGGGTTCATCATCCTGGGTCGTTACCTCGAGGCGCTAACCCGGGGCCGGACGTCCGAAGCCATTCGCAAGCTGATGAGTCTGCAGGCCAGGGTGGCCCGGGTGCTGCGAGACGGCCAGGAAATGGAGATATCTATCGACGAGGTGGAACCCGGCGACATCGTCCTCGTCCGGCCCGGAGAAAGTATCCCGGTGGACGGTGAGGTGCTGGAGGGGTATTCGGCGGTGGACGAGTCGATGATTACCGGCGAGAGCCTGCCGGTGGAGAAAAAGGCCGGTGACCAGGTCATCGGGGGCACCATCAACAAGTTGGGGGCCTTCCGCTTTCGGGCGACCAGAGTCGGAAAGGAGACCGCTCTGGCTCAGATCATTAAACTGGTGGAAGATGCCCAGGCCTCCAAGGCCCCCATTCAGAGGTTGGCCGATCTGGTGGCGGGGCAGTTTATCCTGGGAGTACACGTCCTGGCCCTGCTGGTCTTTTTATTCTGGTTTTTTGCCGGTTACGATCTCTATTTCCGGCCCGACAGCCGTTTTATCCTTTCCCCCTCCGCGCTCGGCCAAATCGGTGTCTTTGGCTTCTCCCTTCTCATGAGCGTCACGGTCCTGGTCATTTCCTGTCCCTGCGCCGTCGGCCTGGCTACCCCCAGCGCCATGATGGCCGGTACGGGAAAGGGCGCTGAGAACGGGATCCTCTTCAAGGGCGCGGAGGCCATTGAAAGCACTTCCAAACTAAATATGATCGTCTTTGATAAGACGGGTACGCTGACAGAAGGTGAGCCGTCGGTGACCGATGTCGTTGCGACGGGGACATTTAGTGAGCTAGAGGTGCTCCGGCTGGGCGCTACTGCCGAGAAGAATTCCGAGCATCCCCTCGGTGAAGCCATTGTGCGGGGGGCCCTGGAAAAGGGTTTGGAAGTCGGCGACGCCGAGTCGTTTACCGCCATTCCTGGGCACGGGGTCGAGGCCCAATACGAGGGACATCAGGTGCTCCTGGGCAACCGCAAGCTCATGCGGGAGCGCAATGTCGATATTGCCGGGCTTCTCCCGCAAGCCGAAGCCCTTGAGGCCAATGGAAAAACGGTCATGTTCGTAGCCTTGGATGGGCAGTGCGCGGGGATTATTGCGGTGGCGGACACCCTGAAAAGGAACTCCCTGGAGGCGGTGGAACGTCTGAAAAAAATGGGATTGCAGGTGGTCATGATCACCGGTGACAACCGCCGAACGGCCGAAGCCATTGGACGGCAGCTTGGCATCGACCGAGTCCTGGCCGAAGTGCTCCCGCAAGATAAGGCCTCCGCAGTGCAAAAATTACAAGCGCAGGGATACCGCGTGGCCATGGTCGGGGACGGCATCAACGATGCCCCGGCTCTGGCCCAGGCCAACGTGGGTATCGCCATCGGTAGCGGCACTGATGTGGCCAAGGAGACCGGACAGGTTATCTTGATAAAGTCGGATCTGCGCGATGTGGTGACGGCCATCGAAGTGGCCAGGGCGACCATGGGCAAGGTGAAGCAGAACCTCTTCTGGGCCTTCATCTATAACTCCTTCGGCATCCCCATCGCCGCCGGATTCCTTTATCCCATCTCCCGACTGGTAGTAGGTCCCGAGCTGGCCGCTTTCTTCATGGCCTTAAGTTCGGTCTCAGTTACCTTGAATACCCTGCTTCTTCGGAATTTCAAGCCTGCGCTGAAGAGAGCTTGAAGTTGAAGATCAGAGAGACGAATTGAGTGGATTCAGCCTTAGCTGGCAATGCTCACCATCTTATAACACGCCTGGCTACCTAAGCGTGTGACCAAGGACGGGCGAGTTATCGTCTACATAAAGAGTCCGAAGTGTGTCGGCGTTTGGGAGGTGTGATCAATGAGCACCGGGAAAAGAGAGGACAACACCGGCCTGATCAGCGCTCTTGTGTATACGGCCATCTCCCTGGCCTCAGCTCTTGCCTTCATGCTCGCTGCGGGTAATCCCGAAAAGTACGACGCCGTGGCGCGGTACGGGGGAGCGGCCTGGGTATTTCTACTCTCCATGATCATCACCATGCCCCTGGTGACGTCTTACTTTAAGGGTGGAAGTTCTCACGGGGGTCACTGGGAGGGCAGAGAGGGAGAAAGACCGGCTGGACACGAACAAAAAATTAAACCGGATGGCGGCCAACTTTCCGTTTAAAAAGATGATTAAAGCCGTCAGGCGCAAGGCCTTTAAAGAAGGCGTGGCGGTAAAATCGGTCTGGCCGGCCCATACATCAACCATCGGTAACTGGAAGTACCGGCAGCGGTACGGGATAATCATTCACCATGCCGCTGCGCTGGTCATCGCCCGCCGGGCGATTGGTTTTAAAGAACGCATTACCAAAGAGTTAAAACAAAAAATTCAAGCCGTCAAAGAAAAGCTTAACCAGAAGGTGAATTCCTTACCTGGGGAAGGAAAAGGGAGGACCCGAAAGGTAAAGCGGCTCTTCAAGCGGTGATGGAAAGGTTCTTGTGTACAACGGGCTGACCCGTTTCCAACAGGAATCCTTTAATTCCATCTGGCGCGACTTGAAGGGGCTCGCTTTATCAAGTAGGTGACCCCGTTTAGCCGGTGTCGGACAAACCGGTAGGCCGGATCCAACAGATCGCGGGAGGCGTTCGGTGCTTGAGACTAAAGCGCCGGACCGCTTGGCGGTCAACGCGGAGCGAAGCGTGCTCTGTGCCCGTGAAGCGCCGTTCTCCCGTCCGGGTGAAACCCCCGGGGCCGAGGCCCCCTGTCACCCCAGGGAAAATTCCAAAGGAGGTGTAAAGCCTGGTCATGGGGGTGGCCGGGTTTACAAATACCTGGCAATTGTTAGGTATTGTGAACTTCTTTGAACCAGGTAAAGAAATGGCCCAAAAGATAACTGGTATTTTCGCCCCTATCCCCACGCCCTTCGTCAATGAGGAGATCGCCTACGACAAGCTGAAGGAAAATCTGGCCTGGTGGGGTAGCACCGATTTGGCCGGTGTGGTGGTCATGGGCTCCAACGGGGAGTTCGTCTACTTGAGTGAACGGGAGAAGGAAGAACTAATCGGTTTTGTCCGCGAGAATTTTAATCCTAAGAAAAAGGTCATTGCCGGAACGGGTTTTGAGTCGACGCGGGAGACTATCCGCCTCACCAAAAGGGCGGCGGAACTGGGGGCTGATGCCGCCCTCATCGTGACGCCCCATTACTACAAGGGAAGCATGACCAACGAGGCGCTAAAAAAATACTATTTCGACGTGGCTGACGCCTCGCCAATTCCGGTGCTTCTTTACAACATGCCCAACAATACCGGTTTGAACATGCCCGCTCGACTGGTCATCGAGCTGTCCAGTCATCCCAATATTGCCGGGATCAAGGACAGCTCGGGCAACATTGTTCAGATCTCGGAGATCATCGCCGGAGTTCGCCCCGACTTTGCGGTCTTTGCTGGATCAGCCAGCTTCCTCCTCACTTCTTTAATGATGGGGGCAGTTGGCGGGACCCTGGCGACGGCCAACATTTTGCCCAATCAATGCGTGGCCGTCCAGCGGCTCTTTGAGGCCGGACGCCTGGAGGAGGCCAGACAGCTTCAATTGAAGCTCCTGCCCATCAACGCCGCGGTCACCAGCCGGTGGGGAGTGGCCGGGCTTAAGGCGGCCATGGACCTCTTGGGCCATTTCGGCGGGGAGCCCCGGCGACCGACCCTTCCCTTGAAAGACCAGGAAAGAGAAGAGCTGAAGCGCCTGCTGGCTGAGTTTGGAGCGATCTGAGGTGCCCGGTGCGAAAGGGGTTGTCAAACACGGGCCCGATCCGCGAAGAACGCGGCTGGCCGCCACCAATGCTACCATATCCCCATTCTGAAGGAGCTGAGCTTTAAAGAGCTGCAACTTAGGTGGCGGGGACCTCTGGTAGCGACCGCCCATTTGCTGGACGGCCTCGATTCGGAAAAGGGTATAGTGTGAAAGGGGAGACCGTATTTTGTCCGCTAGCCGGGGTAGATTGATCGGACGTTCCTCACGAGAAGTTCTGGCTGGGCTGAGTGGGGCCTATCCTCGGGCCATGTACCGGGCGGTAGGTTTCACCGACGAGGAATTGGGGCGGCCCCTCATCGGGGTGGTGAGCTCCTGGAGCGAGACCAATCCGGGGAGTTATGGAAACAAAGAGCTGGCCCAATACGTCAAAGCGGGCATTTACGAGGCCGGGGGCACGCCGGTGGAATTTCACACCATCGCCATTTGCGATGCCATCGCCCAGGGGCGGGGGATGAATTATGTTTTGCCCAGCCGGGAGCTGGTGGCGGCGGAAATCGAGTTGATGGTGGGGGCTCAGGCCTTTGACGGGTTGGTCCTCATTTCTTCCTGCGATAAATCCCCGGCGGGGATGCTCATGGCAGCGGCCAGGATCAACATCCCCGCTATCTTTCTCCCGGCCGGCCCGATGCTCCCAGGGCGGTTCGCGGGACGGGACTGGGTGATGAGCGACATCAAAGAGGCCATGGGGGAACTGGCCGTGGGGACCATTACCCCGGCGGAATTTGACCAGATTGAGCATGAGACCTGCTCCACCTACGGTGTCTGCGCCATGATGGGGACCGGGAACACCATGAGCAGCGTTATCGAAGCGTTGGGCCTGTCTTTGCCGGGTACGGCTACATCTCCCGCCGCCTCCGCCAGACACCGGAGGCAGGCCAAAGAAACTGGTATTCAAATCATGCGTCTTTTGCAACAGGATCTGCGGCCAAGGGATATCTTAACCCAGGAGGCTTTCGAAAACGCCATTCGTTTTGTTCTGGCCACCGGAGGTTCCTCCAATGCCTACCTCCACCTTCCGGCGGTGGCCAAGGAGGCGGGGGTGGAATTGCCCCTGGAGCTTTTTGATCGCTTGAGCCGGGAGACGCCTACCCTGACCAAGTTTAAACCAGCGAGTCAGTGGAACCTGCGCGATTTCGATGAGGCCGGCGGGGTACAGGCGGTCTTAAAAGAACTGGAAAAGCTCCTCCATCTCGGGGTCAAAACCGTGACCGGCCGCACTCTGGGGGAGAACTTGCGCGGGGTGACGGTGAAAAGGCCCGAGGTCATTCGCTCTTTAGATCAGCCCCTGGCGCCTGAAGGTGGGCTGGCCGCCCTAAAAGGGAATCTGGCTCCCCGGGGAGCCATCGTCAAACAGAGTGCCGTTGACCCCAAAATGTGGCGGCACCGCGGTCCGGCCCGGGTTTTCGATTCGGAAGAGGAGGTCAGAGACTTTCTTCTTGGTGGAAAGGCCAGACCCGGAGACGTCCTCGTCATTAGATACGAGGGGCCGCGGGGTGGGCCGGGGATGCGGGAAATGTCCATCCCGGCGGCTCTTCTGGTGGGGATGGGTTTGGGCGATACGGTGGCCATGGTCACCGACGGCCGTTATTCGGGAGCCACCCGCGGCCCCTGCATTGGACACGTTTCCCCGGAAGCAGCGGAGGGTGGGCCCATCGCCATCGTCCAGGACGGGGACATGATTGAAATCGACATTCCGGCCCGGCGACTGGAACTCTTACTGCCACCAGAAGAAATCCAGCGGCGGCTGGCCCTCTGGCGCCCGCCCGAACGGAAAGTGGAGGGATTTTTGGGCTGGTATGCCCGCTCGGTGGAGGCGGCCGACCGCGGGGCCGTGGTCAAATAGCGCGCCCAAGCTATCGGCTTGGCGGCCAGTGCCTCCTCCCCGAGTGAAAGACGAAAGTCCCGAGCCTGACGCTTTTAGGGGACAACTATTGGTCATCCTTTTGTCGTGCTAGACCCCTTCAAGAGGGGCCCCTCTCGCGCGACGTCTCCGGTCAGGTGGGTAGGGGTAGCCAGTTGTACCGAGCTGGCTCCTGAACCCGAGCCACAATGGCGGGAAAGATCATTCCTCGGGTGACTCTCGATCTTGGCAGCTCCGTATGATGGGGGTTTGCCCCTCGCCAGCGCGGAGGCGGCTCGGACTAATCCGGAAAAAGGTGGTGCAGAACTTGAAACGAGTCATCGTCATCAACGCTAAGGATAACGTGGCCGTGGCTTTGGAGGAGGTGGCCCCCGGAGAGGAGATTGAGGCCGATCTTGGGGGGCAGAAGGTCACGCTGACGGTGCAGGAGGCCATCCCGTTCGGCCACAAAATTGCCCTCCGCCCACTGGCCGTGGGTGAGCCGGTGGTCAAGTACGGAGAAGTCATCGGGGAAGCCACCCAACCCATCGCTCCTGGAGCCTGGGTTCATCTGCATAATCTAGCCAGCCGCCGCGGTCGGCCGGCCTGACCGGGGAGGGGGAAAGTGTGGAATTTCTCGGTTACCCGCGCCCCGATGGCACCGTCGGGGTTCGCAACCATCTGGCTGTCCTCGCGTCGGTTTTTTGCGCCAATCACGTGGTGGAAAACATCGCCCACCAGGTCCCGGGGGCGGTCCCTCTCACTCATCCTCTGGGCTGCAGTCAGGTTGGCGCCGATTTGGAACAAACCGCCCGAACCCTCATCAGCCTGGGACGCCATCCCAATGTCGGTGCAGTCCTGGTGGTCGGGCTGGGTTGCGAACGTTTTCCGGCACAGGAGCTTTACGCCGGCGTGGCGGCCAGTGGCAAGCCGGTGGAGATGGTGGTGATTCAGGAGGCGGGCGATTCTTTACGGGCCGTGGAACAGGGAACCAGGTTGGCCCGCCGACTGATGGAGGAGCTCTCCCGGCAAGAGCGAGAAAGCTGCGACGTTTCCCATTTGACGGTGGGCCTGAAGTGCGGCGGGACCGATGCCACTTCCGGAATTGCGGCCAATCCGGCGGTCGGGGTGATGTCGGATCTTTTGGTGCAGGCCGGAGGATCGACCATTCTCACTGAGGTCACGGAACTTTTGGGGGCAGAGCATATCCTGGCCCAGCGGGCAGTAAATCCCGACGTTGGTGAGAAGATCCGGGCCACCGTTGCCCGAATGGAGGAAAGACTACGGCGGGCGGGCAGCGACCCGCGTTTCAGTCACCGAGGAGCGCTCATTTCCCCCGGCAATATGGACGGTGGTGTGACCACGGTGGTCGAGAAGGCCCTGGGTGGCATCACCAAGTCCGGATCTGCTCCCTTTGTGGACGTGTTGGACTATGGCGAACGGATAAAAAAGAAGGGGCTGTATCTTTTGGATTCACCCGGTCACGATGGCGAATCGGTCACCGGCTTGGTGGCGGCGGGCGCTCAGATCGTAGTTTTCACCACTGGCCGGGGCACCCCCACCGGTTTTCCCATAGCGCCGGTGGTCAAGGTGACCGGCAACCCCACCACTTATCAGAGGATGAAAGAGAACCTCGATTATAATGCCGGGGCCATCATTGAAGGGGAAAAGACCATTGCCCAGGCCGGCGCGGAGCTCCTGGCGGAGATTCTGGCTGTGGCCAACGGCAAAAGGACGAAGGCGGAAATCCTTGGTCACCGCGAATTGCTCTGTATCGCCAGATTGTAGAGCGCCTCGCACGGGAGGGCTAGCGGGGATTGCGCTTCGGGATCAAGTTATCAGCAGGGGATGAGCTTTTTTGTCCGGTGCCTGCTGTAAATTAAGCTCTATTGTCAGGTGGCTAGCTGTGGTTGAGCTTGGTGGTCAAGAGGTCAGCAAGGATTGAGCTCCTTTGTCCAGTGGTAGCCGGATAAACTGAAATGCTCCACCTGTTACGGACAACGGGCCGCTTCTCGCCGATTTCGCGGTCAACACCCAGAAGGGGCTTATTAAAAACCACCGTTCAGGAGGGGCGGTTAATCCCTGTCCCCTCCTGCCACTGTATTCTGATTCGTTTTCGCCCTTACTGCGCTAGGGGCTTGCTGAAGAGGAAAAGGAGATACGTCTTTCGTTGCACACTGAGAAATTTTTTTCAGGAATCTCGTCAGAACTATTGACAAATCCGCGCCGGACCTTTAGACTAATCAGCAATACCGAGAGCGCACTAAGAAGTGTACCTAGGGTTCCGCGTTTCCCCTCTCTCGAATCGGGGCTCGTGTTGAGCTTAAACGGGTCCTGCGGTTTGGTTCCACGGTTAAACTCGTGCCGGGGGAGGCCGGGGAGAAACGGTCAGGACCAAGCGGTACAGCCGGAGGAGGCAGGCCATTCCCCCACCACCGCGGGGCTCGCTGGCGAAAGCTGAGCGAGCGGCCGGGAATGACGGGACGGGCAAGGCGGGCCTGGCTTCCGAAGGTACACCGTGGGAATAAAAGACCCATGCGGCAAGTTCTTAGGTTTTTCTACCTGACGGCCGCGGGGTCTTTTCGTTAACCTCTACGGAGTATGGTCGCTGCCAGGCGGCGGTCGCGTCCTAAAGCGAGATAACTGGGCCGACATAATCAGGCGACAGGTTCATTAAGCAAAT
>Ga0334722_10000837_pt1 | contig 42416 bp, 59 predicted proteins | sample C3_bottom_MG_FD_207210 | JGI IMG/M metagenome (GOLD analysis project Ga0334722, IMG submission 207210) | Sediment microbial communities from Yellowstone Lake, YNP, Wyoming, USA - C3_bottom | ecosystem: Environmental > Aquatic > Freshwater > Lake > Sediment | place: USA: Wyoming | collected...
ACCCCACCCCCTCCAAAACACCCCCCCACACCACACACCCCCCCCGGGGGGGGGGGGACTGGGATTGTATTCCGTATCAGACTTGTTCAAACATTATCTATCCCAGTCTGATAGGCAGTTTGAAATCAAAACTGTAATTGATGGCAAAACATACGATAACACATCAGTCATTGAGTTCTCCATCGAGGACAGCATTGTCCCTTCCGAGGAATTCACGCTGGGTTCAGTAATCTCTGCCAAGTTAACCCTCTCTATTCGAACATCCGATACTATCGCGAATAACGCTCAAGTACAACCATATGTAAGAATGTACGGCAACGACGGATATACCGAGTGGCTTCCTTTGGGGGTTTTTTACATCGACTCAAGAACTTATCAAAATAACGTTTGGAAGTTTACTTGTTTTGATAAGTTGATAACTTCCCAGCAGGATTATGTTTCTGGACTAGCTTTTCCTGTCTCGATGCAGGAGGTTTGGGATGAAATCTGTAACGCGCTAGATGATTATATTCCGCTTTCTGGTGTGTCGTGGGAATGGCCATTCGATTTTACTGTTGCAGGCGATGTTCTGACGCAGCCTTGTTTTTATATTGACTCTGGTGTCAAAATCGACCCGACATATAATATCCCTTATAAGCCGGATGGGCTCTATACTATGCGTGATATGATGGGGTATATTGCTTCGGCGCATGCTTCTAGCGTAAAGATGACCAGGGAGGGGCAACTAAAGTTCGTAAAATTTGCGCCTGAAACAGAAATTACCCCGATCGGCCCATCCGAGTTCTTTCGGTGTGATCAAACGAATCCGTTAAAAGGCTACACCAGGGTTGTGCTCACTTACAATGCAGACGGTGAAACTCTGGAAGTTGGTACTGGAGACGACGATCATACTCTCAATTTTTATAACCCCTTCATGGACCAAGTTATGTTAAATGACGTGTATGACGTCATCAGCGGCCAAAGCCTTCAGCCTTTATCTACCAATTGGCCTTTTGACCAAACTGTCCTAGATGACCCTGCGTCAACGTATAGCGAATTAAGCTATATTCCGTTCAGTATGTCTTGGAAGGGTAGGCCAGATCTTGATGTTGGAGACTTTATATCAGTAACTCAACGGGACGGCTCCATAATCAGATCCATGCTTTTATCGAATAAGCTTGATTTCAAGGGTGGCCTAAAAGAAGAAAGTGCGGCCCAGTCAACTTCGGCTCAAAAAAGCGAGTTCACCTACAAAGGTACATTGCAGAGTAGATTCAACGACCTTAGGACTAAATCATTGCAGCTAGACCAACCCTACTATGGGGTTACAATCGGCAGAGCTTATGGAATCAAAGTTGAGAAGTCAGATGGTTCCAGCAAGGCTATCTTTAACAGCGATGCTATTGAGATTCTTAAAGGTGGCACAGAAAAAGTTTTCTACACAGATGTCAACGGCGACTTACAAATCGCAGGGTTTATTAAGGCAAAAGGTCTAGTCATTTCTGATGGCTCTTCTCTTCTAACTCCCGATGGAACAAAGATAGCCGGTACAAAAATAGACAGCAATGGGCTGACCCTTGGAACCGGAGCAAGTATAGATTGGACCAAGGTAAATGCGCCCAATGCTGCTCAAGTGGGTGCTAGGCCGGATACTTGGATGCCTACAGCAGCAGATGTCGGGGCGCTGGCAACTAACTGGGTCGGAACAACTCATATTGATTCAAATGGGCTCTATACCGGTACAATCAACGCTAACCAAATTAATGTGGGATATCTGACAGGATTCACAGTTCGGACGTCCTCAGGAAGCTCCAGAATTGAGATGAATGGGACTGACTTGACATCCTACTATTCGGGCTATACTTCAATTAAACTTACTACATCAACCCTAGAATTTTGGGGTAGTGGAAGTTATCTTGGATACCATTCAGGCAAAATTTTTGGCAACGGGCACGCTATGGGGTTGGATGCAGATACTGGTTTTATATTTACGCAAGCAGGCTCCTATCTTCTGAATATGGGCCTAGGGACGACTTTTCTATACAGTAACCTTGTGTTAACCGGGGCTAACGCTGATATGACCTGTTACAACCTAAAAGCGGTTGCCGTTAAAAGTTCTATTGGAGACAATATCATACGACTAGATAATGGCTGTTATATCGAATCCTTGTCAGACGGGATAAGATTACACTTTAATGCAAGCAACTATTTCTACATTGGAACGAGTGGAGCTTACGCTGTTGTAAACGGGACGTGGACCAGATTGGCTTAGGGAGACGGTTAACATGAAAGACCCACAAACGTCACGCAAATTAGAAAAGATTGGCAATAGTTACGTAGAGACTCACACTACGGTTCAACAGTTCTCTCTTGCTGAAATTATCGGGATGAAATCCAATATTGAGACTGAGCTAGCGATGATCTCGTTACAGAGAAAGGCTTTGGATGACAGAGAAACTGAACTGAAAGATAAACTGAATCAAATTGTTTTGCTTATTAATCAGTAGGGGAGGAGAATTTGTGGAAGTTGACGCTAATGCCGTAATAGCCCGTCTGTCAAAACAGATAGGCGAGCTTACTGTCGCGCTGGCCGTAAGGGATGTTCAAATTGAGGTATTGTCGCAACAACTAGCTGACGCTCAGGCTCAAAACCACAAAAAATAAGATTGAGGAGGGATAAAATTTGGCTTGGCAATATTCAACTAGATTGCGTTGCTATACTGGAGTTTCAACGGATCCGAAACCGACTACAGGCATAGATAGGGACTCTTTGGCCTACGAGTATGATACAGGAAATGTTTATATCTTTGATGCGACAACGTGGTGTCTAAAAAGTACAGGTATTGCGGCAACTGTGCAAATCGGGGCAGCTCTCCCAGCCGGGACCAACAACATCGGCGACGTGGATGTAGCAAGCCTTCCGGCGTTGCCAGCCGGGACCAACGTCATCGGTAAAGTCGGTATCGATACCGCGGCCAATACTGTTAAGATTGATTCCAGCAACAACACAGTAAAGGACAACGATGTCGGAGCTGGGGCAACCGGCATTACCATGCCTGCCGGTGGCAGCGGAAAACTTGGTTGGCTAAGCGGTATTTATGATCGGTTGTCCAAGGTTGTGCTTGCTGCGGGTACAGCTATTATTGGCAAGGTCGGCATTGACCAAACAACTGACGGTACTACCAACCGAGTTGTGGCCAAAATTAGTCAAGCAGCCGGGGAAAACGTCGTAACCACTGCAGATGGCGGGATAGCTACGATTGGAGCTAAGGCAGATGCTGCTGTAGTTGACCCGACGCTGTCAGCTAGCGAGGTTGCTCTGCTCAAGGGGATCATGAAGCAGCTCCAAGGCGCTGGCTCAGGGGCGGCTCCAATCGCATTGGCCTCAGGGACTCCAACTACAGCCACGCTTCAAAATGCGGCAGGGGCTGTAGGAAACGGAACTTCGATGGATGTATCCGGGCTTGCGGTCGCAACCTTGGACGTCCAGGGAACGTTCGTAGCTACGGTGGTATTTGAAGGCTCAGTGGACGACACGGTGTGGTATCCTTTGAATGCTACCAACCTGGGAACAGGCCTCATTGCCAGCTCGACCACAGGCAATGGAGTCTTTCAGATTAGCGTCGCAGGGCTCAAGAGTATCCGCGCTCGGATCAGTGCATGGACATCAGGAACAATCACGGTCAAGGGGAGAGGAACGCCATTAGCAGCATCAGAGAAGGCTGTTTCGATAACTGGGAGTTTAGCGAATGTCCCGATTGACATAAAGGCAAATATCGAAACCACAACCTCTGCGCCTGTGGTCGGGGTGAAAACAGTGACTGCTACTGCTGCTGAGATTTTTGCCGGCGCTTCTGCTAAAGCAAGTAGACGCAAGCTTATCATAAAAAATGAGGACTCTATTCTCCGCTTTAGGATCGGCTCGTCGAGTGTAACACAGCAGACAGGCTTCCCTGTGGAACCTGGTGCTAGCGTAGAGTTTCAATTTGATCCGACTGTAGTAGTACCGATTTACGCAATTTCTGAAGGTGCAAATCTAAATGTGGCGGTGATGGAGTTATGATGCACGAATTTGTTAGCAATTTAGACGGTACGACGACAATAAAAGTTGATTTTTCTGATGAAGGCGTCCAATTAATTGGAGAGACATCTATTAAGGGTGATGCCGTTTCTTACTTGCCTGTGTTTGAGGAGGATTTGCGTCGTAATTTTCCAGATAAATTTCCCATGCCGATAGTTATCTCAGATACGAATGGAGGAATGATTTAATGAGATATATTCCCGGCAATACAACTCAACAGCAAATCATTAACGCAATTTACGATGCAGAGATGAAGTTGACTGAACGCTACGACAGAGATGGAGCAATAACCGATGCAGCAGAGCAGAAAAAATGGTGTGAACTTATTCGAGACGCCTCATTTGGCAGGAATACGGTTATATTTGATGACCAGGGTAACCCCTCAGTTATGGTTGTTTTTCCCTTGCAAAAACAAGTTGACTTGATACCTGGAGGAACGCAAACTGCTCATTACGCCTTCATTGTGAATAACTCGATAAAGCCAAGACTGTATATCGCCAAGTATCAATGTTTTACTGTTGGTTCCGGCACAACTTTAAGAGCTGTCAGTCTCAAGGGCAAAGACCCTGCTGTTAACATCATTTTTGATAATGCAATTCTCGCGTGTACACAAAAAGGCACTGGCTGGCACTTAATGACTAACGCAGAGTGGGCAGCCATCGCTCTCTGGACTAAAAAACAAGGGTTTATGCCGCGCGGAAATAATAATTTTGGTACAGACATCAATGTTAGCACTGAAACTGGAATCATGAGCTATTACGACTCCGGATCTGGGAAAGTAGGAAGAGTGACAACTGGTTCCGGGCCTATATCATGGTCACATGATGGTAGTCCGTTTGGTATCTTCGACCTTAACGGAAACGTCTGGGAATGGGTCGGAGGTTTACGACTCAAAGACGGCGAAATCCAAGTCATTAAGGATAATGATGCAGCTATCAATACTGCTGATCAATCAGCTACAAGCTCCTTATGGCAGGCAATCCTGCAAGATGGAACTTTGGTCGCTCCGGGTACTGCGAACACGCTGAAGTACGATAATACGACTGCTGGTGATTCTACAACAACCAGCCATGATGTTGGTGGTGATATCAGAGTCAATACAACAGTGGCCAATCCGAACTATATTCCTGGTGGGCAAGTTGATTACGGTTACTCTAATACGGCATTTGAATCGATTACGGCTGCAGCTGGCGTAACTATTCCGGTATTATTACAAGCACTTGGTCTCTATCCTATTGATGCCAGTCACGGCGTAGACGGAGTGTGGTCTCGGAACTATGGCGAACGCCTCTCGTTTCGTGGCGGCAACTGGAGCGTCGGTGCCGGTGCAGGTGTGTTTAGCTTGAATCTGAGCAACCCTCGGTCGTACGCGAACACGAGCATCGGGTTTCGCTCCGCTTTTGTCCTCTGAGTTAATGTATGACTTCGCTAAAGACCCAAAATTAGAAGGAAGGGACCGCCATGCCCTATATTCTGGCCTATCTTGCAGTGCTTGCGTTGCTTTTACTTTTCAATTATGGTGCTCATTACAGCGGTTAGAAGAAAAAGAGAGCCCTTGGCCGCAATGACCAAGGGCTAAGTCTTATATCGCTGAATATTTGTCGTACATGTTCATTTTGGTCTGCTCGTCTAGCATCGCGTAACGCTTGGTCGTATCCGGTCTGGCGTGCCCTAATTCATCCTGGATGAATCCTAAGTCGGCGCCGTTCTTGTAGAGGTTGGTGGCGAAGGTGTGGCGCATTACGTGGGGAGTAACCTTCGCCCGAAGGCCGGCTGCCATGCCTATCTCTTTTATCTGCATTTCCACGGACCGCACTGACAGGCGCTGGCCATACTTATTGATAAACAACGCAGGGTTATTGTCTTTGCGCTCAGCAAGGTAAGCCATTAAGCAGAACTTTGCGATGACCGAGAAGTGAACGAGCCTTTCCTTGTTACCCTTCCCGCGAACCTTAATCCGGCGGAAGTTCATGTCGAGGTCGGCACGGTTCAATTGTATCATTTCCGAGATCCGCATTCCACTGCTCACCAGGAGTTCCAGAATGGCCTGATTGCGAGTGCTTTTCTCGTGGAACCGCAACCGATCGAATTCCTCTTTGGTCAACGCCTTGGGCAACACAACAGCCTCCTTGGGGGTCTTGATTTTGCGGGTAGGGTTCTTCTCTAAGTACTCTTCTTCGACGAGCCAGGTGTAAAAGGCCTTCACCGTGGAAATCTTCCGGGCAATCGAGTTTTGAGCCATGTGCTGGAACTGTAGGAGATATTGACGAAGGTCGTTTGTTGTAGCCTCGATGGTGGGTTTGTCCAGGTATGCGGCAAGTTTAAGCAGCTCCCGTTTGTATTGTTCAAGGGTGCCAGTGGCTAGGCCGTCAAGTTTTCTAGCGGTCAAGAATTCTTGGACGTATCGCATGTCTTTTTGCTCCTCTCTTGATGTCTCGGAGCAAAACCCTTACAATAAGCGTAAGGCACTCCGGTGTCGCAATAAGCACTTCCGTTTGGCTGCCAGGCTGATTAACGGGGTGCTTATTTTATTTCAGTTGATCAAGAATAATTTCAATTTTCCTTTTTTCTTCTTCGCTACGACTTTGTTCCCATGTTACAAATGCTTGTTTGAGAACGGATGTTTTGTCCGTATTGAGGATTAAAGCCCAGGCAGAGATGCGCTTTAATATTTCGTCGTCAAACCTGTAGGCCGTAGCCTTTGTGACCAAACTAAACCACCTCCATTTCTAGGACAAGTATACCACCGTATTAAATGCAATACAAGAGGAAAGGACGGATATACTTATTCTATCTGAGCTGGAAGACTCTATTTCGAACACAACGACATCTCAATTGGCGTAGGTGGATCAACGTCTGCCGAGGGCGTTATTATACCGAAAGGGGTGGGTGGATTGACCGAACCAGAATTACTTATGGAAATTCGGGAGCGCCTGGTGCGTGTGGAAACAAAGCTGGACAATCAGAATGGTCTGCGGGAAAAAGTCGATACCCTGGAAGCTAAAACGACCGAAGTTGAAGCCAGAGCAAAGTCAAATACCCATCGAATTGATCGGTTGGAAGCAAACAACACATGGCTCTGGCGTACTGTCGTTGGGGCCATTATTAGTGCTGCGGTTGCTGCGCTAGCTATTTTCAAATGAGAGGAGGGATTTAGAGATGCCTAAAATATGCATTGACCCAGGGCATGGCGGTCGGGATTCTGGAGCAGTTGGTCCGAGTACCTATGAAAAGAATAACGTACTTCAGTTAGCTCAAAAAATTGCAGCTATCTTGCAGGCAAGTGGGATAGAGACAGTGCTTACTCACTCCGATGACCGGGATTTTTGCCCCGGTTATTTTAATGTCGATGAAGACTTGCAGAACCGGGTAGCTGTGGCCAATAGTTCTGGCGCTGATATTTTTATATCACTCCACAACAACAGTGGTGGTGGCAATGGTAATGAGGTCTATGCCCTGCAGCCGGGTGGCCCGGGGGGGAAGTTGGCGCAATGCATCCATGCCCGAATGCTCGGTCTCAGTATGGCTGACCGCGGCGTCAAGTTCGCTGGGTGGTATGTAGTTCGCAAAACTACGATGCCGGCAGTGCTCGTGGAATATGGTTTTATCGACACTGAAGAGAGTCTAATTCTGGCTAAAATGGACCAGGCGGCTTTGACCATTGCTCAGGGGATTGGGGATTATCTCGGAATAGAGGTTAAGGGGGAAGACGACGTGCTCAAAGATGCAATCGTCATGTTCAGCGACGAGGACTACTGGGCCGCAAAGGACGTAAACGCCAAACATGGGAATAGCCTTGCGATTTTTAACCGGGATCGGAAGACGGAGGCACCGCAAGATGCCATGAAGGCGGAACACATCTTCACCATCGGCGGGCCGCCGACCGGGCATAAGAACGAAACCCTGTTGTCTGGTCAGAACAAGTACGAGACCGCTGCCAAGGTCGGCCAATACCTGGCTCAAAACTAACGGTCCCTATTGGGGAACCCAAAAATAAAGGAGAGGATACGGAATGGATACGACGGCTTTAATCACTTTTGCAATGGCCCTGGTGGTCATAGCTGTATTTTTCGGCACGATGTTTGGCATCCAGCTGGCGGTAGCCAAGGGCAAAAACTTACAGCCAGTTTTGCAAACGGCGGACACGGTCATAGATGCAGCCAAAGCAGCAAACGATTCTGTCGGCAAACTGTTAATCCCCGAGCCAGCGGAAAGCATTATCGATAAAGTTTTGACCGTAGCGCAATCAGGAGTCCACGAAGCAGAACAGCTTTATCAAAGTGGCCAGCTGCCGCCGGATCTCCGGAAGGAACAGGCCGTGCAGTCGGCGTTAAATTTATTGAAGCTGGAAGGCAGAGAAATCACCCCAGAGATAGAGGCGGCTTTGCGCGGGGCCGTTGAGGATGCGGTCTATATTATGAAATCCACATCTCCGGGAAGTTCTGGAACGCAACCGGTTCAAGTACCTTATACACCTCAAGATCCGTCTCCTCAGGTGCCAGATGCACCTGCTCAAGATGCACCAGCTGTATAAACTGTTGCCCTCTGCTTCGGCAGGGGGCTTTTTTGTTTTCAATGAACAAATAATATATGTAAAGGCCAGTCATGCACACTGGCTCGATGCGGGATCCCGCGACCTCCCCGGCGTAAAGCCGGTTCATCGGTTTCGGCAGTGCCCCAGACTGCCATCGTCAGGCGGGTTTGTGTGTGTAGTGATTTCCCAATCTTTCGTATAGGTTCTGGCAAACATGGGTGTTCATGCGGTCAATTGCAGTGCATTTACCATGCTTTTCGCATCCCTCGCATACTGCATTTTCACGATTCCATTTATTTATCCAATATTTTTGAGCCTCGCTGTTCGTATTCCATAGGTTTCCCATTTTTTTCGCTCCTCTCTGCGGGATTAGCCGCCTGGCTTCGGCCTTGAATTTATTCCGCTGTGTATGCTTGCCACTTCTTAGTAACTTCACACTCGATAATGTATCTACACTTTCCTTCGGGGTCATACACGAAGTACGGGTATTCTGTTCCAACGCCTTTTAAGGTTTCCTTGATACTGTTCTTGTAACTTTTGCCTTCTTCTAGTGCCTTAATAGCAGCGTCTACGTTGCCGGTCTTACGGGCTTCTGCTACCTGTCTTCCACGTTCTTTCGCCCATCGTTTCACGCTGATAAAATAATCCGGGTTAAGTCCTGTTTGAATTCTCCAACCGGTTGGCATTTCTTTTCTGCTTAGCTTTTTCATAGCTTTGGCCTCCCTCATTATCGACTCCATAATAGTGTCATTTCTTAAGTAAATATTAGCATGACACTATAAAAGTGTCAATAGTATATTGACACTTTTTTGGAGTATATTTATAATGATGGTGAGGTGGTATCATGATTAAGTCCAACCTAAAGGAAATCCTCGACTCAAGAGGTTTATCTATTCGAAAAGTGGCCGGAGATTTGGGTTACAGGTTTGAAACGGTGCGCCGGATGTACAATGACGACATGAAACATTATCCGGGAGATTTGATTGACAAGCTTTGCGCGTATCTTGATATAGAAGTTGGCGAGCTGCTGGAGCATAAAAAAGACACCGGGGAGTAAGCCGGTGCCGGCCGCCGCGAAGAAGAAAACCCTCTCTCGCTTCGGCGGGGGAGGGCTTTCTTACTTTTGCCGGGGATACCATCTACAGGGTACCACCTACAAGGTACCGTCCTTATAGCGCGGTATCTTATAGACGGTATTCTATGCGCGGTAGGTAGATAAACCAGCAGAACCTTATCGTGTCTGGCTTTGCAGGTTTGTAGCGGATATCAGTTAGGAGTGTTTTTTTGGTAGGGAAAATTTTAATAAAAACCTGATAAAAGGACTTGCCATCGTATTGATTATGCGGTATCATAGAATCAAGATAACATGAAAGGAGAAATGAAAAAAATGATGTATGTAAAAACCTTTGCTTCTTTTGCCCCCGGTTTGACTGAGCTTGCGAACGTCTATTTCAGTGCGAAAGACGCACTGACAATGGGAACCCCGAGAAAGCCGCTTCCGGAAACGGAAGAGGAAGCCACGACAAGGCTTGCCTTGAACGTGATCTGGGATCGTCCCACCGGAAACGGTGTGGATTGGGATATGTGCTCCATTTCCATTTCCGCCTATGGTGTCACGTACACCACGCGCGGAGGGATTACTTTCGGGTGGAGGGTGTATCCCGAAGGATCTCAGGAATACCCCTTCCTCGGGTATAGGTTCTTCGTAACTCATGCCCACATAGATTCTCCTGATTCCAGCCTTGCCGCCTCCGCACAAGCGGCGGGATAGGTACAAACGGAATAAACCGAAAGGCAGTCGCCAACCCGCAAAGCTGAACGACTGCCTTTGAACCACCACGGAGGACGGTTATGCTTACATAATACAGCAGCCGTCTTCCGAAGACAAGGAGGAAATGGAAATGGCTTGGTATAATATTACTTATGCTTGCGGCCATGAAGGCCGGGAGCAAATCTATGGGCCTACGAAAAATAGGCAATGGATTGCTGATCGCAAGGCCGAAGGGCTTTGCCCGGATTGCTACCAGAAAGAGCTCAAGCGTAAGCACGAGGAAGAAAACGCTAAAGCTGCGGAGGTCAATAAAGAGTATGGACTCCCTGAACTTATTGGTACTCCGAAGCAGGTGGCTTGGGCGGAAACCTGCCGGAGAGACTTGATTGCAAAGATCCAAAAAGTGATCGATGAAGAACTTGAACACATCGATGAATCTAAAAAAGATGTACCACTGAAAAGGCTAACTATCGCGCTCCAGCACATTATGAGCCAAGAGTCAGCGGCTTGGTGGATTGATAACCGAGGACTTGAAGGTCGTTATGAAATAGTATCGCTCCTCGCAAAGCATTACAAAGAAGCCAATAGCGAACCAGAAAAGAAACTAATTGAGGCGGAAAAGATTGCAATTGAAGCAGAAGCTACAGTTCGCCCCGAAAATCCTGTTACTGAAACTGTAGCGGAAATTCTAGTGAAAGACGATAGCGTTGAGATTGTTTTCCCGGAGAAGAGGGACGATTTCCGGGAACTAGTCAAATCTACTCTCAAGATGAAGTGGGAGGGAAGATGGGTACGCAAACTCGTGCCACGAAACGGAACCCCAGTAGACCGCGCAGCCGAAGCCGGGCATCGGTTATTGGCAGCCGGTTTCCCGATCCGAATTTTTGATGCGGCAATCCGCGAGAAAGCTATCCGCGGTGAGTATGAACCGGAATGTACCCGTTGGATACTTACCAGGACAAGTGGGGAATACAATGGTTGGCTCGTCGTTTCATGGGAGTGTCCCGATGACTTCTACAAAGCCGCCCGGCGTTTGCCCGGCAGTCGTTATTCTAGCCCATGTGTTGTTGTTCGGCCGGAGCATTACGAGGAAGTATTGGATTTTGCAGCCAAGTACGGATTCAAGATTTCGGCAAGCGCACAGGCTTTCATAGATGCAGCACGGGAAATTCGTGAGCGCGCCCTGGTCCCACATATCGATGAGCCAGAGAAAGTCAAACATATTGTTACGTCCGGCAAGCCACCTGTTCTTGAAGTTCCAAGCGAGGTGGGGATAGCGGATGAATTTAAGGACTGAGCTTTTGCCCCACCAGGTTCCTGTAGTAGAAAAGATTCTGCCATCGCGAATCGGAGCTCTTTTCATGCAGATGGGGCTGGGCAAGAGCCGGACGGCCATAGAACTGGCGTTTAGGCGCTGGAGCAAAATTGATCATGTCGTCTGGTTCTGCCCAGTGTCCTTGAAAGAGACAGTGCGACAGGAAATCCTTAAGCACACAGATTGCACCAACATCTATGTATTCAATGACAAAACCAACGCAAAACGCCTTCCCCTGGCCTCCTGGTACATTATTGGCATCGAGTCAATGAGTTCAAGCACCCGTATGGTTCTAGCTGCAAACAAGCTGATTACAACCGAGACCATGGTGATCTTGGACGAGTCCAGCTACATCAAAGGCCATTACACTAAGAGGACGCTCCGAATCACCAAGATGTCGGAGCGTGCCCGCTATCGGCTCATCCTAACCGGCACCCCGCTTTCTCAGGGGGTTGTGGACCTGTTCGCACAAATGAGGTTTCTCTCACCGAAAATCCTTGGCTACGATTCCTTCTACTCCTTTGCTGCAAACCACCTGGAATACAGCGAGAAATTCCCTGGCATGATCGTCCGAGCGCACAATACTGAATATCTCGCTGCCAAGATTGCCCCGTACGTTTATCAAGTGACCAAGGAGGAGTGCTTGAATCTTCCCTCAAAGCTTTATACCACTCGCTATTTTTACATGACCGATGAACAGGCAGAGAGATATCAGCAAGCCAAAGAGGAGATTCTAGCAGAGTTGTTGGAGCAGGAAGAGTTTGATACGACAGTGATATTCCGTCTTTTCTCCGTTTTGCAGCAGATCGCCAGTGGTTTCTGGCACCGAAGAGTGAAGCGCAAAGGTTTTCAGATGTTGGAATTCGAGCATGAACGCATTGACATGCTTTTGAGTACAATCCGAGAAATCCCCGAGACAGAAAAGATCATTATCTGGGCAAAATTCCGGTATGATATTGACCACATTGAGAAGGCATTACGGAAAGAATTTGGGGAAAATAGTGTGGCTTTGTTTCACGGTGGGCTATCGGAAAAGGAGCGTAATAAGCAGGTATCGCTTTTTCGGAGCCCAGCTCGGTTTTTCTTGGCCACACAAAGTGCCGGCGGCCACGGCCTCACTCTGAACGAAGCGCATTATGTCATCTTCTACAACAACGGCTTCAAGTATTCCGAACGGGAGCAGGCTGAGGATCGCTGTCATCGAATTGGCCAGACGCACAAAGTGACTTACATTGATATCCAGTGTCTTTGCAGTATCGACGAGAGGATTGCAAAAGCACTCAGTAACAAGGGGGATATGGTGCAGGAATTCCGGGCAGAGGTGGAAAAGATTAAGGACAAGAAAGACGCGCTGAGGGAGTTGATTCAAAAGCTATGATTAGGATTGGCTTAAGTAGCCGGGAAAAGCAAAAGGTCGTTGATGCCTACTTGCAGACCCATGACATCAAGAAGATCTATTGCTTTTATTTCAAAAAGTTCCCCATCAAGTTTAAAGTTGATTGCGACATCGAGTATATCGAGTATGCCGACATCGAAATGTATAAGTTCTTTTATCGACTGCTTGAGGAGATTGATGGGACAAGCCTCATCATCATGGACGAGTGTATGCGGACGCAAAACCGGAGTGAGTTGATTTACAACTGTGCCCATCACTATTTGAATCAGACACCGCATCGTATCATTTTTGAATTCTTTCCGATTATTGACAATAAGAACGATTTCATGATTTTGCTCGACTTTGAGAACAAAGGGAAGTATAAAGGAAAATCCTTTGACTATGTGTTTCTTCAAAGTGAGGATATTCTCATAAAGCCCTTTCGTGTCAAATTGGAACCGATCAACGTTGAAATCACGGACAAAGATATTGAGCGTTACAACAAGAAGAAGGAGCAACTATTCGATAATTTAGGCGACAAGGACCCTGACACCGTACCAAGAAGCCTGCAGCTTTTTGTCGGGGGCCTAAAGAAGAAGTCCATAGATCCCAATGAATTGTATGTCGCGAGGAATAAGCGGTTTAAGTTGGATAACGTGAAAACCTACGATGAAATTGATAAGCAGGGAAATTACATCGTTATAGACACCGACTGGCGAAGGCTAAACTTCAACGATTTCCTTAAGACAACCCGAATGACAAGGATCAAGTATTTAAGTACAGTTCTCTCAATCGACAATGTGATCATCACTGAATTCTCGAAGTGGAAAGCGAGGTTAGACGCAATCTATGCTCAAGCAAGTCTATATCAATAAGACGGTGTTAGAGGCGGCCAAGGAACGCATTGCCTACATCTTTGACGAGTTCGAGAACATCATCGTCTCAATAAGCGGCGGAAAAGATAGCACCGTCCTGGCGCACCTGGCACTTACCGAAGCACATAAACGCTGCCGGAAAATCGGAATATTCTTCCTGGATGAAGAGGTTGTTTACGACAGCACTATTAAGCAGGTTGAATACATCATGAATCTATACCCCGAAAACACAATTAAGCTGTGGTTTCAAATCGAATTCCACCTCACAAACGCCACTAGTCTAACTGAGAGCCAACTCATTCCCTGGGAGGCCGGTAAGCACAAAATCTGGATGCGGAGCAAGCGGGCTGATTCTATCCAGCATAAACCATGGCCGAAAGAGACAGAAACTGTCCGGGACAAAAACAAAGGCTTTGGGTTTTACGACGCACTGGAGAACTTTCAGCGCTCACGTAAGGATACAGCCTTCCTTGTTGGCCTTAGAGCTACAGAAAGCCCGAACCGATGGAGGGCAGTATCAAAAAACCCCGGATACAAAAATGTCTATTGGTGCACAAAAATGCCTAACGGCTGTGCTTCCTTCTACCCTCTGTACGACTGGAACTTTCATGATATCTGGAAATACATTTACGACAATCAGTTGAGATACTCTAAAATTTATGACTACATGTACAAAAAGGGTATGGGATTGCAAGAGATCCGGGTATCAAGTCTAATCCATGAGAAATCTTTTAAGGCGCTGGTGGAACTGCCGGAGTTCGAACCCAAGACATATGATCGACTACTTAAACGTATCAAGGGAATCAGCGTCGGGAATCTCTATGGCAAGGATACAAAGATGTTACGAGTGCAAAAGTTGCCAAAGAACTTCAAGACGTGGATGGAGTACCGGGATTTCCTGCTGGAAACCTATCCGGATGAGACCAAAAAGGAAATCTTTGTGAAGAGGTTTGCCAAACACCTGAATAATTCCTATGTCGCTCGCCAACAATGCCGACAACTCATACTGAACGATTACGAAAACAATCTGCCGATAGACAATAAGCCGGACCCAAGGGAAGAAACTATAAGGAAGTGGAGGGAGTTGTTATGATGGTTATTGAGTCCAAAAAGGGACCGATTAAGCTACCGTGCATGGATGTCAAAATCGTTGATATAGACTTGGTGCAAGCCAATAATTACAACCCTAACCGCGTATCATCTCAAAATATGGGCTTACTAGAGGAGTCGATTCTGTCCAATGGCTTTTGCTTTGCGGTTGTGACAGTCTGGGATCCGGATCTGGAGAAATATATCGTGGTTGACGGATATCATAGATACCTTGAATTCCGGGACCGACTGGAAGCTAAGCAAATCCCTATCATTGTTCTGGAACATGATATCACTAAGCGCATGGAAGCCACGGTGCAATTTAACCGGGCTCGCGGAGTACACCAGGTTGAACTTATGGGAGATTTAGTTCAGGCTCTGGTAGAGCAAGGGGTCGAGGATGAGGAGATCGCTCAGAAGCTCGGTATGGAAATTGAGGAGGTTTATCGGCTGAAGCAAATCACCGGCATTGCAGAACTGTTTAAAAATCAAATCTACTCAAAAGCCTGGGAAATGGTCGAGGTGGATGAAAGTGCCTAATTGGGATTATGGAGGAGCTTACTTGCGGCATCCACTTAGCCCACATCAGCTGGCCGTTTTTGAGGATGGAAGCGCCCTAAAAGTCCACGACATCTTTGAGCCATTGCCAGAGTTTATGCGTTCTGCTGATCTAATCTTTGTAGATCCGCCCTGGAACCTTGGAAACCTGAATACTTTCTACACCAAGGCCGAGCGGACCGATTACCAGACGAGTTTTGAGCGGTTTTACAAACGCTTGTTTGAATGTATTGAAGAAATATCCCCGAAGACTTGTTACGTAGAAGTTGGAAAGGAATACTTGAGCGAATTTATCCGGGAAATGAAGAGTCTCTTTCGGAACGTCACCTTCTACAACAGCACTTATTACCACAAGGAAAGTAATCTTTGCTATGTTATCCGCGGGGGACACAAAAGAGCGAAGCTGCCTCTCGACTATATGGACGAAGAAGACATTATTGAGTGGATCTGTGAGCACGAGAGTTATTCCTGCATTGGGGATCTGTGCATGGGACGTGGGCTTGTCGGGCTGAACGCCCAGAAAAACGGCAAAAAGTTCGTCGGTACCGAATTGAACCACAAACGCCTGTCTGTTCTCCTAGAGTCCCTGGTCAAAAGAGGATTTACTTACAAAATTGTCGAAGAGGAGGGACTATAATGGGGCATGGCGGTCGTCGTCCTGGAGCGGGCAGACCTAAAAATCCGGATAAACCTTCCGCAAGATTTTCATTCCGTTGCCCAGATTTGGAATATGAGGAGATTAAGCAGGCTGCAGCAGCCGAAAACAAAAGCATCAACCAATACTTGATTGATGCCGGGGTAAAAAGGTGGAGAAACAAGTGTATAAACTCGAAGTAGGGAAGCCCTATATCGAGGGCAAGACGCGATGGCCAGACGCATCTCAGTTCGTCTACGATAGATGCGGATTGATGCTCAGTATTTTTGCCGGACACCTGAAAGAGTCAGAGATTGAAGCCGTTCGGAAAGGTCAGGTTGAATTGGCCATCTACGAAAATCAGCCAGCCGTTTTTCTCCTGTATAGAATTAAAGGATTCGGGCCGTGGAGTGATGTTCCATATTCGATCCATCTTGTAAGCCCAGAGAATAGACCGGACATCAAGCCATTGATTATAGAAGGACAAAAGTTGCTTATGACCATAATTCTGGTGGATGCTGATACAGGAATCATTAAAGCACTAAGGGCAGTTTCTACGAGCACGGCGTTTACGGTTGCCCTTAACCAGGCAGTCATGCGGCAGGCAAAACAAACATTCAGCCAGACCGAATATAATCGGCACGTCAATTCACTTTATGCCAGATATTCTTCGGATCAGATGGCAGTTATGGCTGAAGGCAAGCATAGGGCTGGAGAATAGTATGAACGTCCGGATAGATGTCTTGGCAGTCAACGGCAAGCCCTGTAGCTTTCGCTACCGCCGTCGTTGGTATACGGTCACCGGCATCCAGGACATGTGGCGCGACGTAGGCGAATGGTGGACCGGCGAGGGGGAGAAGACCTTCTGGCGGGTGGCCTGCAGGGAGAAGATGTTCGAGCTATACTGGGATGCCAAGCTGGAACAATGGTTCATGTATAAGGTGTGGGATTGAATCCGGGAGACAAAAAAGCCCTCGGCACAGCCGAGAGCTTCTTTAGTATTTCGTTGTCGTTACATATCCCATTCTTCACCACAATTTTGGCATATCGCAACTTTTTTATGCTTAAACTTTGTTTTTGTTTTTGCCTTCTTCTTGGCAAATATTAGCCATAATCCAAAGGTGCAAATTATTAGCAGCCATCTTCCCAACGTAAACAAGCATCCTTTGCCTTTTGTACTACTGCTGGCTCCTATCTGTATTATTTGGATACTTACGTTTTCACTCCCGCATTTTGAACATATCATAATTGTCAATCCTCTCCTTTTCTTGGTCTGTCTTGTAAGTACAGTATAGATCAACTTTTGGACAATAAACGGATTCGACAAAAATAGTCACTATTTGGCATTCTTCCTGGCTTCTCGCTCCCTTTCCCAGAGCTCTTGTTCCACGGAACCGATATGAGCACCGAACCTCTGGCTACATCGCTGGATCATATAGCGTCTGTCGCTGTACGAATATCGCCCGGGTCCGCGTAATTCCGGGTTTTCATTCCACTCAATCGGCGGCTCCGCCATCTTGGCTGCAAACACTGGCACCCGGCCACCGCTGTAGATTGACACAAGAGCGTGATGCTTCGGTAGAGCTAAGAACTCTTCGAGCCCAAACGGTGCTAGTTCCTTCTCCAGTTCCTTGAATTCGTCGCCGGCCGTACTGCTAGCATAGAGGATGATGTGCGGGCCCGCGGCCTTCATTACCCGAGCAAAATCTTTGGGCAACTGAACGAAAGAGTGGAACAGGAACACCATGCCTAATCCCCATTTCCGAGACTCCACGATCATGTCAGACCATTCAGTAGCAGCTCCTAGATATTGATGTGGTTCGTCCATAATCACCCAGGCCGGTTTGCTCCAGTTGCCATCATAGCGGGTCAGAATCGCCAGCCACAGCTTACTTACCAGATATGTTACCAGGGCGTTTGTTGCTTCGGGCAAAAGCTTACTTTTAGGTACCCGCAGGCAAACCAGATACGGACCATCTTTGGCATCAGCAAACTTCCGAAAGTCTAGAAGAGGCTTCCCATCTTTATCGACTGCAATCTTCTGACATAGGCAGTTGGCTAAGTTCTCGTCATCGAGAAGTCGGTTTAACCGGGACCAGACCGGGCGGGTTGCTTGCCCGCGTGCGCCTTCGCTCATTGCATGGTAATCGGCTAAGTTCTGGTGTAGCCGCGGGTTTTGAATTTTTTTGAGCAATTTTTCCCGGTATTCACTACTGGAGAGTACCATGCCCACTTCCAAGAGCGTTGCCGTCGGGTCAGTAAACGCGGCCTGTGCGGCCATCATGGTGATGGACCGGGTTTGATCGCCGGGGTTGTCTGCAAAACGTTCCAAGAAATTCACCAGCTGCTTACCTACCATTCGCTGAGCGTGGCGGCCGCCATAAGTGGCTACCTCGTTCCATGCCAGCGCGATTGGCCAGTCGCTGTTGCCGAAGTCCAAGTCGATGATATGGTCCTCGGGAAATTCTTTGGGAAGGGAGTCTCGGGCTGCGTCGCATAGTGCTCCATTGGCGGTATCCACTAGGAACACAGTATCGCCGGCTCTGATTACATCCGCAGCGAAACCTGCACCTGCGCCCAAAGATTTTCCGGAACCCATGCCGCCGATGATCGCGAGCGGTAAACAGGCCTCGTCCCGGTTTTTCAGAGGATAATATGTTTTTACCGTTTGACCCTTGTATTTAGTGTCGCCTATTAGTATCCCGGAGGTGGTGACACTAGTTGGTAAGGCTATCTCTCTTCGGGATACTTGGCAGACCTCGGGGAATTGCTCTTGTAATGGTCCCGTGGGGAGCCGCATTAGACTTCCAACTTCGGCCGTGCTCAAGACAGTTTTTCCGAACCTAATTAGAGGCATTTGGCGGCCATTAACTTGCTTGAGGTTATGCTTTTTGAAGTGTACGGAGACAGGCTCAAGTTCGTTGTCACCAGCTAACTCTTTAAGTGAACTCGCTATGGCATGGACAGCAATCTTCCGGCGTGTTGAATCTACGCTTTCGGCGGCCACCCGGATGCTTGTGGTAAAAGCGGGGAGGATAGCTTTTTGCAGGGTGGGTGCAGATAATTCTTTCTTGCCCTTGTCGAGTGAGGCTAGTAGGCGTTTGTCTGCCTTGTTATCACTTTCCATCTCACTCCCGGGCATGTTGTCGAGCAGAGCGTCCTTCAGCTCATTGATAAGGTCTAACGCCTTTTCCAATCCGTCTGCGATAAGGGCACCGGCGCCTAGCGTCCATCTTTTAGGAATGGCACCTCTCTGCCATTTCTGAAGAGCTTCGGCCGCAGTGGCTTGCCAGGATAGACGCTCAATCGGTGTAAGGCCCAACTGGAGGATGGCTTTGTCGCCATCCACCAAGTCCTTAACCACGTTGAGTAGCGTAGGCAGCGGAGCGTTTTCCCGCCGATCGGGGTCGAGCGACAGAAAGTTGTGATGTTTTAACTGCACTTGGGTAATGTCCGTAAGGGCTAGTTCGAAGTTTGGGACGAAGCAGGTCTGCAGGGCTGTAGCCCGGGGCCAAACAGCATTTAACCGTTGGCGGATAATGCTCAGATGAGCTTTTGGGACTGTCAGATAGAATGCAACTTGGCCAGCGGTAAAATAGACCTCCCACCAGATATCCGCCTGTTTTGAATAGGTAATCTTGAACCCCTGACGAATGAAACGGGAATGCAATGGGGTAAAGACTTCCCAGAGCGACTTTGTCAGAATGTCCAACTGGTTGTTCCGTACAGTACGGTCTGGGACGATCTGGAGCGTAACTGAGTCTGGATATTTGACTTCGAAAAACTGATGCCAGTCTAGAACCTTAACCCTTTGCAGCACTGAGCAACACCCCCGTTACAAGGCTGATAGCTATCAGTAAGTAAACGTAGCGGAATGCCTTCCGGAAACCGAACATGCCAATGGCTGCCAGGACCATCGATGCTAAGGCTGCCACCCTAAGCCATAGAAAGAAGAAGTCGGCTAGGGTGACGTCTTTTAATGACCACAGGAATTTGAGGAACTCCATGTGCCAACCCTCCTCACAGGAGCCCGCTGAAGATACCCTCCAGCAGGGAAAAGATAAGAAATACCGCTAGGACCAAGGCGTAACCGACAGCAGCGCTGACCATATAGAATTTGCCTTGCTGTTTGCGGCCAAGAGTATACTGGGCGGCGCCAAAAAGAAATGCGAACACGCCAACCCACTTCAAGCACTTTTGAAAAGAGAGTCCCAAGCTTTTGAGTGAGCCCTCAGCCTTACCAAACGCATCGGCGGCCATCGCAAGGTGCGGGTGGAGGGCAAGTAGACTAACGGCCATTATAGCGATGATGAAGGTCTTTTTCACTAAACGCACCTCCATAAAATTAAAATACCCGGCAGCTTTGCCGGGCGTAGACTCTCCCTATGGTGTTGCACTGGTGACAGTGCAACTTATGCGGGAGGGTATTGGTTTTATGCACGTCCGGCGTATTTTTTGGAGTTTTCGGGGAAATACTTTTTGTAGAGGTGATAATACATGCCAGTTGGAGTAGGATGGATGATTTTCGGCGCCATTTGCTATGTTGTTAGTCAACTGCCATTGTTCAATTAGAAGTTAAGTAGTTCGTCCACCAGGACCTCGACATCCTCCGGGATGCCGGGGTCCTTCTCTTTTAGCTCGGCGAAGATTGGGTCAAGGGCCTGGGGCTTGGGGTCCTCAGAGAAAAAGACCTGGCGCACGCCCTCCCGGACAATGTCGGCCATTATCCCGTCACCCCAGAGCCCGGCATTGATGCGACGCTGTACCTCCTCACGGATATCCCTGTCGCGCTTGCGGATCCGGGCCTTGAGGGTTAAGCCGTCTGCTGCCGCCACGTCGTCTCCCTCCTCGCCAGCTTGAGACCGCCGCGGACGTTCGCTCCCTGAGGATCCTGTACCGGCTTCAACTCTCCAGGCAGGATCCGTGTACCCATCCGGAGCATTCCGCCACCGGCTCCCAGGATCCGAGCGAAGGGTCGCTGCGGCCAAATGGTTTCGATCTGGCCGTTGATTTCGGTGGCCACCGACTGGATCGCTTTGGTGACGGCTTCTGATACATCCCATTCGTGTCCTTTGGCCTGAACTACATTAGTCTTGGCGATTTCGTCAACCTCGTAAAGATTCAGCTCCACGCTTTTCTCACGGTAAATCCAGTCGGCTAGAAGTTTCCAGGCGGCGCTGATTCCTACAGGGATGCTTTTACACAGCCGGCGAATCGGTTCTAAACGGTGAACGACAATCAAGTTCGTGGTGTAGAACCCAACATCCACAACGGCCACGGTCTGCATGGCCCAGGGCGCTACGACTGCACCGTCATCGTCCAATAGCTGGTCGAATAGCGCCTCCAGCCCTTGGACAGTTGTGCGGCAGCGCTCGATGGTAAAGGACTTGTGTTGGTCGTTGACTGTGACGCTGTGGCGGCCAAGAAAGGCGCTCTCAGCTTGAGCACGCATGGAGAAGTAGTGATTGACCGGCAGGGCAGTCACCAGGCGCACCGGTGCGGGATCTGCCGGCAGCGCCATGGCCAGCGCTGTTAAGCCAACGAACTTCGTTGTCGCGTCATCGGGTTTGTTCTCGCGGAGCGAGAAATACCGGACCGGGCTCTGCCGGGCGGCCAGGGGGCCGACGAACAGTTCCTGGCCATCGACATTGGCAACGATGCCGCCGGTACCGGGTCCGATACCATTGTCGAGCAGCTCCACGGGCTCGCCGGCTACGCTTTGGATTGTTACATCCCGAACGAGGGAGATGGCTTTGGTATAGCCAAAACCGGGGTCGAGAGCAGCGGGGGTGTAGTCTTGCATAGGGTTCCTCCTTTCGTGTGCCACGGTTGTGGCACAATTCTTGATGGTAATGAATATGGGCTTAAAGCCCTAAATATGCTCAAAAAAAATAATAAAAAAATTGGCCTTACTTGAATAAGCCGGGCCAAAGATATTCTATAGAATGGCCGAGTGCCATGGATATTTTGGCTGCATTTACAAGGGTTAGGCGTTCTTTTTTGCCAGCGATTATTTTGCTAATATCGCTTTGGTTAATTCCCGTTATTTCTTCGAGCTCTTCTTGGGTCATTTTCTGTTTTTTCATTACTTGTTTTAAACGATTATCAGCTAGATTCATCGCCTCACCCCGATAGGAAAATCATTCCACGTAACCGGGAAAAATCCTCCTAGTGAGCAAGCCGAAGATTAAGCGCCGAAATATGGCGTTAAATCCATAATATTGTCCAATTTATTCAAAAATCGTAGGAAAATATTCGCTTTCTAACGACAAGTATCACGAGATTTCGCCTTGTGCGCGGTGCTATTGTTTTTTCAAACGAATGCGGATGGAGGGCGAAAGCATGATACCTGTTGATGTAGACATGTTGATGTTGTTAATGCTTAGTTCTTCTGAGATACTAGGTATTAAGAATAGAAACAACTTTCTTGTTCGGCAAGATCTATGCTTGGAAGATGAGAGAAAAATCTTTTCCCAATTTATGAGGGCTGAAGCAGATGGCGTTTATATGATCTTGCGGGACGGAATGTTTTACAAATTTGATTAAGATTAAATGTTAGGGATGCCAGCAGTAACACTTCGCCTCCACCATTGGTAACCCTAACATTTAGCTGTATATCGACGTCACCATCATTTTTGTGTAAAACATAAACCGAATCAACGTACTCTTGAATTACTTGTTTCTTTTCTTCTGGTGAAGATGAAAAGAGCGAGTGTTTTTGTTTTTCTAAAATAGCTATTATCGACGCCTCGCTTATTTCGTTAGACTGAATAATTTGGGCTTGTCTTAATTGCGCCTCTAGAAATGCTTTCTTTTCGTTTGCTTCTTTAATTTTGCTAGCCAAAACATTTCTGTCTAAAAGGCCCTCTCCAATTGCATCAATCCAATTGCTTATCTTGCCATCTAGGACTTGAATTTCTTTCTGAAGCGGAGCTATTTCATTGTCTATGCTCTTTTTACGTTCTAGGTATAGCTCTGAAACTCTGGAGGCAATAACCCTCATGGCCTCATCAGTAAAACATATTCTCACTAACTGTTGGATGACGGTTTCTTCTAGTACCGTCTTATCGACATTTCTATTTCCGCATTTCCCGGCACACTTGTAGTAGGCGTATTGTCTCCCGCGACTTGTATAGGATTCACCGGCATAAATCTTCCCGCATTCAGGATTCCCACAAAACACTTTTCCGCTAAGAAGATATACTTGTTTTGCTTTAAGTTTAGCTTTTTCCCCGTTTCTAACTCGCTGCTTCATAATAGCGTTCACCTTTTCCCAAAGCTCTTTAGAAACAATAGCAGGGATAGCGTTTTTAATAACACATTGTTCTGCAAGTGGCTTTTTCTTGTGGCTATTGCGCCTACCGCTTGCATCTTTTTTACTTGAAACGTCCCAAGTATAGTCTCCCTTATACTTGCGGTTGTATGCCCATGTATCAAAACTCGTTACCTTAAACTCGTCTCCAGTATAAGTTCTAAATCCAGCAGCGTTTATTCTTCTAGCTATTTCAGCGAGCGGAAGACCGGCAGCTACACCCTCAAAATACATCTGAACAGCTTTGTATCTAGTTTCATCGATTTCATACTGACGAGTTACAGGGTTTACCTTAAGGCCATAAGGGGGCCGGCCGCCATTGTGCAAAGCTTTCTCTGCATTTTCGAGAAGTCCCTTACGTACTTCTCGGGCAAGGTTTTGGCTATAATATTCAGCCATGCCTTCTAACACCGATTCCAAAATAATGGATTCCGGAGAATTATCCAATTGCTCGAGGACACTTTCAACTGCTACATTGCTTAGTCTTAACTTTCTTTTGTAAAACGCTGAATCATAACGATTGCGAGCAAATCGATCAAATTTATGCACAACAAGAACATCGAAAAAATCGAGCGTACTTTCGAAAACCATTTTCTGAAACTCAGAACGATTGTCTGTGGTAGCGCTTTTCGCTTCATCGATGTAAATTTTAACCAGTATATAGCCTTTCTTTTTACAATATTCTTTTATAGCTTTCAGCTGGGCAGATATTGATTCTTCACGCTGATTATCTGAACTATAGCGAGCATAGGCCGCAGCACGAATCTGTTTCACCTTTATTACACCCTTTTTGACTGTGGTATTTAAACATCAAATTCAACCCGTGTAACTTGGCCCTGTATCAAAATGTCCTCGACTCGAAATACTTGTGGAGGGTATTTTTTTTGAGCGTTTTCAGACTGAAGAATAACATGAGAATTTTGATAATAGACTCGTTTAAGCGTAGCTTCTTCTCCATTAATCAGAACTACGCCAATCTTTCCTTGCTCAACGAAATTCTGATGCCTTACAAGAACCCGACACCCTTCGCGAATTCCCGCGTCAATCATTGAGTCCCCAGTTACCTGTAAAAAGAAATATTCTCCTTCTTTTAAACGACGATTTGAGACATACTCATATCCAATTATTTCTTGTTCGGCCACATGATTATAACCAGCCTTTATGGTTCCAAGAATCGGGACCTCAATAACTTTTTCTAGGAAGCATGGGGTTCCGATTTCTTTCTCTCGAAGGTATAAGGGTTCAACTTCTTTTAGATTAAAGGCGTTTAATCCTTCTTTAGTAAGATATAGTGGCTTATCTGATCCTCTTTCCATTCTTATCCGGTCTTCAACGTAACCAGCAGCGACCATAAGTTCAATTAAGGAAACACCAAGCACAGGGGCCAACTTCATTATGGTCTGAGGGGTGGGTTTTGTTTCACCTCTTTCAAGCCTTGCAATAGTAGAATTATCTACTCCACAGGCTTCCGCAAACTTAGTTTGACTTTCAAACCCAGCCTTTTCTCTAAGCTCTCTCAATATTTTAGGAAAATTATTTTCCATCACTACCACTCCTTATCAAGAAGTATTATAAACTCATTTGCAAATATTGCATATATGCAATAGGAAAATGGAAAAATATTATTCTATGCCTATTGCATGGAATCCATGCCAGTGGTATTATTATCTTGCGCGGATTCCATGCGACATATACATAAAGGAAGGGGTGAGAAGGATGCCTTCAATCAAGTTGAAAAACGGGGTCCTGGAAAGGATTCAAAAAGAATATTCACTTAATGACTCCGAACTGGCCGCAAAAATCGGAATCGACTATAGCATGCTGTGGCGAATCAAGGCGGGGAGAAACAGGCCTGGCCAACAATTCGTTGCAAGAATGCTTAACGCCTTTCCGGAACTAACCTTTGAGGATGTATTTTTTTTAGATGTGACGTCGCATGGAAACCAAGCGACGGGGCGAGGTTTACAGAATGGGAAAAGGAATTAAGGTCACTATTTCGGTATGCGCTATACCACACTCAAATCCTAAAGCTGCAATTGATTTAGTTGCAAAGATTGTGACACGGCAATTAGCTGAACAGGAACAGGAACAAACAAAGAAGGTAAGCTAATGGGTAAAAAGAAAGCACTCATTGATAAGTATTCCCGAAAGTATGGCATCCCTGAAGCGGTAGTTAAAAGTGTCGTCGAATCAGGCCTAAAAAATGGTATGAGCTTCCAACAAATTGAGCTTGGAATCCGCTTGACGTTAGGCCATGGCAAGGAGGTCTTTACTGTTCAGGACGTAGCTACGGCAACGGGAATGACATATGACGAGGCTCGGGAGTACATCGATGGTTTTTACAATGATCTTCTTAGCCAGGGGGGAACCCCAGAAGATCATGGGGTTTTTAGGACGTATCTGAACTAGAAGGACGGTGATCAAATGAGCAACTTATCCATGGTCAAATCTGAAACCTTCGGAAACGTCCAATGCGATTTCTGGCAGAACGAAGCGGGCGACGTGTTTATGACATCAAAACAACTGGGAGCGGCTCTTGGCTATGCCGACCCCCAGAAGGGCATGGACAATTTAGTCGACCGGAACCCACAACTTAAGGATGAACAGTTTTCAGTTACCCTCAAGATGAGGGGTACTGACGGAAAGCTCTATAACACAAGGGTATTTAACGAAGACGGCATCTATGAAGCGACTATGCTTGCAAAAACAGACCGTGCAGCCGAATTCCGCGCCTGGGTGCGCAAGATCCTGAAAGCACTCCGGACCGGTCAAGCTCAACTAATCACTCCCACGCCTGAACAACTCCGCTTAACTGAACTCAAACGCCAAGAGCTCGAAATCAAGGCCAAGAACGCGGAAGCCCGGCTGAAGAACGCACAGGTCCGCCAGGCGCAGTTCATCCTCAAGGAAGTCGACAAGTTACGCGGTACACTGTCTGCCCAGGCCGTCGAACTGGTCAGCATCAACGCCCTTGAAATCATCACCGGCCCGCACTCACTTCCCCGCCCGCAAGTCGAAAGGACTTACAGCGCTGAGGACATAGCCAAGGAGGCCGGAGTGAGCGCAAATAAGATCGGCCGACTTGCAAACCAGCACAGCCTGAAAACGTCTGAGTACGGCATCACTGTCCTGGATAAGTCTCCGCATAGCGATAAGCAAGTCACGACGTTCAGGTACAACGAGCGTGGGCGGTCAAAGTTGCTGGAGTTATTGAAACCCTAACACGGCACCACAACCGGCGGATCCGGTTGCTAGTGAGCTAAAGGTTAACCACTCTCTCAAGTTGGAATTCAGATGCAGATTATCAGGCGCAGGGTGTCGGGCTTTCGTGGGCAGGTTATCGGTATCGTCCTCACTGCCTATGCGTTGCACCTTCCGGGTTACACAAGCGAATTCACCCAGTTTGGCTCATAGTTATCCTCCCGGCCGAGGAGTTTCTATGAATTAACCCGATGCACAACCGCAAATTACTCTGCGGCGGGGCAGTTTAATCTGCATCAATAGAATTTCGACGCTGGAGAGGGAAACCCTGTCAGAAAGGCAGGTGCCACCATGACCAAAGAAGAAAAAATCGACCACATCTATCACGTTCTCATCGCCGACATCTGTATGGCTCGTCAAGAAGGACGCATACCCGACACCGCTAAGGCCGTCGCCAACATGAGGAAAGGCGTGAAACGCGAGCTAAAAACTGGCCGGTTCTCCGAGCGCGAAGCAAAGGAGATAAATGAGGTCATCACAATAGCCTACTGCCGGGTGAAACAGCAGCAGGGCAGGATTTGAGGCGTCGGGCTTTTTCTTCTTGGGGGTTGAGTGGACAAGCCATGCGAGAGGAGGTGAAAACATGAGTAAAGCGCTACGGTCTATGGGGTACACGGAAAAAGAGAAAGCCGTCGCCCGCCGGTTGAAAGAGCAGAAGGGTGGACTAGGTTATTGAGCTGCCAAAGATGCTGTGAAGAAGGGATTGAAGCCGAGTGAGAATTGATAGCCGCGGCGACATCCTCATCCGCGACTTCCGCTGCTGCATGTGCCCGCAGGTCAACCAAAACAAGCGAATTTGCGCCGGCGTTCCGGGTTCTGCGCATCCGCACGATACTATCTGTGATTTTGTTGTCCGGTACCGGGATGCCCGCGGCTGGACGTATTTCGTCAGGGGTGGTCTTCAGGATCAATACAAGACTTTCGTCAAAAAGGACCCGACGAAACCGGCCGGGATTGGAGAGCATGCTTATCGGGGTCTGCCCTGGCGGGAGACGTTCGACAAAGCGCAGGAGGATTTGAACAGGCTGGCTCAGGCCAAGGGATGGGAAGTATTCAAGCCAGAAAGGGGGATGGGTAGTTGAACCGGTGTGAAAAGTGCCTTTGCATGAGATGCGTGGGGTGCGACGATCCCGCATGCGCTGATTGCGAAGAACGAGAAATCGTGGTCCAGTGTAACACCTACGAAGAAAAGGAGGCCTCCAATGCTCCGCAAACTTCTTGAATCCCGTATCGGCCAACTATCAGACCGTGAGTTCCGCGAGATCATACAGCTCGCAACCGCAGACATCGTCGTCAACCGCATTGCCTTCGGCCGGTGGACAAGCTTTCACGAAGCGATGCAGATCGCGGAGATATGCTGCACCGTGCTCCAGCGAGGCAGGAATGTAGCGTAGGGAGGAGGTGATAATGAATGAACTATCAGCTAAACCACAGCCGACATATTGATATTTACGCCAAAGACATAGGGGATAAAGCCTATCGTGACGCAAAAACGACCCCTACGGCAAAACAAATAAAATTTTACAAAAAATTATATGCCCTATGTAAGGAAAACGGTATCGACACAAAAACGGGGGAGTACACAAGAACCAGAGTAGAATACGCCTTGGCAATCGACAAACTGATTGAAAGATTAAAAGCGAACGGTATAGACGTTAACGGAAATGGCAAAGAAGCAACTTATGTGCTAACAGTCGGTAGCGACCGACGCGGTAGGGATTATGTGAACGAGAGAATAGAAGTACATTCTGAAAGGGGTGAACCCTTCAATGCCTGACCAAAAACAAAAAGGCCCGCAGGAGCTAGCACTCCAAGCGGACCACAAAGAAATTACCCTTACCAACAGTATAGCATACCAGACCAAAAACATTCCAGATCGCAGCATGATTGGCCTGGACAGCTTTGTTGGCACAGTCTGGGATTTCCGGAGCTATCTAAAAGCCCAGCGCCACTTCCTGGCGGCAGGGGTAATTGCCCCATAACGAAAGTCGAAGGAGGAGAAGCACGCATGAAAACCTTATACGAATGCGAGCACTGCGGGTTTCAGGGCGTTAACCAAGAAGAAGTTGCAGCTTGTGAGAAGCGGCATTTACAGGCCACTGGTGCCTCTGTTGTTCGTGTAGGTGCATTTAACCAATTCGATAAGTCCCCAGGCTATGTAGTCGTGAAATTCGCTGATGGGACCACAGTGCAATACTGTTGCCCAAGCGAGGAGTAAGGAGGCCGGAGTTATGACCAAGCGTGATCGCCAAAAGCGGGATGAGTGCTGGCGCAGCGACTGTAAGTATTTTGAATGGCATTGTGAACTTTTCCACGGCCGCGAGTGCAAAATGCTCGGTGGTACCAAGATCCCACGGATGCGCGACTTGACTAAAACGCTGGACCTAGCGCCAAGGAGCCAATCCGTCGGCATGAAGCCATATTTCATTCAGGCGGCTGATCGAACATGACCAAGGCGGCAAAAGCTAACCCATTTGCTCGAACCTATGGAACCAAACTGCTTGAGCCGCCCAGTCCGGCTCAACCGGCTTCGGAGCCAGTTACCAGGCACTATGACGTGGTGCTGTACGAGCTCACGCGCGAACTGGAGTATCTGGAAGGAGATGAATCCATGGCGTTTGGAGATAGAGAGAGTATTGCCGAAGGCAAACGCCGGGCCGCCAGGATGAAGGCCGCCATTAAGACTGTGGCAGATTTCGAAACCGCCGGCGGGGCGGAGGCGCTGGCTGAGAAGTACGGCATCAGCGTCCAGGCGGCAAAAAGGTACTTGGTCAAGCTCCAAAAAGAAGAGCAGTGGAGAGCGGCGATATGGACAAGGCCGGAGCCCGCGAAACCGGCACCGGTGCCAGAGCCTGAGCCAGAGAGACCAGAGGAACCCGCACCGATAGAACCGGACAGAACCGAAACTCCGAAGCCAACGGAACCCGAGGATGAAGCATTGGAACTGTCACGCAGGCTTCTGAACGTGGTCTTAAGCCTGGCCAAGACTCAAGCCTATGTGGGGGTAAAACGCTACTTCCTTGACAGCATCGCCGATGCCGAGGCCCAGGCAGCTGCGGCAAGCACGACTGTAGAGAGGCTTGCCGGCCAGATGCGAGCAGAGATGCTGAGGCAGATTCAAGATGAGCTGGGAGCTGTACTAGCGGGTGACTCGACATGATTTATGAGCGGTTTTTGGGTCACCTCAAACAGTGCGGAGGCTGTACCGGGCTCCGGAGCATTGAAAAATGCCGGTTTGCGATCCCGTGTGCCGTAGCCGAAGTTCTTGCAAGGAAAGGGATGATTTCTGATTCGAAGGATCTTGTTGCTGGTAATGGCCATGCTGATTCTGATACCTGGACAAGCCCTAGCCCCGGAGCTTCCGAAAATATCCCGGCCGGCCTTGGTCCCTGCAGTACCGAATATTAGCCGCGGCGAACCTGCGCCCCGGGTGGAGCGCAGAATCATGAAAGTCACAGCCTATACATCACATGACAAGGGGATGGACGGTAAGGGAATTACAGCAAGTGGGGAGCGGGTTCAGGAGGGCCGGACGATAGCAGGTGATCCGGAAATACCGTTCGGTAGTCAGATCTATATCCCGGCGCTGGGCAAGACGTACACGGTGACGGACCGGGGCGGGGCGATTCGGGGGGACCGCTTAGACGTTTACATGGAGGACCGGCGTCAGGCTTTGGAGTTTGGGGTGCGGGAATTGGAGGTGTGGATAAGGTTTGGCAATTAGCCAAGGACTATTTTCTTCAGCTACTGATGAATGGGAAACGCCGCAAGACCTCTTTGATGAACTAAACGCCGAATTCAGCTTTACCGTAGACGTCTGTGCTCTGCCAATCAACGCGAAATGCTCGCGGTTCTTTACGCCTGAACAGGATGGCCTCATCCAGGAATGGAGTTTAGAAACCTGCTGGATGAATCCGCCCTACGGCCGCCAAATCGGCAAGTGGATCCGCAAGGCCTATGAAGAAAGCCAAAAGGGGGCCACGGTGGTCTGTTTGCTACCGGCCAGGACGGATACAGCCTGGTGGCATGATTACTGCGTGAAAGGTGAGATTCGCTTCATCCGGGGCCGTTTAAAGTTCGGAGGAAGCAAGAACAGTGCGCCGTTTCCCAGTGCGATTGTGATATTTAGGCCCAGGGAGAGAATGAAACAATGAAACGCATCTTTATTAGTCATCCCTTTCGCAATGACCCCGAAGGCAATATAAAGAAAATCCGGCTCATCGAAAAGCGTCTGGCAGCCCTCGGAATCGCATATTTTTCTCCGTTGAGCAATTACCAGGCTCTCGAAGATACCGACGCGAAGCAGCGAGAGTTCGGGCTGAGATGTTGCGAAGAATGGATACCATATTGCGATGAGATATGGTTCTTTGATGATTGGGAGCAGTCAGAGGGGTGCCAAAGGGAGTATCTGACAGCATTGACTGAGCTAATTCCCATTTATGTCGTCGCTGGCTGGAAGGGATACTCTCCAGGGTTTAAAGGGGCATGGCCGGAATGGCTCAAAGATAAGTGGGGGGAACGACAGTGAAAACTCGTTTCATCGAACTCTGGCAGAACGTCAAGCGTGAAGGCGTCCAGGACTTACTCAACTGGCTCGAAACCACTGACTTTTACACGGCCCCATGTAGTACCAAGTATCATTTGTCTCGGGAAGGCGGCTTATTGGAGCATTCACTAAACGTCTTTGATTGCCTTGTAAAAAGGGAAGCCGTGAGTCTTGAATCCGCTACGATAACCGCCTTATCCCACGACTTCTGCAAGATAGATTTCTATACCCAAGAAATGCGGAACGTCAAAGAGGATGGTGCATGGGTTCAAAAGCCTTTCTACACCGTCAATGACCAATTTCCTTATGGTCATGGCGAAAAGTCAGCCCTGTTTGTAAACCGATTCATTAAGCTTAAGCCCTCCGAATTCATGGCCATTCGATGGCACATGGGAGGGTTCACTCCTGGCATCCAAGATTATTCGATAGCTCAGGCCATGAATGAAGCATTTAGGAATTACCCGTTAGCTTTATATCTTCATATGGCAGACCTGGAAGCGACTTATATTCTCGAAAATCAAGAAAGGATGGGGACATTTTGAGTATCAAGATTAACAAGCTTGAAATCGAAAACGTCAAGCGAGTTAAGGCGGTAAAAATCGAGCCTTCTGCTAATGGACTGACTATCGTCGGCGGAAAAAACAATCAAGGAAAAACGTCCGTTCTCGATTCCATCGCCTGGGCACTGGGAGGTGAAAAATATCGGCCGTCGCAGCCCCAGCGAGACGGATCCGTTATCCCGCCTTCTCTTCATATCGTCCTAAGCAATGGCTTGGTTGTCGAGCGCAAAGGTAAAAACAGTGATCTGAAAGTCATTGATCCGAACGGCCAGAAGGGCGGCCAACAACTTCTCAATGAGTTCGTGGAACAGCTCGCGTTGGATCTGCCCAAGTTTATGCAAGCAAGCGCCAAGGAAAAAGCTAACACTCTCCTTCAGATCATTGGCGTTGGAGACAAGCTTCATGAGTTGGAGCAAAAAGAGCAAGAACTTTATAATCGCCGCCGGACCATTGGTCAGATTGCAGACCAGAAAAAGAAGTTTGCCAAAGAAATGCCGTACTATCCGGATGCTCCGAAAGAGCCAATTTCGATCTCTGAATTATTAAGACAGCAGCAAGAGATCTTGGCCCGGAATGGCGAGAACCAACGCAAACGGGAAGATCTTCGAAACCTCGAAATTCAGGCGGCAAATATTCAAAGGCAGATTGATGAGTTGTTAGCAAAGCAAGCCATCATTCTGGCGGATCTGGAAATTGCCAAAAAATCGGCGTTAGACTTACACGATGAGTCCACCGAAGAACTGGAAAACAACATCAGAAATATTGAAGAAATTAACATTAAGGTTCGAGTCAATCTCGACAAAGAAAAAGCTGAGGAAGATGCCCAGGACTATGCGAATCAGTATGCAATGCTTTCTGTTCAGATTGATGAGATTAGACAGGCAAAAACCGATCTTTTGAAAAATGCGGATCTTCCCCTCCCTGGTTTGTCTGTCGTAGACGGTGAGTTAACCTATAACGGTTTCAAATGGGATAACATGAGTGGTTCTGATCAGCTCAAAGTCTCCACGGCAATTGTCCGCAAGTTGAACCCAAAATGCGGTTTTGTCTTACTTGATAAGTTGGAGCAAATGGATCTAGATACCCTTCGAGAGTTCGGCCAATGGCTAGAGCAGGAAGGGCTACAGGCTATCGCAACCCGGGTAAGCACTGGGCCCGAATGTTCCATTATAATTTCTGACGGTTATGTAGTTGGTGAAGAAGAACCTGTTCAAAGTCCTCCTACCTGGAAAGCTGGCGAGTTTTGATATCATGGGTAAATTTATTGATTTAACCGGGCAGCGCTTTGGCAAGCTTACGGTTATAGAGAGAGCAGGAACCCGAAACCGAGAGGCATTATGGCACTGTAAATGTGACTGTGGAAAAGACACCTTTTCACGTTCGGCCAGTCTTCGTAACGGGACATCGCAGTCTTGTGGTTGTTCTAGATTAACACATTTAATCGAATCACCGCCCCGTAAAACCCATGGCAATACCAAGGATCGTTTATATCGAATATGGCGAGGGATGATTGACAGGTGCTATTATCCTACGCATAACAGATATCCTGCGTATGGCGGAAGAGGTATTTATATTTGCCAAGAATGGAAAAGTGATTTCGCATTCTTTCGAGACTGGGCTCTTTCTAATGGATATGATGAAAAAGCTCAGCGAGGAAAATGCACCATAGATCGAATCGATGTAAACGGCCCTTATGCTCCTTGGAACTGTCGATGGGTTGATGCAAAGACGCAGGCCAACAATAAAAGAAGCCATAAGGAGGAGGTAGTTTAATGGAAATCACAAGAGGAAAAATCGCCAGTGCCCAAAAGGTTGTTGTGTACGGTCCGGAGGGGATCGGGAAGTCAACCTTTGCGGCACAGTTCCCGAACCCAGTGTTCATCGACACCGAAGGCAGCACAAAGCACATGGACGTAGCCCGGACACCGAAGCCCAGCAGCTGGGCCATGTTACTAGAGCAAGTCAAATATTTCAAGGCCAATCCTCATGCTTACAATACGTTAGTCATTGATACCGCAGACTGGGCAGAACAGCTTTGCATCACTGAAATTTGCGCTAAGGCAAATAAAGGGGGTATTGAGGACTTTGGCTATGGCAAAGGATACGTGTATCTTGCTGAAGAATTTGGCAAACTTCTAAACCTCCTCGAAGAACTTATTGAGTTAGGCATGAATGTCGTAATGACTGCTCACGCCCAAATGAGAAAATTTGAGCAACCTGATGAGATGGGTGCTTATGACCGGTGGGAGATGAAGCTGCAGAAAAAGACAGCTCCATTGGTCAAGGAGTGGGCTGACATGGTCTTCTTCGCGAATTATGAAACCTATGTAGTTAAAACGGATGATAAGAAGAATAAAGCCCAAGGGGGCAAACGGATCATCAATACGGCTCACCATCCTTGCTGGGACGCAAAGAACCGGCACGGTTTAGATCCTAAAATACCTTTTGAGTACAAAGCAATCGCGCATTGTATACCTGTTCGAAACGGGCAGCCACAGAATTTATCTCAAATATCGACCAAGCCTGAACCGATTTTCCTCGATGACGTAGCACCAAAAGTAGAACCGCCCAAAAAACAACCAGAACAAGAACCACCGAAACAAGAACCAGCAAAACAAACTCCTTCAAGAAATGATCTCCAGGGCATTCCAAAGGCATTGGCCGATCTCATGATCGCGAACAATGTAACGACAGAAGAAATCCAGCAAGCCGTAGCCACTCGTGGTTATTATCCGAAAAATACTCCAATCTCAAATTACGATCCGAACTTTATCACCGGCGTGCTGGTAGGTGCTTGGCCACAAGTCTTTAAAATGATCCAGGAGTTCAGGAATGATGAGCCGTTTTAACCTACCAAGACATCCCCGGCAATCCTAACTTAAAGATTAAAGAAAAGGAGAGAAAAAACCATGAACGAACAAGGACGCGAACTAAACTGGGATGACCAAATCGAGAACGATAGTCCCGAGTTTGTAGTACTCCCGGAAGGCGACTATGACTTTGAAGTTATTGACTTCGAAAGGGCACGGCACAATGGGAGCGAAAAACTTCCGCCATGTAACAAGGCAATTGTCCACATAAAGGTTCAAGGACCTGAAGGTATTGCGGTCATTAAGCACAATCTTTATTTACATTCCACCACTGAAGGTTTGCTTTGTGCTTTCTTTACGGCCATCGGCCAGCGGAAGAAGGGTGAAAAAATTAGCATGAACTGGAACGCTGTCATTGGATCTGTTGGCCGGGCAAAGATTGGCATCCGGAAGTGGAAAAAAGATGATGGCTCTGAACTTACCTTCAACGAAATTAAAAAATTCTACGAACCTGAGGACGGTCCACAAAGCAGCAAAAAGGGCTTTGAGGCTGGGAGATTTTAAGTATGAACTTAAGGCCGTATCAGCAAGAAGCCAAAAACGCTATTCAAAATGAATGGCAGAAAGGAATATTGCGCACCCTGTTGGTTTTGCCGACAGGGTGCGGTAAGACTATCGTCTTTAGCAAACTCACAGAGGATTGCGTTCGCAATGGTGAGCGAGTTTTAATACTCGCTCACCGTGGCGAACTTCTTGACCAGGCTGCAGATAAACTCTCCAAAGCAACCGGCCTAAAGTGTGCCACGGAAAAAGCAGAAGAAAGCTGCCTGGGGAGCTGGTACCGGGTAGTTGTCGGTTCCGTTCAGTCCCTAATGCGTGAAAAACGGCTCAAACAGTTTCCTAGAGATTACTTTGACACCATCATTGTAGATGAAGCCCATCACTGCATTTCAGATAGTTATCAGCGCGTGCTAGGCTATTTTGATACAGCTAAAGTCCTTGGGGTGACGGCTACTCCGGACCGTGGAGATATGCGGAACCTTGGCCAGTATTTTGAGTCATTAGCCTATGAATACACGCTCCCCAGGGCAATCAAAGAGGGATATTTGAGCCCGATTAAGGCTTTAACTATACCTCTAAAATTAGATTTAACAGGAGTAGGAGTTCAAGCGGGAGACTTCAAATCCGGGGACCTGGGGACAGCTTTAGACCCATATCTTTACCAAATAGCAGATGAGATGGCTAAGTATTGTATGGACCGCAAGACGGTTGTATTCCTGCCGCTTATTAAGACCAGCCAGAAGTTCAGAGACATACTAAACAGTAAAGGATTCAGAGCTACTGAAGTAAATGGCAGCAGTGTAGATAGAGATCAAATCCTGGTTGACTTTGAAGCCGGAAAATATAACGTCTTATGCAACTCAATGTTGCTCACAGAGGGATGGGATTGCCCGGCGGTAGATTGTATTGTAGTTCTCCGTCCAACGAAAGTAAGGAGCCTTTATTGCCAAATGGTCGGGCGCGGTACCCGGCTCCATCCAGGAAAAGATCACTTACTCTTACTTGATTTCTTGTGGCATACCGAGCGCCATGAATTGTGTCATCCAGCGCATCTTATTTGCGAAAGCGAAGAAGTGGCTAAGAAGATGACTAAGAATATCGAAGAGGCAGGCTGCCCGGTTGATATCGAAGCAGCTGAAATCAAGGCGAAAGAGGACGTGATTGCTGAACGTGAAGAGGCCTTGGCCAAGAAACTTGCCGAAATGAAAAACCGCAAGCGTAAACTCGTGGATCCGCTACAGTTCGAAATGAGCATCCAAGCGGAAGACCTTGCGAATTACGTTCCAGCATTTGGTTGGGAAATGGGTCCACCAAGCGAAAAGCAGATCCAACGTCTTGAAAAGCTAGGAATCTTTCCGGATGAAATCGAGACTGCTGGAAAGGCCGCCAAATTACTCGACCGGCTCGATAAACGCAGAATAGAAGGACTTACTACACCGAAACAAATTCGATTCCTGGAAGGCCGGGGATTCAATCATGTGGGAACTTGGTCCTTTGAAGCCGCTAAAAAGCTCATTGACCGGATTGCGGCCAATGGCTGGAGAGTGCCACATGACATTAACCCTGCAGAATATAAACCAGACTTCGGTTTTGAATGGGGTGCTTAAGATTGGATAAGCAGTATGACTTGCTTGAAGTCTTAAACAATATCGATCCCTCAATCCTCGATTATCAGGATTGGATAAACGTCGGTATGGCCCTAAAAGAGGCAGGTTATACTGCAGCTGATTGGGACGCCTGGAGCCGACGCGATCCAGCTCGTTACCATGCCGGAGAATGCTTCAAAAAGTGGGATAGCTTTCGCGGCGCCCAGAACCCAGTGACAGCCGGAACTATTGTGCAGTTGGCCAAAGACCAAGGCTGGCGGCCGGAACGCACTGACAGTTATGAGCTAGGGTGGAACGATATTATCGGTGGCAAAGAGGACCTTGTAGTTATCAATAAAAACTGGATAGAGGGTCAGGAAGTCGCCGAACCAGAACATTGGGATCCGGTAGCCCAGTTGGTCAAATACCTTGAAACCTTATTTGAGGCCTCCGAGAATGTCGGATACGTCACAGAGAGCTGGGAAAAAGACGGGAAGTATCTCCCAACAAAGGGGTGCTGGGACAGGACGGCCGGGGAGCTCATCCAACAGTTAAACCGCTGCAACGGAGACATCGGAGCTGTCATCGGCGACTATAAAGAAGCCGCTGGCGCCTGGATCCGTTTTAACCCGCTGGACGGCAAGGGCATCAAGAACGAGAACGTAACTGATTTCCGATATGCTCTTGTCGAATCAGATGCTATGGACATCGACCATCAGAACGCCATTATCCGTGAGCTGGAACTGCCGGTTGCTTGCTTGGTTCATTCCGGCGGAAAAAGTCTACATGCTATTGTCAGGATTGAGGCCGCCAACTACGAAGAGTACCGCAGGCGGGTAGATTACCTTTATAACGTCTGCCAAAAGAATGGACTGAAAGTTGACAGCCAGAACCGCAATCCATCACGCCTAAGCCGGATGCCCGGCGTAATGCGCAACGGCCACAAACAATTCCTTATAGATACCAATATCGGTAAAGCATCCTGGAAAGAATGGCAGGAATGGATTGAAGGCATCAATGACGACCTGCCGGAACCCGAAAATCTTACTTCGGTTTGGGATAACTTGCCGGAATTATCTCCTCCCCTTATCGACGGCGTACTCCGCCAGGGGCACAAAATGCTTCTGGCAGGGCCGTCAAAGGCCGGGAAGTCCTATGCCCTTATCGAACTATGCTGTGCCATTGCAGAGGGCAAAAAATGGCTTAACTGGCCATGTGCTCAGGGCAGGGTAATGTACGTCAACCTTGAGTTAGACCGGGCAAGTTGCTTGCATCGCTTTAAAGATGTGTATGAGGCTCTGGGATGGGAGCCCAAAAATCTTGGGAATATCGATATCTGGAACTTGCGCGGAAAGTCTGTCCCTATGGATAAACTTGCGCCGAAACTGGTCCGAAGAGCTGCCAAAAAAAACTACACCGCGATTATCATTGACCCCATCTATAAGGTTATCACTGGGGATGAAAACTCAGCAGACCAAATGGCACATTTCACGAACCAGTTTGACATCATATGCCATGAATTGAACGCTGCCGTGATTTATTGCCACCATCACAGTAAGGGCAGCCAAGGGAACAAGCGAAGCATGGACCGGGCGTCAGGCTCCGGTGTGTTTGCCCGTGATCCTGACGCTTTGCTCGACCTGATTGAGCTAGAGCTCACAGAGGACCTACTCAAACAGGAAGAAAATAAAGCAGTCTGTAAGGTGTGTGAAGACTGGCTTAAACGGTATGTTCCGAAGTGGGAAGATGAAGTCTCCCAGGACGACAGGTGCAGTGAAAAAGCCATGCTGGAGGCTTGTGGACGGCTCTTGCAAACCGAGACGAATTACCAGCTGCAGAAGGCGGTCAATGCGGCGAGAAAGGACGTACGGCGACTTACCGCATGGAGAATTGACGCCACGTTGAGAGAGTTTCCAAAGTTCCCGCCTGTGAATCTTTGGTTTAATTACCCTATTCATTACGTGGATGATGTGGGGAGTCTCAAAGATGTAAGCCCCGAAGGCGAGGGGCCAACGTGGAAGAGAAACTTCCCCAAGAAAAAAACACCGGAACAGCGGAAAAAGGATAAAAAGATCTCCCTTGAAATGGCCTACGAAGCATGTTCATTCGGCGGAAAAGTAACGCTCAAAGCCCTGGCCGAATACATGGGAAAGTCAGAAGACACCATTCGAAGGAACCTAAAAGAGCATGGAGGTTTTTGGGTAGATGATGGTGAGGTCGGGAAAAAGTGAGCAAGCTCAACTTTTGGACCGAGACGCAAAATCGGTAAATTACCGTATTTGCGGCTCCAAGACGCAAAGTCGGGAAAATACCGAAGTTGCGCGCAAACTCGGTAAAATATCGATTATGCGGCTAAGAGACGCAAAATCGGTATTTTTGCAAATGCGTTTTTGCGGCTCTAAGACGCAAAAGCCGCAAAATCGAAAAATGCGTTTTGCGGCTATCAGACGCAAAATCGAAAATTTCCGAGTTTGCAACTCATAGACGCAAAATCGAAAAAACACCGATTTTGCGTGAGACGCACGCAACCTATATTACTACGTAATATAGGTTTTGCGTTTGCAACTAGGGCAAGGGTGTGTGTGGGTGGGCTCAAAGTTGCCCGCCCACACCACACACCTTCCTTGCCTAAACGCACGAATTATAAAACTAAAAAGAGGATGGATAAAAATGGATGAGGGAACTGGAAAATGAGGACTGAATTTTTCGTGCCGATGGTCCCACCAACGAAAACTCACCAGGAGAAGAAAGTCAGGGTGGTGAACGGCAAGCCGATATTTTACGAGCCGGATGAACTGAAGGCGGTTCGCTTAAAACTACAAACCCATTTAGCTAAATACGCGCCAGAGAAAAAATATACCGGGCCCGTCAGGTTGATAGCCAAATGGTGTTTCCCGATAACGGGCAAGCATCAAGACGGCGAGTACAAAGCCACCAGGCCGGACACTGACAACCTACAAAAAATGCTGAAGGATGTTATGACAGGCCTGGGATACTGGACGGATGACGCACTGGTGGCCAGCGAGATCATTGAGAAGTTTTGGGCAAGGATTCCGGGGATCTACATCGTGATTGAGGATCTTGAAAGCTGGTGATGGTATGCAAGAAAAGCCAAGACATCCTGGGGATCCACGAAAAGACCTTGCAACAGATCATCGGCTCTGGAAAGACCTGCTTTGGAATTGCTGGCACTTGCAAATAGACCTGTATTATTTGCTTCATGGTATCAGATGTGGGGGGGCAGAACTCACGCTGACACAAAACAGTTACCGGCTAATGCCCGGTGAATGGAGCGAAAGCGAATGGGAAGACATTAAGCGAAAGCATCTTGACCCGATACGAGAAAAGCTAATTAATATCTTGAAGCTCACTAGGTTCGGGAAGATTACAGAAGAAACGCTGCCACCTGGGGTATTCGAAGACAAACCTGAATTTATCCTGGTAGAGCAAGAAAGGATGGTTGGATGAATACCGAAAATGAACATTTTTACCAGATAGGACTCGACATTGGGAATGAGCTTAGAAGCTCAATGGATAAATACCCACTGTTTAATTCAGCACACGAAGGTTACGCCGTCATCCTGGAGGAACTTGACGAACTTTGGGACGAGATCAAAAAGCGAAAGCCTGACCGGGAGAAAATGAGGGCCGAAGCTATCCAGGTAGGCGCCATGGCCATGAAGTTTATCTTGTCGATGGAGAATGGGTGGAAATCAGACTTTCGGATTCTGAATGAGGAAAAACTGTTGGAGTTTGAGGCTAAATGTCAGCAATGCCGGTACACGACCATGACTAAAGAGGACATTGAACAACTTGGACATGATCCATGTGACACATGCATTGGTCTATCAAACTGGATGGCAAAGGAGGTCGAGAGCTAGTGTGTCAATGCAGGCAGCAAGAAGTCAAGAGGTGAATTCGATGGAAGAGCGCGATCAAGCCTTAGCGGATGCCGCATTTCAGGTAGCCGAGAGATGGCTTTATAATTATAACCGTTGGCAAGCTGAAGCTTTTATTCTTCGCGATACCCTAGCTGACCATACTGGTAAGGTTACGGCGCATCTCGGGAGGATAGGTACAACAGGGGAGCCGGGCGATGGTACATTTTCCCGAACCACAAGCGTCATTGAAGCCGAAGAAAAATTACCTGTGCTTGAAGCTAAAATTAGGATTCTCAAAGCTGCACTCGACTCGCTAGGGGACGAACTGTTAAAAGTTGTGACATACAAGTATTTTCGTGCTTGGTCAAATCAACTATGTTGGGAGCACTTAAGATTGAGCGAAAGAGAGTTTTACAGGGACCGGCGTCAAGCTGTCAGCCAAATTTCGCAGATATTGCTAAACGGAATTTTGTTTAGGATGGAAGTCGAAGAGAAGCTAAATCGCAACAGGGAGCTGGTCAAAAAGTAGTATGGCAGGAATTTGGCAGGAATTTGGCAGTACCGTATTGACAAGCCCATGGTATAATGAGCGCAGCGGGAATTCCGCGAGGGGCACTCCTGGTTACTGGATAGGCTCGATGATAAGTCGGGTCTATTTTTTTGGGCCGCCGCCGGGCTAGGTGATTCGCACCGAAAGCGATTCCCTCCTCGCTGCCCGGCGGGATATGAGGGTGCAAGGAGGCTTTATGCGAGTTTTAGCGTTTATAGTGATTATTCTCTTGGTCCTGGGTGCTTACCCAGGATTAATTATTGAGCCGTGGAGAGGAGGCAGATTGCCATGTCGACGATTGGTGATATCCTCAAGCGTAAACAGCCCAGGGAGTATGCGTTACTCATGGCGATGTGCCGTGTGGAGGAAAGCGAAGATCCTGACAAGACGTTCCGGGAGATTGAGAACCTCATGCGTCATGATGCTTATGTGCGTGGTCGCGGTGGTGCTATTAGGCAAGTGAGGCGGGGATGAGAAAATAAAAAAGCCCGATATACGGGCTGAGAAACGGAAGTAGCTTAACCTTTTGGTGGGTATGGGTCGTGTCCATGACTATCCTTTTGACGAATCTTGCCATCTTCTCCGTGAATAATGAGTTCAGAGCCTTGATTTCTAGCGATGTCGCGAGCAATTTGTATTGCATCTTGTTGAGTTTGCGTTCTCGCTGTTGCATGTTCATTACCTTCGCCCTTAACTTGCCATCCTCCATCGGGATGGGGAGTAACATGTTGGTTTTTACCCATGGCCATCACCTCCCTCCTTTTCCAATTATTGAACATGTTCGACAAGAGCTGTTATTTATCCTTCTTGAGCCGAAAAGAGAGCTTAGGTTGTGATATTATGCCAAACAAACCGCTAAAACTGTGCGCCAAGCCAGGATGCCCTAAGTTGACCCGAGAACGATTCTGCCCTGAGCACGCGCAAGCTGAACGTAAGAATTATGACCAAGAACGCGGGTCAGCGGCACAGCGAGGCTACGATGCCAGGTGGAGAAGAGCGCGCAAACAATTTCTTATGCACAATCCACTATGCGCCACATGTCAACAGGAAGGCAGGTTGACTCCGGCTACAGTGGTTGACCACGTAGTTCCACATAAGGGAAATTATGATTTATTCTGGAATCAAGCCAACTGGCAGC
>Ga0334722_10000838_pt1 | contig 42400 bp, 35 predicted proteins | sample C3_bottom_MG_FD_207210 | JGI IMG/M metagenome (GOLD analysis project Ga0334722, IMG submission 207210) | Sediment microbial communities from Yellowstone Lake, YNP, Wyoming, USA - C3_bottom | ecosystem: Environmental > Aquatic > Freshwater > Lake > Sediment | place: USA: Wyoming | collected...
AAACACTTCAAGCAGACAGCTCAGTTATGAGCATATTGGAGCTGGGAACCTCATCAATAGGAAAATCTTTAATGAAAAACAATGTTTTTCAACAGCCTGCTAGGATGGGAAGACCTTGACCCTCGCTATTTAGGAGGGTTTGATTTCGTGAACTGCCAAGGCTTGATATATCACGTGAAAGAACCAATGCTGCTGATTGAAAAACTGGCTTCAGTAATGCGGCCTGGAGCAACATTGCTGATGGAGACACATGTCCTTTCTGAGGCATCTATGCAGTCCCAGTTCATTGAAGGTGCATTTTGGGGTGACGCAACATATTGGTGGGTTTTTGGTGCTGAGTGCCTTATGGGCATGCTCAGATCTTGCGGCTTTAATGATGTTCGCATGCCGTTTAAGGCTGACTGTGACAGCCGAAATCCGACAAATCCACGAGTGACAGTTGAAGGACATCCGGCTGGCGCTCGCGCTTGGTTCTTAGCGACAAGAAGCTAGCCAGCATACGAAGGAAGTTCTTATGATTGATCGTTTATCACTTGACTTTATGGATCTGCCTGGGCGCAGAGTTCTTCCTCGCAACTACAAACGCGATTCCGTGGTCTGCGACCACATTGATATTTCAATCATTACCCCATACTACAACACGGAAGAATTCTTTGTGGAGACGTTTGTATCACTGCAAGCTCAATCATTGCAGAACTGGGAATGGGTGATTGTTGACGATGGGTCTACAGACCAGAAATCTGTAAAACGGCTTGCCGAGGTTGCGGCCAGAGATGAACGCATTAAGGTAGTTCAACAAATAAATGCGGGGCCTGGTGCTGCGCGCAATAAGGCATTCCATAATTCATCCGGGCGCTACATTTGCTTGCTTGATAGCGATGATATGATCGAGCCGACCTATCTTGAGAAAGCTGTCTGGTTTCTTGATTCAAATCCAGAGTTTGCATTCTGCAACGCTTATAGTGTTATATTTGGCGAACAGGAGTACCTGTGGACTACCGGGTTTGAAAGGGGCAAGGGACACATAAAGGCTAATAGTGGGCCACCTATTTCCGTAATCCGAAGGGCTGCGTATGAAGACTGTGGTGGTTTCGACGAGTCCATTCGATTTGGCCATGAAGACTGGGACTTCTGGCTGGCAATGGCAAAGGCCGGGCATTGGGGCTATACGATTCCAGAATTTTTACAATGGTATCGCAAACGCACTAACGGGCGGTTTGAACAGATAATGCGGTCTGCGAATGCTAATGATGCATTCGAAAAAATGATGGATCGGAAATATGCTGGTCTGGATAAACACTTTCCTGAACCTTCCCGGCGCCAGCCACAGCCCTATGAGGCGATCGAAACGGCTGCGCTGGTGACCAATCCCCTTGCAGCAAACCCGGTTGGACGCCGGATTATGTTTATCGTCCCGTGGATGGTAACTGGCGGTGCTGATCGAGTGAATCTGGATTTGATTGAGGGTTTGACATGTCAGGGCCACGACGTAACTGTTTGTGCGACATTATCTGCTGATCACTGTTGGGAGCATCAATTCAACCGCTTCACTCCAGATATCTTTGTCCTTCCGAACATCCTCCACATGTCGGACTATCCCAGATTCCTGGCATACCTGATCCAGTCCCGGCAGATCGATACTGTGGTCATTACCGGCAGCACGCTCGGATACCAGTTCTTGCCCTACCTGAGAGCCGTATCACCCTGCGTGACGTTTGTTGACATGTGCCATGTTGAAGAACCTCATTGGTTGAACGGGGGTCACCCAAGATTTGGAGTTGGCTATCAAGATATGCTTGATCTCAACATAGCCACGACTAAACATTTGGCTGAATGGATGCAGGGGCGGGGCGCCGATGGCACACGAATAAAAGTGATGTATACGGGTGTGCATTCGCCGCAGACAAATCGGTTGGCTGAAGTTCGAAAGCTGATGCGGTCAGAGCTGAACATTCCGAAAGATATGCCGGTGATTGTCTTTGCCGGACGGATCTGTGAACAAAAACGCCCGGCTCTGCTGGCAGATATCCTTAGAGTTGCGCGTGATCAAGGTTTGATGTTCCTGGCGCTTATCATCGGCGATGGTGAACAAAGAGGGCAGTTAGAAAAGTTGCTCAGTCAATATCAGTTGACAGCCAATGTTCAAATGCTTGGTTCAGTTTCACATCAGAGGTGGCTTGATATCCTTGTTGCGTCGGATATTTTCTTGATGCCCTCCCAATATGAGGGCATATCAATCGCCCTCCTTGAGGCAATGGCGGCAGGAGTCGTACCCGTTGTTGCCAATGTTGGAGGTCATGAAGAAATTGTAAGCCAAGATGCGGGGGTGCTGATCTCTCACGGGGCAAATGAGCTTCAAGAATATCTGGATGCAATTCGCCGTCTGCTAACCAATTCAACAGAAGTACAACAGATGTCGAAACAGTGCAAGGCTCTTGCCGAGTCGAAATTGTCCTGGGAGGGCATGATTGATAATTTTCTGGTATTTCTGGAGGAAGCCCATCAGCTCAGAATTGACCATCCGCGATATCCGATTAGCCCGCGCTTCGGGCGGGAATTGGCATCACTGGCGCTTGAATGCAAACGTCTTGGCGAGACGGTGGAGTGGCTATGGGCCAAAGGTTATGCGCCAACTGCCGATGCTGCGTTGCTGACCGCGTCTGCAGAGGCGCAGGAAGTTGCAAAATTTGCCATTCTTTTAAGCCAAACCTGGTGTGGTCGAATACTTATGCGTAGCAAGCTTCTAATAACCATGGGGAAATGGCTTCTGAAAAGGATGACAAAACCATATGCTGCATAATATTACAGTGCTCAATCCAAAAGCTGTGCAGGATGCCGGAAGTCTCGGAGCGCGGGTATGATGCTGATAGATCTTTGGGGTTGGTGTGTCATGAAAGGTAACGGAGTCACCGATTTGACAGAAAGTAAAGATGATTGCTGATAAAAACACCCGGAAGAGGCAGGACAACTATAAGCATAGTTGCGATCTGAACAGCATGACAATTGTTCATGGGAAAAAGCGTTTTTCAACAGCCTGCTGGGGCTTATGAGAAAACCTATGCAGACGTAATCAGAGCGAATACATGAGAATTGCATTGTTTGTACACTGTTTTTTCCCTGACCACTTTTATGGAACAGAAACCTACACTCTGGACCTGGCAAGAAACCTTCGTGCGCTTGGACATGAGGCGACTGTGGTAACCACGGTGTTTCAAGGTGAGCCGGGGAAGGATCGCATTCTTACCAATTACGAATATGACGGCATTCCCGTCTACTGTATTGACAAGAACTACCTGCCCGATACAAAGGTGATGGATACCTATTATCGCCCCGAAATGTATTCCCTCCATAGAGATATTCTTGAAGCAATAAAGCCCGATATAGTGCACGTCACGCATCTCATCAGTCATACTGCTGTACTGCTTGAAGCAGCGGAGGATCTTGCATTGCCCATTATTGCATCGTGTACCGATTTCTATGGGTTCTGTTTTAACAATAAGCTTGAGGCAGCAGATGGCTCTTTGTGCAAGGGGCCAAATGTTGATGGAACAAACTGTCTTGCCTGCCTGTTAAAGGCTGTAGCCCAGTATCCACCTGATACTTACATGAGGCGCATGGCAGGAAGGTATCCATATCTTTCAGCATACGTGATGAATAAGCTGCGTCGGATTCCCGGCTTTCGCGGGGGGAAGATTGCAGGCACTGTCTTCGATATTGTCCAGAGACCGAACCTGCTTATGCATTTTTATTCAAAATATTCCGGAATAATTGCTGCAACAAAATTTCTCGGTGATATGTATATTGCGAATGGTCTGAAAGTTCCTGTTCATTATATACAATTTGGTGTTGATATTTCCCGTCTTCCCAAGAGACGGCGGGAAAAACATGTGCCGATAAAATTCGGCTTTATTGGTCAAATTGCTGCCCACAAGGGAACTTTGCACCTAGTCGAGGCCTTTTGCAGACTTCCAAAAGGCTCATCCGAGTTGCACATATATGGGTCTGCCGATATCGCTCCGGGATACTATGCAAAACTTAAGGAGCGATCTGAAGGACGCATGGTTTTTTTTCATGGTTCATTTCCAAAGGAGAAAATGGCGGAGGTGCTTTCGGATATGGATTTTCTCTGCATTCCTTCAATATGGTGCGAGAACAGTCCGTTGGTATTGCTTAATGCATTGGCAAGCCATACTCCGGTCATTATTTCGGATGTCGCCGGTATGACAGAATTTGTTGAAGAGGGAAAGAATGGGTATATCTTCCTCAAAGGAGACATAAATGACCTTGAAAGAGTTCTGAAGCTGATCGTTGAGGATCCGGAAAGAGCACGTGCATTGGCAGAAACGACTGAATACAGCAGAACTGCGAAAATGATGACAGAGGAAGTGCTGCAAGTTTATGATGCTGTAAAGAGTAGCTAACATGGCAATGCGACATGATTTGCTATGCAAGATGTCCTATTATGTGAAACTTCACAGCTTGCACGTTCCTTCCGAGATCCCCTCTCCCTCACCGGGTGAAGGTGGCTCCGCGGATTGGCGCGGGAACTGACTCTTGATTCGATTGTCGCTTATAGACTAATCTATGCATATGCAATTCTTATTTGATTCTGACCCGAAGAGTTTGCCCGGCGTAGGTATAGACGGGTATGTAATTCACAGGGTATTATGTGTCGGAGCTTTTTAGTCTTTATAATGATAGGTACTTCTCGGGCAGTTTGTCGAGCTGACCGCATCTTTGACGTTTTCAACCCACGCTGCTTTGCTGGACTTGCATATTTGCATCGATTCTATTGGTACATGGAATGGGCAATATGAAATGTCTTGTATTAGGCGGTGGTGGATTTATCGGATCGCATATATGTGATCAGCTTGTTGCCGCAGGTCATGAGGTCAGAATCTTCGAAAAGGTGGGGTTGTCAAAGAACAATATTCATCACCTGGGTAATCGCGTTGAGTGGATGGAAGGGGATTTCCTGAATCCGGACTGTTTGCGCAATGCAGTGAACGGCACGGAAATAATATTTCATTTGATCAGTTCTACACTCCCGAAAGATTCCAACGATAATCCTGTCTATGACATTACGTCAAATATTATTCCGACCCTTCACATGCTTGAGGCGGCTCGAGTTGCCGGAGTCCGCAAGGTAATACTGTCATCGTCGGGGGGAACCGTTTACGGTATTCCCCGGAAGATTCCGATTACAGAGGAGCATCCTACCGAGCCAATCTGTTCCTATGGCATTCATAAGCTGATGATTGAGAAATATTTATTCTTATATAACAAATTATATGGTCTCGACTATGCGATTATGAGGATTTCAAACCCCTACGGAGAGCGCCAGAGGCAAACTGGGGGGCAGGGAGTGATCCCGATATTTCTGCATAAAATACTGCATGATGAACCCATAGAGATATGGGGTGACGGGTCTGTTGTCAGGGATTATCTGCATATCTCTGATGTTGCACGTGCAGCTGTCATGTTGATGGATGCCCAGCTTTCGCACAAAATTCTCAATATTGGGAGTGGCACGGGAAGGTCACTGAATGCTCTACTTGAAGAAATAGCAAAGGTTGCGGGGCTCATCCCGAATGTTCGGTACACCCCGTGCCGTGCATTCGATGTTCCGGCCAATGTCCTTGATATTACGTTAGCAAAAGATACACTGGGATGGACGCCCCAAGTGAATCTGGCTGACGGACTGCGGCGCACAATGGAATATTTGCGTAATATCGGTAGAACTTAGCTGTCTCATGATAAATGAATTTCGAAGCCTTGTGTAAGACCATATCTTGTTTTAGGCAGTTTAATTTAGAATTTCGGCCCGAAAATATAGATGATAACACTATCAATCATTATCGTATCCTTCAACACGAGAGACCTGCTCCTGCAGTCTCTTGCGGCTGTTTTTGAGACTATTCAGTCTCTGCCCTTCGAAATTATCGTCGTTGATAATGCCTCTGCGGACGGCAGTGCCGAGGCAGTAGAGGCACTGCTGGACGACAGGATAACCGTCATAAAGAACACGGAAAACCAGGGATTTGCCCGGGCGAATAATCAGGCAATAAAAATAGCCCGGGGCAGGTATCTGCTTCTCCTGAACAGCGATGCCTTGCTGCAGGCGGAGTCGGTTGAACCACTCGCCCGGTTCCTGGATGATCACCCGCATGCTGCGGCTGTCGGTCCGAAGATTCTCAATGTTGACGGGACGCTGCAGAACAAGGGCTTCTGTTTTCCGTCGCTTTCAGGGGCATTGCTTGTCCTTTCAGGACTCGAGAAGTTTGTCAGTCCTGCTGCCTTAAACCGCGTGTTCCCGCGTCTTTGCTGGGACGAAAACCAGACGCTTGAGGTCGATTTTCTGCATGGCTGCTGCATGCTGATTCGCAGGGAAGCGATAGAAGCAACCGGCGGTTTTGCGGAAGACTATTTCATGTATTTTGAAGAACAGGACTGGTGCTATCGCGTCAGGAAACTCGGCTTCCAGATCTGGTACCACTCTGCTGCCCGTGTGACCCACTATGGGTCTGCATCGCCTCTGGAAAACAGGTCGGATGTATTCAACAGGAGCATGCTCATCTTTTACCGGAAGAATATTGGGATCGCCCGGGGACTGGTTATTACCGCTCTTCAGATATTTACGGCCTGCATTTCACTTTTCAGGGCTGCGGTCGCGCCCAGGGATGAAAAAGATCTCGATGCGATGCTCAGCTATCTGTCCCAGAGGGTGGGCCTTTTCAGAGGGCTCCTTGGATCGGGGAAGGCTGCGTTATGACACAGCCCCTCTTTACGGTCCTCATCAATACTTTTAACTATGGGATCTTCATCGAGGAGGCGATTGACAGTGTCCTTTGCCAGACATTTCCCGGGGAACAGATCGAGATCATCGTTGTGGATGACGGTTCGACCGACGACACGGCTGAACGGGTAAGGAAATACGGGGACAGAATTTCGTATATTTATAAAGCGAACGGAGGACAGGCATCGGCCTTTAATGCCGGGGTTCAGGCTGCAAACGGAGAGATTATCGCGTTCCTCGATTCAGACGATTACTGGGCTCCATCCAAGCTGCAGGAAGTGGCGGGGGAGTTCGGCCGTTCTTCTTCAGTGGACTTCGTCTATCACTACATGGATGTTGTGGATAATGACCATCATCTTCTCGACCGGTATGTATATCCGGAGCCGGTCCACGAGCATTATTGCGAGGAGTATCTTGCGGGGAACCTTCCATGGTTTTCTCCGACCTCCGGGATGTCGATTAAAAGAGACTGTCTGAAAAAAATGATGCCCCTGCCGGAAGATTTCAGCATTGCTGCAGATATTCATCTCCATTTTCTTCTTCCTTTTTATATAAGGGAACTTGCTCTGATACGGAAGCCCCTGGGCTCTTGCCGGCTCCATGGGGACAATTTATCAGGGGGGAATCTGCTTGCGCCAGTTAAGTTAAAAAGAGAGCAGGACCTTGTGCTGTTTATCCGGGACCATGTGCAGAGGCTTTCGCAGGAGCGCGGCTATGACTGCTCCTTATTAACAAAACGGCTGACGGCTATGGCAGCAATCTCCGATATCTACATCCTGAGTGTCCGGGGACAAAAGCGGGCAGCGTTAATAAAGGCGCTTTTTTTTGATGGTTTTCTGCCTGGTGACAGTATGGTGCGGCGGTTGACGCGGAGATTGGTCCTGAGTATTACGGTTCTCATCCCGCCGCAACTGAACCTCTGGCTGCAGAGAAAATACCGAAAAATCTGGTATTATTTCAGCAGATAATGGAGACTATGGCGGACCGGATAGATGCATATGTTTCAGAGGTGCGGAGCTACCTGAAGGAGAATGCCGCCCTTGTGGCTGTGCTGGCTTCGCTGGCTGTCGCGGCTTACGGGTTCGAGCTTTTCAATCTGAACCTGACGATTGACGAAGAAGTCCAGGCCTTTCTGCCGTATGGCCGCCACTATATATCCCACGGGCGGTGGGGGCTTTTTCTTCTGAATAAATTCCTGCTGCCTTTTCCGATCATTCCCTTTGTTCCGCTTTTTATTGCGCTTGTCTTTCATATCGGCGCGATTTTGATGCTGCTTCGTTGCTGGGAAGTTGAAGCAAAACCTGACCGCCTTGTCGCAGGCGCACTCAGTGTTGCATACCCGGGTATGGCTTATTTTTATATGTTCAGCATCTCGAATTTTGCGATCGGCATCGGTCTTTTCTGTTCCGCTCTCAGCCTGCTTCTTTTTACGTCGTTTCGGGGGCGCAGCCGTTTTCTCTCTGTTATTCCTGCAGTCCTCGCTCTTTCAATCTACCAGGCGTTTGCCGTGGTTCTTGCTGCCGTATTTCTCGTGGGGATCATGTCTTCAGTCCTTCGCAACGGCCGACGCGATCTTGACGTCCGGAATATGTTTGAAATCGTGATAGTCGGGGGAGTTGCGTTCGCGGTTTATTATCTGATAAACAGGGTTTTTCTCTCCGTTTCAGGGATTGAAATGACCTATGTAGACCAGATTTTTGATTTCGGCTATCTCCGGGAAAACACGGCCGCCGTTTTTGCCAGAACCTTTGATATGGTGCGTGATGTTTATGGCGGGAGCAGGACAATCTATGCCACTGAGGTACATGTCTTCGGCGTTGTTATTGCCCTCTCGTTTTTCGGCCTGGTTGTTACCGTGATGAGGTCGACTCTGAAAACATCAGCGAGACTGCTTGTCTTTCTGCTAGCGGTTATTGTGCTGTTGCTGCCGTTCGTGGTCGGTCTTTTTACGAAAGGGAGCATCCCGATCCGGTTCATGGTAGCCCTGCCGGTGGTTATATCAGGCGTGACCGTGCTGGGCATGCGCGCTCAGTCGCGCAACTTCCGGCTGCTCATGGGGCTGTCTGTCCTGTGGTGTGTCTTCCAGTTCATCGTCTCGATCAATTACCTCAATTCTTCATCGCACCTGGCCCTTCAGGCTGACCGACTGCTGGCGTCGCACGTTATCAGCAGGATAGAGGATGCCAGGGCTGCCGCGGGGGTGCAGGAGCTGAAATATCTCGAAGTCGTGGGCTACAGGGAAAGACCGGCCTCGCTGCTCATGCCGAAGTCCGACACCTTTGGCGCGTCTTTTTTCGAATGGGACCAGGGGCATGCCTGGAGGATTATTTTTTTTCTCAGAACGCTCGGATATTATAACAGTGTCGAGGCGCTGCCGGTGGAAAGACGAAGTCGCCTGTTTGCAGCGGCCAGTGCCATGCCCGCATGGCCCGCCGCGGGAAGTGTGAAGATAGAGGGGGACGCTGTTATTGTTAAATTCGGTGATTACTCCTCTCTGCAGAAACAGGAGATATGTGCCGCTACCCGGAATCCTGAGTTCTGCAAATAAGGATGCAGCAGCGTCTGCCCGTGAGCACCTGTGCTCTGCCCGGGGCTGTGCGCCTGCCTTACGAATTTTGACTGAGACTGCTCTTCTTGACATAGAAGTGTAAATAAATTATCGTAATGGACGTTGTGTGAATGAGGGATTGAGGTAAATTTAATGCATAAGCGGGCTGCAATAGCACTGGTACTGTTAACCTGGATACCTGCTTTTTTTCTTCTGCATGGTGGTCTTTTCTCTGATGCCCAGACTGTAGCATCAGCAGCCGGTTTTGTGCCGGCGCCGATGCCCAATATTCCCAACAACATTTTTGCACCGCAGCCGTCGAGCCCTTCGACCTCCGGGCCTTCTTCACAGCCGACTCGACAGTCTCAACCGATTTCTCCGCAGCCACAGCCGACAGAATCGCCCGTTGCTGCTCCTGCAGATAATTATTTTGTGCCGACGGCTGCAACGACACAGCCGGCAACCAACTATTTTGTCCCGACCAATATCTCGACCAGTCCGCAGCCAGCTGTTCAGCCGCAGCTGCCTGTTGTAAGGCAGGCTCAACCCCCAGTCGCCAGGAAGTCAGGCGTCAAAGGCGGAGATGTCAGCTTCAACTTTGATGATGCAGATGTTTTTTCCGTGATCCAGACGATATTCGGAGACGTCCTGAAGGTGAATTATATCGTCGACCCGAATGTCAAAGGCCGTGTGAATTTCCGGTCGGTTGCTCCTGTTGCAAAAGATGACGTTTTACCTCTCATGGAAGTTATCCTGAGGCTGAACGGCATCGGGATTGTTGAGGAGGCCGGCCTGTACCGGATCATTCCGATAGCAGATCTGTCCAAGGAGCCCGCTCCGGTCTCTATCGGCCGTGAGGCGGATAAGGTCAAGATTACCGGAAAGGCGCTGGTGCAGGTAGTCCCCGTTCTCTATAGCCAGTCGGGTGAATTGACAAGGGTCCTGACCCCGTTTCTCTCAAAGAGCGCACTCATCATCGATGTGCCCAAGAGCAACTACATTATCATTATCGACACAGATGCCAATGTGAAGAGATTGCTCCAGATGGTAGAGATATTTGACAGTGAGCAGCTCAAACAGGTCACTCCTCAGGTTTTTGTCTATCCTGTTCAAAACAGCAAGGCAAAGGACGTTGCGGCCTTGCTCCAGCAGATATTCCTGGGCAGCCGGCCGTCAACGGCGACGGCAAGGCCCGGTACGCAGCAGAGGCCCGGCACCCCGGGGCAGCCGGCGGGGCAGCCATCGGCACAGCCGGTGATCCAGCCTCAGGTCATAACAGGACAGGCGGCCGGTGGAGAGATCCTGGTCGCAGAGAACACGAAGATAATTGCGGATGAGATTACCAATTCAGTCATCGTGCTTTCGACCCCCGATGATTATCTCGTGATACATGATACGCTCCAGAAGGTCGATATCGTGCCGCGGCAGGTGATGATCGAGGCCCTTATCGCAGAGGTGACGCTTAACGACACGATGAATTTCGGCATGCAGTGGGCAATAGAAAATGACCTAACCTTGAAGAATCTCAACCCTTTCAAGAGGGATGTCAATCTTGACGGCACATTCAATTTCTCGGCCCCCATCAGCGGCGTGCCAACCTTTACCTTTGCAACTTCTGCACTTGATTCAGCGGGCAATATAAAGCTTAAGCTTCAGGCGCTTGCAGGCCAGAGCAAGGTGAAGATACTCTCTTCTCCGCATATACTTGTATCCGACAACCGCGAGGCCAGAATACAGGTTGGAGACCAGGTGCCGATACCGACATCGACAACGACAACAACGGCACAGGCCGGCATACAGCCGTCCATCACGAGCACGATCCAGTATAAAGATACGGGTACGATTCTCAAGGTCAAGCCGCAGGTAAATGACAGCGGACTTATAGCCATGGAGGTTTCGCAGGAGGTTTCAGATTTTTCAACACTTTCGGTTAGCGGGGGTGATCAAATTATTATCAGCAAGCGTGAGGCGACCACCAATATGGTTGCCCATGACGGCCAGACGATTGTTATCGGTGGTCTTATAAAAGAAAAGATTAACAAGGGCAGGTCAGGGCTGCCGCTGCTCAGCAAGCTACCGGTGCTTGGCTATCTCTTTGGCAGCACGACAGACACTACGGACCGGACCGAGCTGATTATACTGCTGACGCCGCATGTCATAAGGCACGAAGCCGATGCCCGGGATGTCACCTCCGGATATATAAAGAGACTGCAGGGTCTCAAGGATATTGATATCAGGAGGAATGAGATTATCCTGGAGAAGGGCGGAGCAGGGAAATAGGGTCTGTGGGATCCCGGGTTAATCAAGGGTGTAGTAAATAAAATACACTCTCTGTAGAAAGATGGACACAACTGAATTGGCGCAAAAGCGGGCAACATGCTGAAAAACATATGGAAACAGGCATTAATTTCATATGTGAGGGTGAGAATATCGTTGGCCTGTTTTTTGCTTGTTATTAAACAGAGAATTTATATCATGGAGTCTAAATAGTTGAAAAAGGTAGTAGTTTTTGGCAGATTGCTGGCTGCAACAGTGGCTATTTTATGCTTGATAATTTTGGTGGGATGTGCTAAAAAAGATGCTGTTAAAAAGATGTCTGATGAGGATGTGTTAAGGGAGCGGGTCGGCGCTTACTGGGGCTATGTAGTGAAAGAGGCGTTTGATAAGAGTTATGAACTGGAGTTGCCGTTATACAGAAAAAACGTCTCCCTGGTCGACTATTTGAGGGGCATTAATAACAGCGTGAAGTGGGTGAAGGTAGAGGTAAAGGGGCTTGAAATTACAAACGACGTTGCAGATGTCGAGATTGTAATGGACACGAAGATTATTGCTGTCCCGATGGCAAGAAGAGGCGGCGGCGATGCAGATATGATAGGCCTTCAAAGGACAGATAAGTGGTCAAAGGTTGACGGAGTCTGGTACCATGTGCCAAAGAAACTTCGCTCTGGCAATTAAATACTGCATGGAGGTGATAGGGGCATATAAGGGATTAAGAGTTGATACCATAAAAAATAATTGAAAAAAATGGAAACATTTGGTAATATTGGCAGAAGACGATTCCGGATAATGTATCAAAATTACATAGTAATGGATGAAGTAAAATTTAACGCTAAGGAGGTGATGGCAGCAAACCATAGATGACCGCAGCAATATTTAAAGGATAATTTTGTAAATCTCTCATAGAGAGAAACATTGAAAAGGAGGAAAGAAATGACAAAAAGAGGCTTAATAGTAATTTTAATGGCCTTGTTTGTGGTCGCGGGCTTTGGCTCTGCATTTGCAGTCCAGAGCAATGGTATGACCTCAGGCAACGGGCCGACACTGCCAACGGCTGGATTTATTGGCGCAACCAATTTCTTTAGTGCCACCACAAATCCGACAGCTGGCTTTACTGACGGTTTGGATGTCCATGTGAACCCTGACGGGCTTGGGGATGCGTTGATCTATAACTACTTTAACGCAAGAAGCGGTATGGGCACATATTTTGACCTGGTTAACACCAGCGACTCATACATCAGAGTCAGGGCACGTTTTTATGAAGGTGCCAACATTGGTGATACCACCTGCAACGACGGCAGCATGGAAATTTTGGACTTTGACGTCTGCCTGACTCCGTGGGATGTATGGAGCGGCTGGCTTGTGCAGCAGGGCGCTGGTTCTGTTCTCTGCTCTGCCGATACACATACGTTAATATGGGATTCTTCCAAGTCTGCTACCTTCCCGGTACTTGCAACAGGGAATGCAGCCGCTACCTCTGGTTGCGTTGCTACGAAGAACAAGACTAACGGCGGCGACTCTCACGTTACTGCTGATCAGACTCTTGAAGGCTACTTTGTTTTCATCGGAATGGGCATCATCGATGGGTCTCCGTACTCATGTAATCCTGCTACAACCGGTGCTCCTTTTGCAGATACACCGAATGTACTGTTTGGATCAGCTCTGATTGCGAACCTTGACGATCCGACAAATTCACCGTTCTATGAGTACACTGCAACCGCAGTTGCAGATTTTGCTAACGATGTATTCAGCACTGATGTTGGTGCAGGATCTACACCGGATCTGCAGGATTCAAGTGATACGCTGGTTGGTATCAACTACATGCTTACCAAAGAGCATCTTTATGGGACGTACCTTCTTGATGGGACATGGACGACTGAATATATCCTGACCTTCCCGACCAAGAGACTGACCCACACAGTATTCGATAATTGCACGACTTCAATATTTGAGCCGAATACGGTCAGCATAACCAAGTACGATATGGATGAGACACCTGATCTTCCGACCGGCTGCTCATTCTCACCGTGCCCGCAGAATCCTCAGGATGCAATTCCGTATGAGGTTGACCTTATTACCGTCAGCAAGAAGAACGGAACAGTAAACACCATTATGCCGGCGTCTGGTCTCAGGCTGGCTGATATTATCAGGACTCCTTTTGACAGAGGCTGGATCGATATCGACATGAACAATGATACCGACAGCCGCTGGACGAGCGTCAGCAGCGATGCAGCTGCTACAACCACATGGACGACACATGGCTGGCCAGTTCTTGGACTGCAGCTTGTGAACAACAAGAATTACAGTGGTGCAAGGCCGATTCAGGCACTGACAAACGTTACAGTCGGAGCTGGAATACCTTAGTTTTTTTACAAAAAAAAGGGAGGCTTCGGCCTCCCTTTTTTTTGTCAGACAAACACTGGATTGACAAATAGTGTCTTTGAAGGTGCAAAAAATGGCTGATAGCTGGTTCATGCGAGGCTGCAACTCGGTTGACATTTCAGAAAAGCTCAACAATATCCCCAGGCTGAATGAAATTCCTTCCCGTTTCCATAGCAATTAGATTAATTATTATTAATGCAATTATGGCAGACTTCCTGCAATGATTATCAACGGCTGTAGCAGAGGCAACCAACATGAAGCTAATTTAATTAGTGTTTTTAACATGCTGTGTGCTAAATTAAAAGGCAATAGCTCAGGAGGTAGGACTATGCATACAATATTGTCGAAAAAAGTATTTGCAGTTTGTTTTTCTGCAGTTGTGGCACTTATGTTGACGATATCGGTGCCGGCCCGGGCTGTTGAGGTTACAATCAACGGACAGCCGTATACTCTTGACCAGGGCGGGCTCGGGGTTGCTGCTGATGGCAGCATTACCATCAATATGTCTGCCTCGAACGTTTCCGGTTTAATACAGGGTACTGTCTCAAACGCCCCGTTTGCTGAGTTATTTCTGAAGGCATCCGGAATTGATGACGGTGTCGCCAAGCATACGCGTATCAATAAGTATGGCAAGTTCGAATTCAGAAATCTGCCGCCTACAAGCACCTATGAGCTAATTCCATTATTGAATGGGTACAGCTTTATTCCGACATCTCTTGACGTTACACTGGATGCTACCGGCGCTATGTCAAATATCATAAATCCGGATGGAACTTCCGTGACCGTAACTCCGACCGCTATTAATTTTGTCGGCACAAAAGGTACCGTGGCCAGCGCGCCCACGGCTCCGACCAATTTGAGCTGCAACAGTTCTATTACGAGCTCTACAATCGGATTGCAATGGAGTGATAATTCGACTGATGAAACGGGCTTTAATATTTACCAGAGTGCAACATCAACCCGGCCTGCGAACCCGACGTATACGCCGGGCTCAAACAATTCAGCCAGTGCGGGTTATACGGTGAGCAATCTTGCACCGAGTTCCTCCTATTACTTCTGGGTCCAGGCATATAATGGCACAGGACCGAGCAGCATTGTCGGGCCGTGCGTCAATACAACGTCTGCTGCCGGCACCGGAGGCAGTATTCCGCAGGCGCCTTCCAATTTGACCTGCAGTTCATCGGTAACAGGTTCTACGATCGGATTGCAATGGACTGATAATTCGAGTGATGAAACAGGCTTTAATATTTACCAGAGTGCAACATCAACCCGGCCTGCGAACCCGACGTATACGCCAAGCTTAAACAGCACGAGTCTGACTGTCGGCAGCCTTTCCGCAAGTTCGACCTACTATTTTTGGATTCAGGCGTTGAACGGCACAGGACCGAGCAGTATTGTCGGGCCGTGCGTTAATACTACGTTGGCCGGTAGCGGCGGTGGTACAGGAAGTGGCCTGACCCCGACGGATCCTATAATCATCACACCTACTGTTACCAAAGATCAGCAAGCCATCGGGGTGAATGAGGTGCGCTATTATGCAGTTACGGTGGACACCTCCAAGGCCTCGGTCAAGTTTGGTATATCATTATATAATCAGACTACCGACGTTAATATGTTGGTAATGGACACGAATGCTGGAATGATCGATCGCTATTCATATGTCTTCAATTATTACACGACGAATAAAGCCTGGGGTGGCGGCGTTGTGTTTACAAATCCCGGCACTTGGGCTGCATTCAGTCATGTACTAACCGGGGAGTTTACCACAGTGAGAAGCCCTTACAGTTCATCGACGCTTTATGTTATGGTAAAAAATGAAGGGCCTACGTCGACAGTATACAAAATTTCTGTTAATTATGGGATATAAAAGACTTGTGTAGGTAGCGACTGGTGTGAGTGGCAGGAGATTTTACCGGGATGAAGGTTGAATAATGGCATTTCATTCGGATAAAATATATAAAGGGAGCTTTGCTCCCTTTATTTTTTTCTTTATTAAGAGTGAGGTTTCGATAATGCAAAGATTTGCCGTGGTGGGACTTATCAGTCTGTTGCTTGCGGGCAGCGCATATGCTGCGGATACGGTTATCGCAAAGATCGGTGACAAAAAGGTTACCGATGAGCAATACAGTAAATTTCTGGAGTCATATCCTCCTGACAAGAAGAAATTCCTCGATGAAAACCTGCAGAACAGAAAGATCATTTTTGAACGCATGATACAGGTTGAGGTGATTTCAGAGATCGCGAAGAAAAAGGGGCTTGACAAGGACCCCCATATCAAGACCCAGATGGACTATTTTCTTAAGGAGATGATCGCGCAGGAGATGCTCAAAACCATTGGCGCGGCAGATCCGTCTGAAGCAGATATCGAGCAATATTATAAGGCCAATATAAATGACTATAAAACTCCCGAGATGGTGAGGGCGCGGCATATTCTCGTCAGGGTGGATAAAGCATCCTCTGATATGGAGATGCTGATAGCCAAGGCGACTGCCAAGGGAAAAGCTGAGGCACTGCTTGCACGTCTGAAGGCGGGTGAAGACTTTGCAAAACTTGCATCAGAGAACTCCGACGATACGGGATCGAAAACCAAGGGCGGGGATCTCGGTTTTTTCGGAAAGGGCAAGATGGCCCCTCAGTTTGAGGCAAAGGCCTTTTCGATGCAGCCCGGAGAGATCAGCGAGCCGGTTGAAACAAAGTTCGGCTATCACATAATAAAGGTCGAAGCAAAGAAAGAAGCCGGCATAGAACCATTCGAACAGGTTAAGGATAAGGTCAAAGAGAGGCTGAAGGCCTTTATCAAGAAGACGAAGACCGAAGAGTTCATGGCTAAGGCATATAAGGATGCTGGAGTCGAGCTCTATCTGGATAATATAAAGCTGCCTCCGAAAAAAGAGAATAAATAGTGTCTGGCGAGATCTCCAGAGTAACCCTACCCAACCTCTACCCTTAACCTGGGGGAGGGGGAACTCAGACTGAAAAATAGTTCCCTCTCTTGAGGTAAGAGGGGGTGAGGGGGAGTTATGACGACCAGCGAATCTTCTATTGAAATCCGAACTGTCACAGAAGAAGACGGTCCGGCGATTACGGCTCTTTTCGATCAGGTCTTTAATCAGAAGATGTCCCTTGCGCAGTGGGCCTGGAAGTACCGGAGGCCATTCTACCAGCAGCTCTTTTCTGCTGTTGCTGTAGACGGAAAAGGGAGTATTGCAGGCCATGTTGGCGCCATACCTCTGGCAGGGGCAGACAGAGGGCGGGATATGCCCGCATGGCAGCTTACTGATGCCATGGTCCACCCCGCATACAGGGGCCATGATCTCTTCCGGAGTCTTCTCCGTCATGTGGGCAGTTCTATTAATTCAACCTGCAACAGGGCTGTTATCTATGCCTTTGCCGGACCCGACTCCACAAAAATCGGGATCAAAAAAGGGATATTGGCTGATAAGTCGAAGGTAAGATGCTACCGGCTTGATACTGCCCTCACATCAGCACCTGCATTCGGCTGGTCGCTGGAACCGGTATCTTTTTCAGACAACCGGCTGTCGGCCCTATGGATAAAACAGTCCCGCAACCTCGCTGCCTTCACCCGGAGGGACGGTGAATATATAACCTGGCGCTATGCGCTGAATCCCTTCCATCGCTATCAGGCGGCCCTGGTGACGCGGCTGTTTCGTTCTGTTGGCTGGCTGATCTGGCGCCAGGACGACGATGGAATTAAACTTGTTGACTACTGCATCAGGCCTTCACATTTTGATTCGGCCCTATCCCTGCTTGCCCGATATGAAGCTACCCAGGACACGATACGTTTCTGGGCTCCGGATTCTCTTGCCTCAGGTATCCGGACAGCATTGATTGCTGAGGAGACACCCATCTGCCTGATGCTGCTCAATACAGGAGATGAGCGGCATATTCTGGATGACATGGGGAAAGACTATCTGTTTACTATGGGAGATGCGGATATCTATTGAGATGCAGCGCCAGAGAGTCCCCTTGGGGACAAGGCAGGTCAGGAGGGCTTATTCTTTTCCTCCCGCTTATATGAGTACTGCCATGCAGTTTTCCGGACAGTGCATGCAAGGTCTTCGTCATAGGTGATGACAGGAATGGCGTTGTACCACGAGTTGCAGTCTCCGCAGAGAGGTATTTCAGCCTGACGGCCCGCAGCATCAAGTGACCGGAACTCCCTGAACCTGTCTCCGTTCCAGATCTCTTTCAGCGAGGACCCGTGTATATCGCCCATCTTGCCGTCATTGAACCAGTCCTCACAGCAGAGCCCTACCTCCCCGTTCCAGAAGATTACCAGCATCGAGGTCAGCATATAACACGGCACGCGGCCCATGGCAGGCATTTCCCTTGCCAGGGCATTGTCCCTGCTGCCGATGGGCCGCATCGGTGACACCATGACCTCGTCGGCCTTGTCTATCCAGAACTTTACAAAGTCGCGTACATCAGGCTTCATTTCATCCTGCACGGTCATATTCACCCTGATCTTGACTGCATGCCCCCTCTGCCGCGTACGATCGATAAAATGCAACGCATTTCCGACGACCACGTCGTAGTCAGCGCCGCACCGGTATTTATTAAACTTTTCCCTGTCTATTCCGTCGATGCTGAAGCCGATCCACGATACAGCCGTATCAAGTATCCGCTCCGTCATTTCCGGTTTCAGGAGGACCGCATTGGTCAGAAATCCGATGTCAAGGTTGAGTGATGACCCATGAGCAAGTATCACGGGGAGATCCCTGTGCAATAGTGGCTCCCCGGCCCCATGCAGTGTTACCCAGGGCCTGCCGTCGGGCGTTAAACACGCTATTTCGTCAAGCAGCCGCCGTGCGGTGGCAGTCTGCATAAAACCCTTGCTGCGGTTCCTCAGCACGTCAGGACTATGGAAATTACACATGGAACAGCGGATGTTGCAGTTGTTGGTGAGCTCGATCACAAACGCATTCGGCGAAGGAACTTCAGCCGTCTTTTTTTCTTCCTTTTCAGTCGCCGAGCTGGATGCAATCGCGTCGGTGCAGCTGCGATGAGAGACGAATCTCTCACCCAATTTTTTTAATTTATTGAGAATGATCATGTTTTTCTATATGCGCCTTGAGCTTACTCAGTGCTGTCTTCCTGAACCCGGCCCTGACCAGGAACCTTTCTGTCGCCCCGAGCACGCTTTTGTCGGATAATGCCCGGTCTGTATCCCTCCATAGTGCACTGTCATCCAGAGCAAGGGCATAGGCCGCGACCAGAACCAGAAAGCTCTCATTGTCCGGCTGAATCTCGAGCGCCTTTTTTGCATGAAAAATGCCGTGCTGCAGAGGGGCATCCAGCAGGAAAATATTCTTTGCAAAATGATAATGAGAAAGTGCAGCATGATCACGGTTGGTATAGTCAAAGCTGTTCTCTTCCGAACTTTCTATATGGAAGTTAAAGCTGTCCTGCCAATAGAACTGGACACAGGAGACATTCAGAAACTTCTTGAGTGCATTCTCCTCAAGCCTCTTCGATCTCCATACGGCATGGAGCAGCCCGTTAAGATAGGGCGATTCGATAAACTGCCGTCTTTCGAAGGTGAGCTCGTTGTTTATGACATCGATCAGCCATTGATGGGACGGGTACCCGGCAAAAAACTCGGACCATTTTCTGGGAGTCTCAATAAACCCTCTCTTGCCCACCCGTATCAACTCTCTGCAGGCCTGTGCGGGATCCTGAACATGCTCAAGCACATGAGAACAATAGATGAAATCCATGGATTTATCATCAAAAGGCAGTTCGTGAATATCAGCGGTGACATAGCGTGATCGCACCCCTTCCGGAATGCTCTGACCGCCCCGGTGAATGCCCTCAGCAGTGTCAGGTTCTACGATATGATCGGCACGCAGGAAAGGGTTGTGTCCGCCGCCGATGTCGAGTACTTTCTCCGAGGGCAGAATTCCGAAGACCTCAATCAGCTTCTGGTGATCGTATGTTGGATAAACCGGGCCAAAGAAGTTTTTCAAATTGCCCTTACTCCCAGTCAACTGCAACGGTATTTGATTCCTCGGCCAGCTTCTGAAATTCGAGAAAACATTCGGTTAATTCTGCCTGCGATATGCTCTTCTGGTCAAGCACCGATTTGTCTGAATAGAGAAGCTCCTTCCTGCCGCTCAGCATTCCCTTTTGTTTGCAGATGTCATATAATTTCGTTTTTGGAAAAGGATGAAAGACAGCAAAGCCGAGAATGTCGGGGCGGAGAATCCGGTTGAGTTCTATGGTTTCCCTGATCAGGGCAGGCGTTTCAAACGGCATACCTATCATATTCCATGCGAGCGTTTTGATTCCGGCCTTTCTTGCCTCGGCAAAGGCATCAATAATCTGTTGATTCGACATCCTTCTGTTGAGATGGTCTTTTCGGAAGCTCTCGTTGCCGCACTCGACTCCCATGGCGACCATGAAGCAGCCGGAATCCCTGAGATGCTCCATTACCTTTTTCGAGGCATGTTCAACCCTGAGGAGTACGAGATAGGGCAAGCCTATTTCCGCGACGTATCTGGCGCAAAACTCTCCTATCCAACGCTCGTCCGCACTGAGCATTTCGTCCCAGAACTCAAACCCCTTTATGTCATACTTACTGCGAAGCGCGGTCAGCTCCTTCATGATATACCCGATCGAATGTTTCCTGGTGTAATGCCCCAATTCTCCTTTGTAGATTTCGAGCAACGAGGAATTGCAGCAATACGTGCAGCGGTACGGACAACCCCTGCCGGAGGTAAAGGGAAAAAAGCCCGGCCTGCCGAGTATGCTGTAGGAATTCTTCTGTATGAAGTTATTATGATCGAAGATGTCGATGTCCCAGCAGGGAAGGATATCCAGGTCCTTGATTGCCGGCCGCATCGGGTTGCGGTAAATCCTGTCCCGACGCCATAAACGACTGGCCTTTATCCACAGGTTCTGAATATTTTCGAAGGGTCTTTTTCCCGCCATGGCTTCCAGATATTCAAGGAGCGGGAACTCACCTTCCCCGATGCAGATGGCATCTATCCAGGGGGAGGCGATTACTTCTTCCGGACAGAGGGTTGGGTGGATGCCTCCGCAGATAACCGGAACGCTTACCGTAGTCTTAACCAGTTTGGCTACCTGTTCTACGACCTCCCACTGCGGCGTTGTTGCGGAAAAAGCGACAAGGTCGGGGGCTGTCTTTTGAACGCAGGCCCTGATCTCATTTTCGTCCAGCGTGTCTTTGACCAGCAGCAGTGAAGTCTTGTGCCCGCGCTCCTTTGCAACGGCAGACAGAACAGCAATCGGGGGCGAGAATTTGGGGCTGCTGATGTCGATGACCGTGTGGATGAAAAGTATATGCATTTTTTCTCTTTATTATATCATGTCTTTCAGGATGAACCACCCGAACCACGACCCTGGGGCTTTGCGCACGGTTGATTCCAGTTCAGAGGCCCACTGCTGGAGATCGACCGGATCGGGATGGTATATCACAGACGACACGGCAACCTGGTACGGCTGGTCGATTTCCGCTGTATACGAAAAAACAAACGCAGCAGGGGCCGCTGCCTCTTCCCGGATCCTGAGGACGCCTGATGGCACCCAGAAGTCTTCCTGAAACATCCTGACCCGCTTCCCGCGTTTCTGATACCCGGGGATGTCGGCCAGCATGAGTACGGTATAACCATTTTTCAGAAGCTCGACAGTTTTACTGATGGTGCCGCCCTCGTTTGCAAACAAAACCGGCATCACCGCAGCGAGGGCATCTGCGCTCCGTATCACGCTATCCTGCATTATGGCGTTATCTCTCACCGAGGACCGGGGATCCACCATCATAAAGGCCATCTTGTGTCCCAGAAGATGCAGCGCCCAGAGTATCATGAAATAATACGTTGTGTGGCCGGAAAGCAGAAGCATCGGGCCGTTCCCCTGAATCATCCTGGATATCTGTCCTATCGCTCCGGGATCTATGATCTGGTGTATGAACTGCCCGCGCTTCCGGGACAGCCAGGTATTTTCGAGTTCGAGGCGTGTTTCCAGCAGGAAAAAGTTGTTGATGACAGCCTCTGCCTGAGGCCGCTCAATCTTCAGATATCTCATCGCTGCATCGATGCCTGTTGGGGCAGCAGGGTAGTCGAACAGGTATGAGGTGTGACGTTCCAGGGGCTTCCCGATCGTCCCGGTCGTCCTGAGCACAGCATATGCCTGCCGGGGCTGCAGATGGCTTATCAGAGGAGTCAGTATGCGGTAGTTTGCAAAAAGACAGGGTTTATACATGAATTAATACGACAGTTCCTGGTATCGTTCTGTCAGATTTCCCACTTGTGTTCCATAAAGACTATGCCCAGTTCCCGCCGTTGGTTCAGGACGGTAATAAAGGGAGACGTTGCTATATGGTAGGGGAGCAGTCCGGTATCATCTTCAAGGGCCACCCTGAAGAAATAGAGACCATTGAGGAGATTGAAATTCGGGATATGGATTCTCATCTTCATTCCGTTCCTGAACGTGATAGGCTCATAGCCATCAAAAAGAGTCATGGTCGCATAACAGGTCTCGTCGTCGTTTCTCATGACAGCAAAGGCAAGGTGCCCGGAGACAGGCTTTTGCGCCGCTATTTCGACGTTGATGAAAATGTCCCCGAACTCCCGGATCGTCGTTACCTCCTGCCCGCTGCTATCGACGATTGACATTGCTCTGATCCTGAGAGGGGACTCCGGCATTTCCTCTTTTATGTCCATGGTCATCGCGTCTTTTCCCCGAAGATAATTCTGGTAACCGGTTGCCACCTCTCCGGTCTTGCCCAGCATCCGCGTGGTCCCGTGATCGAGCCAGAGCGTTGTTTTGCAGAGCTCCTGAACATGATAGAGACTGTGCGAGCAAAAGACGATCGTCTTGCCGGAGTCTTTAAATTGGGTCATGCGGTCGACACATTTTTTCTGGAAATGCTGGTCCCCGACCGAGAGCGCCTCATCTATGATTAGTATGTCCGGGTTGACACTTGTGGCAATTGAGAAGGCAAGCCGTACGTACATGCCTGAGGAGTAGGTCTTGACCGGGCGGGAGATCGAGTCCCCAAGCTCTGAAAAATCAATGATGCGCTGCTTGCGTTCATCGATCTCGTCTTTGGTGAGGCCCATAAGATACGCGTTCAGGTAGATATTTTCGTCACCGGTTAATTCAGGATTGAACCCTGCCCCGAGTTCAAGCAGCGCTGCAACCCTGCCTACCATCGCTATACTGCCGAATGTCGGCTTCAGCGTCCGCGCCAGCAGCTTCATAAGGGTGCTTTTCCCGGCCCCGTTTTCTCCGATAATGCCGAAGGTCGTTCCCTGTGGAATCGAAAAGGACATGGTGTCGAGTGCAACAAACTCAGTATGAAACGGGCGCCTCAGCACGATCTCCTTCAGCCGGTCCGCCGGGGCCTGATAAATCCGGTAGATTTTCCTGACATCCCTGACATCAATAGCGATCATAGCCAGTCAGCGAACTCAGCCTTGAGTTTGGTGAATACGAATGCCCCGAAGACATAGAAGCCGCCTGCCCAGACAAGAGACAGTCCGAGCATATGCCAGGAGGCGATCGTGCCGTTGATGAACAGGGAATGATACATCGATATAAACGGAAAGAGCGGATTGATATACATGAGATTCGCTGCCCAGGCAGGGAGCATGGATGTCTCATAAAAAATAGGGGTCGCATATACCCAGATGCTTACGATAATCTGTACGACCTGGAGGATATCTCTGAAAAAGACCGAGAAGGCCGAACAGATAAAAGCGAGGCCGATTGTAAAAAATACCTGCAGGAGCAGGATAAAGGGCAGGATAACCAGAATTCCCCAGAGGCCGTCCGTGAAGATCCTGAATGCCGCGAGCAGCAGCAGGGCGATGCCGAAATTTATAAAAGGCGCCAGCACAGCCTTTGCGGTTAATATCTCTGTCGGAAAGTAGGTTTTTTGAATCAGGTTTGCATTTTCGATCAGGGCAGAGGTCCCGCGCGACAACCCATCGGCCAGGATGATCCACGGAAATATGCCTGCCATGAGATAGACGGCAGAAGCCCCGGTGCCGCCTCCTGTTCCGACACGCAGTTTGAATATGTATACGAATACAACCAGATATATGAAAACCATGATGATCGGATGAATAAAATGCCAGAACAGTCCGCCGATAGATCCGGCAAACCTTCCTTTGACCTCACGCAGCACCATCTGGTGCAGGATGTTCCGGAAATGGTAGAGATTCTTCAGGACTATCCACGGAGATTCAGAGATTTCTTTAAGGTAGCGCATGATCATTCAGAAATTCAGCCTGCTGCTCAGCGGAACACTGTATCTTCCCGGTGATACTTTGTACTTCTCCAGGAGCAGGAAGGCCGGGTTTCTGTCAGTAAAGGTTTTTTCAGGCATAATCTCAAGGGTAAGGGCCAGTCTGTTGTCAGAGATATCTCCCCTGATGCGCGCGTAAACACCGGGGCCCTCCATCGTAAACGAGCTGACCTTTGCCCTGCTGCCGCTTATCTCCAGGGCCCCCTGCGCGCTCTGGAAATAATTCAACGGGACCGCGATGTTCCCAAATATTCCGCTGGCAACCCGCATTTCCTTCAGGTCGAACCTGACATTTCCCTGGTTATTTTTCAATAATATCTTTCCGGAAAGGAGGCCGCTGCCCTTCATGCCGGCGAGTTCAAAAAAGGGGATCACTGCAATATCAGCATCTGCTATGGTCAGCGAGACTTCACGGCTCTTTCTGAGCAGCTCTGCAGTGCCCTGCAGCCTTCCGCCCCCCGTGTTTCCCAGGAACGTGAGGGGCAGTTTCAGTCCTATGAGCGAAAAAGGATCGATCTGTCCGGAAAAGCCGTCAACAGCAATAAGGACCCGCCCGTCCTTTTTTATGGAGATCCTGTCTGCCCTAAAACCGAAAAAGAGACTTTTCCTGAATCCGTCGCATTCGACCTGTATTGTGCTGTTGCTGAGTGAGTTCCCGACCATGGTCAGAATGGTTGCCTCGGGTATGGCGATTATCCAGATGCTGGCGACCAGAAGGAGAAGGCCCGCAAGAGACGCGAGGATATATTTCACAAAGCCACCATTGAAATCTAATCTTCTGATGACTGGGCACGAGATCTTCTTCTTGGTCCAGCATGCCGTACAGCCTGAGTGGCAGCCTGAGGTGCAGCTTGGGGCGCAGTCTGTGTGGCAGCCTGAGGTGCCGTCTGTGGTGTAGTCTGTGGTGCCGCAGCCTGTGGTCCAGCCTGTGGTCCAGCCTGTGGCCTCACCAGGGTGATTATGCAGGAGATGTTCAGCAAAGACGGGTTCTCAAAGGACGTCTTTATCGTAGTTTTTTTGAGGGCAAGGACCATGGGGGCATTTTCGATCCTGAAGAATATATTCACCATCTCATTCATGCTGACTTTTTCGAGTTGGACCTCCGCCTCTTCTTCAACCGCATACTGCCTGTCCCGGACACCAAGGGATTTTACTGATTTGACCTTCTGGCCAACTCCGAGTGACTTGACGATTTCGTCGACCGCCTGAACAACCCCCGCGACCCTGGTAAGTGACTTGCGCGACTCAGCTGCATCGACCCTGATCTTGAGGGCCAGCGTTTCGTCCTTTAACAGGGCAAGCTCTTTTTTCTTGGCCTTTAGTACGGTATTTTCAGTTTTCAGCGAACGCGCCACTCCGGCCATGCCCAAACAGAGACAGATGGCGGCGACAGCCCCTGCAATGATGAATATCCTTCGGTCGGTCCTGATATTCACGATTTTCTTCCCTTAGCCGTCATGGTGAACTGGGTCCTGCCCTGCGCAGATGGCTTTGTTTCGGAGATATTTACATCCAGGAAAAAGGGGTCAAGGTCTGTCTTGATCTTCTGTGCGTCTCCCAGTGAAGGGCACTCCCCCTTCAGTACTATCAGGCTGCTGTCAACAGTCACCTCGCTGAAGGCTATTCCGGGTTTGACAACCTTTGACAGGTCGACCATGACCTGAAGCGGCGATGAACCGACGAAGGAGGTCTCCTTCTCCTTCAGCTCCTTAAGATGGGCCTTCATCTGGTAGACTTCATCCGTGATTTTCTTGTCAGTGGGAAAGAGCTCCTGATATGCCTTTCTGAGTCCATCCCGGACAGACTGATTTTCGCGTTTTAGCGACAGGGCAACGACCGACATATCAGCAAGGAAAACAACCATAATAAGGGCAAGAAGGACTGCGGCTGCCCGAAGCATCTTTTTCTGCTTCCGGTCATCCACCGTATAGGCAAGCTCACCTCTTCTGAAATTAAAGGACGGTTGCCCGATTTCCTTCAGGGCTGTTTCAATCAGCTCCGGGTCGGTCAGCCCCGGAGGCTCCTGCAGCAGTCCGGCAATGTCTCCGTCTTTGCCTCTCCGAACAATATCTGCCAGCTCAAGCGAGATGGCAAGCTTGGGGTCTGCGTTATACTTCTTCAGCTGTTCCAGAATGTCCCTGAGTATGTCCTTGCTGATGTATGCCACGAACACACGGTATTTGCCGTTATGTTCACCAAGGACAGAGGCATCGAAGACAACAGAAGATACGCCGGAGATGATAAGGCCTTCGAGTTCGAATGGGAGAAGTTCCCGCACCTTTTTGAGATCCGAGAACGGCATTTCGATGATCCTGAAGTTCAGGAGGCTGAGCGGAAGGCTCAGGTAGCATTCATCGGTCTTCTGCAGGGATGCGGCGAAGTCGTCAGGGAGATGCCCAATACCGGACATTGGGCCGGAGAGCGCGACAGTCTCTTTATTGAGTATTGCCTTCTTTTCGCGGTCAAGCGTGTAGATGGAAAGTGCATCCTGTCCCAGAGCAAATAAAACAACCGGTGTCATGCCTCTAGTATTCCCTCCAGTATTTGACTGTTCTCACAGACCCCGAGATATCCATGACGCTCTCGATGATCCTTTTTATATCTCCGGACGTTGCGGTCGCCACGACGCGGAAGGTGCTGCTCATGACGTTGAAGTGGCCCTGCATCTGGTAACCCGCAGTAGTAAACCCTGTAACATTTAATATGTCCGATTGTTTTTGCAATGGTGTCAGCTCCCTGTAATGCACAATGTTTTCTGCCATGCCCCTGTCCATATCCCCGGGAAGCGACATAAGGACCGGAATGCTGGCAGTGTTAATATTAAAGAACCTGCTCCCGTATATTGTAACATACGGCTGCAGGCGCTCAAACGCCTCTGCATCGATTCCCGGGATTGTCAAAAGCTCATCAACACTGTCGAGCGGACGATTTTTCGCGCCGTCTTCCGAGCCCTGGACCCTCGGCGTGCTGTCAGAGTCGATCCAGTCTACGATTCTGTCCGCGATCTCGGGCTTCAGGTTGAGCGCGTTTAAAAGCCTGATGAATGCAGGATACGCGTCTTTATCCTCAATCATGCCGTTGGGGGACACAAGCGTATTGAGATTGAAACGCGCGTTTTCGTCTTCGATGCGGATCGAGATTGTTCCTTCTATCTCCTCAAACGGGATCTTCTGCGAGTTCTCGAATACGGCCGGATAGGTGTACGTTGGTGTGAGGGCTGTTTTTTCAACAATGAGCCGCGCAGCCAGCTGGGTGGCCGAGCGCGCGGCAAGTGAGAGCTGCTGGGACGCCTGCCAGTTGTGGAGCGCGCTGGTGCTGACATAGACGCCATAGGCGAACTCAACCACCATTGCCGTTATCAGCGCGACGACCATCAGGGTCAGCACGAGGGCTATTCCCCGATTATTGCCGGGTCTCATATCACATTGCCGATCTTCGGTTTTATTGTTTCGTATATGGTTACCGGACGGTCCTTGATCCTGAAGACCAGGGTGACGCGCATCTCCACCGGCATCCGCCTTGTCTCTGCCGTGTCCCATGTTTTCACCCAGTTTGTACCTTCTTTTGCCTCGACGGTAAACGAGTCGAGCCCATCTATCATATCCGTGGGCTGATCGGGGGACGGATTGCCGGACTGATTCGCGGTTGTCTCTGTTGCCGCGGGTTCAGAACTCTCTTTATAAGGGTTCTCCATCTTTTTATAGAGGACCAGCACATTATCATGCTCTTCAACATGATAGGTGATGCGCGACAGTCCGGGTCTTTGCGGGGAAAGGGTGGTGAAGGTGAGGCGAGAGGTCTGTCTGCCGTAGATATCGCGGTCTTCGATCTTCAGCAGTGACTTGTTATTGCCTGTGGTATAGACCGCTGCATCGATTTCTCTGCTGAGGGTGTCGAGCAGGGTCCTGCATTCCTGAAGCTTCAGCAGTGAATCGTCGATCCCGGTGACGGCCTTCTGTGCGAGGAAAAAGGTGCTGTAGATGGCACCAAGGACTATGGTGAGCAGCAGCAGCGACAGCAGCACTTCCAGGAGCGTGAATCCTCTGTTTTTCCGGCTGAGACCGCTCATTTCTTCGCCTCGACGAGTCTTGAAAGACGGATCTCCTGTTTGTCCCGGCTGACAGTCACCGATAGCTGGGATATGCCTGCAAAGGAGTATTTCTTTACTTCAGCCGTGAAATGATACTCGGCATGCGGTTCAGGGAAATCTCCTTCAGCGTTTACCGGCGTGGTTTCAAGCTCAAGGAGTCTGTTTTTAGCCAGCATGGAAGCGATGGTGACGAATTCATGCCTTTCAGCAATGCCAAGATTGTAATTCAGTGTATATATAAGCGTGACGAGGAGCCCGCCGACAATCGCCAGGGCGATCATGATCTCAAGAAGGGTGAATCCCGCATTTTTCCCCGTTTGCCGCAGATTACTCATTGTCTGTTATCTTCACCCGGCCGCTTAGTGAGTTCATGGTTACCCTTGCTTCGTGCTCACCTTTGTCCAGGGTGATTTCGATATTTTCACCAAGGCCGAGGGGTCCGAAAAATACAAGCACCTGCCCTTCGCGCACAACACCTTTTGACGGAAGGGTCACCGCCGTTATATTTCCCAGTTCCTGGGATTTTTCACCATCAGGGCCGTTCCACGAGAGTGTTTTTTCCCTGAAGTCAAAAGTGAGCTGCACGTTTTTTTTGGTATAGATAGCGCTGTCGTTCAGATACCTGAGCAGTGAAGCCAGTTTTTTTGCATCGTTCTTCAGGCCACTGGAGCCGAGATTCGAAAACGAGGGCAGGGCCAGTGCCGTGAACAATGAGATGATAAAGACAACGAGGACGATCTCAAGAAGGGTGAACCCAGCGTTCCGGCTTAATCTCCTGTCTCTTCTACTGCATATCCCAGTTGGTGATATCAGCATCCTTTCCGCTGCCGCCCTCCTTGCCGTCTGCCCCGAGGCTGATGAGGTCAAAATCGCCATGGATACCTGGTGAGACATAAATATAGGGGGTCCCCCACGGGTCGAGAGGAATTTTCTTTTGCTCCAGATACCCGCCCTCCCGGTATTTGGCAGGGACCCTTCCGGTCTCCGGTTTTGAGATCAGTGCTTCAAGGCCCTGCTGCGTATCAGGGTAGAATCCGCTGTCCATCTTGAACAACTTCAATGCGGTCTCGATGTTCCTGATCTGGACCTTTGCAGCATCGATCTTGGCATCATCCGTCCTGCCGATGATCTTCGGAGCAACGATTGCGGCAAGAAGACTCAGAATAAATACGACAACAATGATTTCAAGCAGCGTAAAGCCTGCGTCCTTCTGATGATGATCTGACATTCTACCTCCCGACGCTACGGTTAATAAATAGGCAACGCCTTCTCTTTCTTCTCTGTTTAATTGTAACAAATGCCGGTGCCCCGATGATAAATAATATAAATAAAATAGCATAGGGATGTCGTATCCCATACACGACCGGATAAAGCGCCATGCGCGTCGCCGTCCTCAATCCTTCGTGCCTGCCGATGAAATCAGCCGCAGGCGGAGAGAAACGGTAATAGAGGTTGACGAACTCCCTGCCTGCAGGGTTTGTCAGCAGGTGTTTGTCCCTGAATCTTCTGAGTGTTTCGACCTCAGGGGCGAGCCAGCTGCCATAAGCAGCTGTTGCGATGAAACAGCCGCCACCGCCGCTGCTGCTGCTCGAGGGGACCGGGGCTGCTGCATCGTTCGTGACCTCAATGGCTATGGTCTGGTTGTCTGCTGCAGGATCATTGTTCATGACGATAAGTGTCGCGCTGGTGTATGTCCCGTTGGTGCCGAAATCAGTGACCGTTCTGATGGTGGTTTCACTGTCAGGCAGAATATCGATGCGGTCATAACTGCCGTCATTTTTCTTCAGGAGCAACCGTGTGGTCAGAGCGCCTGAATTCATGCCCGTAAACCTGAACGTCAGGGGTTTTGCTGTTGTATCCGGCCTGAAGCCATAGTATCGCGCAGCAAGATGGTTCAGACTTCCTGTTATGGTCTGGGGAACGGTACTGAAGATTGCCTCCTGTTTTGCCGGGGGGTAGAGCTCCTTATCCGCGAACTCACGGAACAGGACCTTCTGCCTGAAGCTCTGCAGTTCGGCATTAAGTGAGCTGTTCAGAGCGGCAAGCTGGTCGGAGATTGCTCTGACTGCGGCATGGCTGTTCCCGGTCCGGAACCAGATATCTTTTACTATGTCCCGACCGCGGCTTTCGGAGAGATATTTTACCCAGATGATGTCCCCGTATTCATAACTGCCGTTGAAGGCATCGAGTGACGTATCAGGTTTATCAAACCATTTATCGACCCTGCCTGCAGTGCCGGCACGGGTGCCGAAGATCGTGTAATAGATCTCTCCCGGATCCCACCTGCCATTGTCATTTGCGTCGTCATACCGTGATCCGATGTAGTTGAGATAGTCCTTTACTTCAGGGTATATCTCGTCTTCCATCCAGGTGGACGAGGCCTCCATCCACCAGCCGTTATTGGTGATATCGGTTGATAATTGAAAATGAAAGGCATGGAAGAGCTCATGGGCCGCCGTTACCTTGATATCGCCCGTCTGTCCTCCGGCCGGGTCGAGATTGGCCGGCTTGCCGGCGAAGGTGCTGTCAAAGACTATGTATGCATCTGAAGGTGTCAGGTCGAACGATGTATAGCCGTAACTGCCGGGCAGATGGATGAGATAGACGTCAAGTCTGCTGTCTCCTCCCCGGGTGCCGTCTCCCGGCAGGTCGGGATACCCCAGCGCCCGGATATGGCTGTATGAGTTTTCGAACGCCGTTCCTGTATCAACAACAAACTTTGGGATTGTTGCCGGATTGCCGTCGGAGCCGGCTACTGCATCACCCTGCGTATTGTCTTCGGTGTAGTGTATCTTGATATGGCCGCCGGGCGTGTCATAGGTCAGTATGGCAACTCCTGTTCCGTAGAAGTCCGGATCGGTGGTGTCTGAGGGCCTCTTCAGGATGAATCTGTTTTCCGGGGTCAGATATTCAGGATACATCTTTGCTGTAAGCGCTATTGGTGTGCCGGATTTGTAGATTGCCTGGGTGGTCGCTCCAACTTCCTGTCTGCTCAGAATATTCCTGCCGAAAAGCGAGCTGATGTGCTGATTGATGGAGGACCGGTCGACCTCTGCACCGGAGAAGCCCTGGGGAACAAAGAGAAAAAGCGAAACAAACAGCAGAAGGCATCGTCTCAATAAAAGCATATCAACCCTTTTTTCTTTCTAGCGTATTCATTCCCCTCAGCCTTTGCAAAGTAGGGAACAGCTTATTTTATCAGCTGGTTCAGCTGGAACATCGGCAGGAGGACCGCCAGGACAATAGTCCCCACGATGACTCCCATCAGCAGAATCATCGCCGGCTCGAGCAGCGAAAGCGCCTTCTGAACCCTTCGTTCGAACTCAGCTTCATAACTGTCCGCTGCCCTGCTTAATACCTCTGCGAGTGTCCCGCTTTTTTCTCCTGTTGCTATCAGCTGGACCAGCACTGAGGGGAACCCGGCCAGCGCGGTCGAAAGACGAGACCCTTCTGCAACCATTTTGGCCGCATCCAGGATCCTGATCTGAAGAACACTGTTGCCGAGAGATTTTGCCGAGAGCTCCAGTGCCCGCAGCAGCGGTAGCCCGCCGTCAATAAGAAACCCTGTTGTTCTGGCGAAGCGGCCGTAGTAGAGGCTCTGGAGAAGGTTTCCCGGCAGCTTCAGCTTAAGGCTGTCAAGGGTCTGCTGGTGGTTCTCCCTGTATTTCCTGAAGCCGAAGAAAAGCCCCGCAGCCAGCATGAGGAGCGCCCACCAGTAGTTGACGAAGACGGTGCTTACCACGATAAGGATCCTGGTAATAAGCGGCAGGGCGCTTTTCGTATTTTCGAAGATCCTGACGATCTTCGGCAGGACAAAGGTGAAGAGAAAGGAGAGGACGACAAAACCTACGGCTGTCATGAAAAGAGGGTAGATCAAAGCCGTGCGGATCTTCGAACGCATCGCATCCTGTTTTTCAAGGAAGACAGCCAGGTTCTCCAGCACAATGCCGATTCTTCCGCTCTGCTCACCGGCAGCAACCATATTGATATAAAAATCAGGAAAGATATTCTTTTCAGCCTCGAGTGCACGCGACATGCTGGCTCCGGCTGAAACATTTTCACGGATATTGACGAGCATGGTTTTCCAAAAACCGGAGTTTTCATCCGAAAGAGATTTGAGGGCCTCCAGCAGCGGGACCCCGGCGGAAAGCAGGGTAGAGAGCTGCCGGGTCATGACCGGGAGCAGCGCGGCTTCGTTTCTCCGAAACTTCCATGCCCTCCTGTCCGTATGCGGCCTGATATCCCTGGGGTAAATGCCGAGGGCCCGTATGCCCGAAGCAGCGTCCTGGATGCCGTCAGCCTCAATGACACCGGCCGTGCCCGACCCGTCAGGCTTATATCCTGTATAGTTAAAAAGCGGCATTCAGCGGGCGTCCCATAGCATTGCCGGATACCTGCTCAGGATTCGACAACATCTTTTTGAGTGACCCTGAGGACTTCCTCGATCGTGGTAATGCCCTGCAGCACTTTTTCAAACCCGTCCGACCTGAGTGATTGCATGCCCTTGGCGATTGCTGCGCTCTTGAGCTTCTGGGCATCCGGCCGTTCGGTGATTAACAGCCGGGTCGCATCATCGACCTGGAGGAGTTCGAAGATGCCAATACGGCCAAGATACCCCTTTCCCCCGCATTTATCGCATCCGGTGCCCCTGTACAGCATGAGCGGACCGGGGATCTTTGAGAGAACGGCATGGTCAAAATAAGACCGCTCAACCTCCGAGGGTTCATATGCCTGTCTGCAGTCCGGACAGATGACCCTGACAAGCCGCTGGGCAAGGACGCCGACAAGGGATGACGCAACAAGAAAAGGCTCGACCCCCATATCGATCAGCCTGATAATGGCCGAGGGTGCGTCATTCGTATGAAGCGTGCTCAGAACAAGATGTCCGGTGAGGGAGGCCTGGATCGCAATCTCCGCTGTTTCGACATCACGTATTTCACCAACCATGATTATGTCCGGGTCCTGTCTCAGGATCGACCGAAGGCCGGAGGCAAAGGTGAGGCCTATCTTCGGATTGACATGGATCTGCCCGATCCCTTTCAGCTGATATTCGACCGGGTCTTCGACCGTGATGATATTCTTTTCTTCGGTATGGACCCTGTTGAGCGCAGCATAGAGCGTCGTTGTCTTGCCGCTTCCTGTCGGACCCGTGACGAGGATAATACCGCTGGTTCTTTTCAGCAACTGTTCCATGAGGGTTTCATCTTCTTTGTCAAGCCCGACTTCCCAGAGACCGATGAGCCCCTGTTTCCTGTCGAGCAGTCTGAGTACGGCCCGTTCCCCGTGAGTTGTCGGCAGGACGGAAACCCTTATATCAACATCCCTTCCACCAATCAGAAGCCGTATGCGGCCATCCTGGGGAAGCCTCTTTTCCGCGATATCGAGGTTTGACATGATCTTGATCCTGCTGATCAGCGCATCCTGGATGATCTTCGGGGGTGTCAAGACGCGGTGCAGCATGCCATCGACACGCATCCGGATGTCCAGTTCCTTTTCGTACGGCTCGATATGGATGTCACTTGCCCGCTCCTTGACCGCCTGCTGCAGTATTGCATTCAGCAGCCTGATGATCGGGGCCTCCTCAGTCAGTTCGAGGATGTCTTTCGGTTTTTCGAATTCGGTCGCCACCGAAGTCAGGTCCTCGCCGGTAATATTGTCCATCACCTCTTCTGCAGACCCCACCTGTCCGTAAAACCGGTTGACCGCGTCGATGACGACTCCTGGCGAGGTATACACGGCCAGGGGTTTCAGTCCGAAATGGGCGGAGAGTTCACGCAGGGCAAGCACACCTTTATCATCAGCAACTGCTGCTTTGAGATGTCCGGCCTCTCTTTTGAGAGGCATGATCATATTGCCTTTTGCAAAGGCAAGGGGGATATCTTTTAACAGCGCGTGTTCAATGTCTTCGTCTTTGATTGTTTCGAGGGTCTCCATCGGAGATTATTTCAGGTTAGTGTCGTAAACAGGATCGGCAGAGTCGACTTCAGGGATCGACCTGAACTCGGCGAGGGCCTCTTCTACCGACTGTTTTGCCCTCAGCTTGATCCTGTAGGTGAGTCCGTGATGGGATCTGAAGGTGATCGCTGCGCCCCTGGATGTGATGACTGCCTCGGCTTTTTCATTGCCGACGTCGTGCCTGAAGGTGACCAGCAGCTCGCCTTCGACATACCGGTTCTGGCTGACCGCAAATTCCATCTGCTTGCCTGAGGTTATTGCCGCGAGGCTCGCAGCCTCCTTGATGATATGAGGGGTGAGGAAAACAAGCAGGTTTGTCTTTGTTTTGCCGACGGATTTTTGTTTGAACAGGTATCCAACGACAGGGATGTCGCCCAGGACAGGGATTTTCGTCACATTCACATCGTCCTTTTCCTGTATAAGGCCGCCTATGACAACCGTATTATTGTCCTTGACGACGACCGAGGTCTTGGTGGAGCGCTTTGTCGTCGTCGGTCCGATAGAGGTCAGGATAGTCTCTGAGTCCTGCTTAAGGGAGGAGATCTCCTGAAAGATGTCGAGTTTTACATAATCACCCTCGGTAATCTGAGGGGTGATCCTCAGGGTTATACCGACATCCTTTCTTTCGATCGAGCTGAGAACGGTGCTCGAGGTTGTGATGTCGCGCTCTCTTTTTCCGATGAACGGGACGTTCTCTCCGACAACGATCTCGGCCTCTTTATTGTCCGAGGTCAGTATCTGTGGGGTTGAGAGCACATTGACCGAATCTTTGAATTCACTGAGGCTGAAAAGGGCCGCAAAGCCAGGCACACTAAGGTTCGATGTGGTATTCTGGCCGTTGATAACCGATGTCAGGGGAATGTTCATGAAACTCCCCATGCCGCCTAACGTGAAACCGGCGAGCCCTGATACAACAGACTGAAGCGCTGATGAGTCTATCTGGCCAACCCCGCCGATAAGGACCGGGTCCCCGTTATGTTTTGCCGTGGCCCGCCATTTAGCGCCGATATCGATCAATTTATCGATCGTGGCCTCAATGATCATGGCCTCAACAAAGACCTGCTTCCTTCTCTTGTCAAGCTGCTTCAATATCTGGGAAAGGTTCTGGAAATCTGAAGGAGATGCGGCAATGATGATCGAGTTTGTTGCCTTGTCGGGTGTTATGGTTATGCCGCCCGCTGCTTCAAAAGGAGACGCCGGCGCCGCTGCAACTCCGGGCGCGCCCTGCCGGACGGTCTGCATGCCCCGGATCATTCCTTCAAGGACCTTTGCCAGTTCTGTTGCGTCTGCATTTTCGAGGAAATAGACATTGATCCTCCCCTGTGCCTCGGGGGAGGGAGCATCGATCAGGCTGATCAGCGTTTTCATTGCATCCCTGCCCGTCCGCTCTCCGAAGAGGATGACCGCATTCAGCCGCTGGTCGCTGACAGCCATCGCCGTGTCAGCACCGACCTGCTGGCCGGGTGCCCGCATCACCTTAGCTCTGCCGAGTCCATCGTTCAGGATCTTTGTGACTGAATCCGAGTTTGAATATTTCAGCAGGATCACCTCGGGCAGGTCGGTGAGAGAGGGTTTGTCTATCAGATCAACGAGGGATATGATCTTCTCAATGTTCAATCCAGAGTCGACAACCAGCAGAAGGTTCCCCGGGCCGAAGACAGCTATATGCCCGTCTTTCGAGATGAGCGGCTGGAAGAACTTCAGTGCATCGTCAGCCGAGATATATTTTGGCGAGATCAGTCGGGCGACATAGCTTTCGTTAGGCAGGGGGCCCTCCGTCGAGATCTGCAGCCCACGCTGTTTAGCCTCTATGGACGGAATGATTTTGAATGCGTCAACCCCTGCAGGGACAACCGTAAACCCTTTGACTTCAAGAACTGCGGTAAACAGGTTATACGCATCAGCAGAAGAAAGCTTCGTCGGGGCGATGATCGTGATCTTTCCTTTGACCCGGTCATCGAAGATAAAATTCTTGCCGGTTATTTCACTGATGAATTTGGCAACTGCCGGCAGGTCAACATCGACAAAATTAAAGGTGACGTTGTTTGCCTTTTTGTTTTCCTGGGAAACCTTTGAATCTGCAGCAACAGGCTGCGGCAGATAAAGCAGCATGATCACTGCAGCCAGAAACAACATGCAAACCAGAAGACTTCTATGGATGTTGGGGAGAAAGCTCATATTTTTCATGCTGTTAGTATATTAAGTATAGGCCGTCAGGTCAATATATTTTCAAAAAACTGTCTTCAGCCCTTTACTGCGGCTACCTTATCTGGTAAGTCATGGTCATTTTCGAATTGTTTCTGATGACATCGAGCTGCGCCCGGTCAATCCCCCTCAGTGCGGTGAACGCCTGAAGCGCTGTCTCCGGGTTTGATATCGTGAACTCATTGATTCTCAGGAGGATGTCCCCGTTCTGGAGGCCGAGGCTGCTGTATATGCCTCCCGGCTTTACTTCCCGCAGCACAAAGCCCTGCTGTTTCCCGTCGACGATATTCGGGACAAACCTCGCGTCGGTCATGATTTGATCAGGTTTTTCAATTGCCTGCTGTACCCGTTGCTGGTCGATCTGATAGGTGGAATCTCCGATCCTCCTGCCGAATGAGGCTGACGAAGGGACATCCTGCGGCTTTATTTCACGGATATCGGTGATGTCCTTAAGCTTGATCTCGATCTCCCTGCCCTGACTCTCGATGAAGACCTTCGCCGTTTCAACCCGCAGGAGTTTACCCAGCCCGAAGACCGGGAATCCGATTCTGAATACATCCTGCTGTCCGGACTTGTCGGCAAGGATGGCGTAGCTGAGGTCTTTTCTTCCGGCAACAGTGCCGATCAGCGTGATGTCAGTCTGGGAGACCGAAGGCCCGATCGCGGCTGTCATCAATTTCAGCTCACCGGCAGGAAACCCGAAGGGGTTATTTGCAAGGACGGGGGCGTAGTCGTTCAGGCTGTGTTTCAGGCCTTCAAGCGGTTTTGCCGTGCCCTTTGCCGTTTTTTCTTTTGGGGCGAAAGAGATTGATATGATATCCCGCACCAGAAACAGTACGGTCAATGCCAGGAGCAGTCCGAGGCACAGAGTGACCACCTGCAGCGTTTTCTGGTTGTTGAAATTCCTGAGAACATTATTGAGTTCCATGGCTATGTCAACTTACCAGAGATCAGGCGCAATGTCAATATTCATAGTCCGTTATAATATAATATCCTTCGACATTATTGTAATTCATTTATTATAAAAAGATCGAAATCTCCGCGATAATTATTGTGACCATACTATGACACCGTATAGAGACCGTTCTTCAGATGACCGGTGGAACGGCTTTCTCGTTCAGTCGGCGAAGGATGTCAGGCTGTGGCTGTTTTCTTTTTTCTTCCTGGCCGCGTTCAGGGCCTTCTTTATCTGCTATTTCAGTTCAAGGATCGCGCCTTCCAGCGATATAAAGGATTTAATTTCAGTGCTCATGAACGGTGCCCGCTTTGATGCAAAGATATCCGCATGCTGGGTGCTTATTCCATTTCTCTGCAGTGTCATCCTGGGGTCTGCTGGAAGAGCAGTTGTTGCTGATCGTGTCCGGGGTGTGGTCGTCAGTCTCTTTGCCGTGGTCTCGACCGTGCTCTGCGGGGTGACCCTCTCATACTTCAGGGAGTTTGACAGCCAGTTCGACCATTTCCTGATCAATACGTTCTATGATGATCCCGGCGCGATCTTCAGTACCATCCTGGCCGAATATCATGTCGGGGTAAATCTCGTGGCATTCTCCCTGGTTGCCTCTGCCAGTGTTCTTGCCGGCAGATGGCTTATGAAAAGGAAGAGTTCTCCCCGCTTGCTGACATGTATAACCGCCTCGTCACGCACTGCAAAAGCCCTTGCAACGCTCCTGTTGGTAAGTCTGCTGGTTATTTCCCTGCGGGGTTCTGCCGGCCGCCGGCCAGTGCAGATAAAAGATGCTGCAGTCACGGAGGATGGCTTCCTGAACCAGACGGTCATAAACCCTTACATCGCACTCCATAACGCTCTGTCGGCACACAGGGAACTGTCGCGGGGAGACGGCATGAAAAGCTTTCTGCCGGACGGAGACCTGACGAAGGCAGCACAGATCTTATGGGGTGAACCGGCTGTGGTCCATGATCTCGATATACTTATGAAAAAAACTGCTGCCGGACCGAAAGGTTTGCCGCCGAGGCACGTCTTTATCGTTGTCATGGAGAGCCTTGACTCCTGGCCGCTCATGGAGGCTTACCGCTCACTCGGGCTTGCTGAAGAGGTGAAACGGCTTGGGCGGGAAGGACTCTTTATCGAACGGTTTCTCCCCGCGTCATGGGGAACGATGACCGCGCTTGCAACGATCATGACCGGCCTGCCTGATGCCGGCGTGATGACGAATTATCAGCCGCTCTCACGGTCGGCCTACCCGTCGTCGATAGCCGTCATGTTCAGGAAGCTCGGGTATAGAACAAGATTCTATTACGGTGGCTATTTAAGCTGGCAGGGAGTCGGGACTTTTGCCAGGGCCCAGGGATTTGAAGAGATATTCGGCGCCCCGCATATGGGTTCATGGGCTTCAACCAATGAGTGGGGGGTGGACGACAGGACTTTGTTTAATTTTATACTGGGAAGACTTGACGATCAGGCCCCGAGCTTTAACCTGATTATGACAACGGGATACCATCCGCCCTACAACCTGGATATCTATGGAAAGGGATTCCCCCTGCGAAGCATTCCCGCAGATCTTGCCGCCAACTTTGATGGCTCTGTCAGTCTGAAGACCCTTGGCCATCTCTGGTTTGCCGACAGGGCCCTGGGTAGTTTTGTTGCTGCCGCTGAGAAAAAACTTGCAGCCCCGGTATTCGCCATAACCGGAGATCATTTTTCGCGCCGTTTTATTAATGCTGCCCCGACTTTTTTTGAAAGATCAGCGGTCCCGCTGGTCCTTTACGGCCGGGAGGTGTTGAGGGGTATCATACTTCCGAAGGATGCTGCAGGCAGCCACATTGATATCGGGGCGACCCTTTTCGAGCTTGCAGCCCCTCGGGGGACCGGGTATCACGCTCTGGGGAGGGACCTTCTCTCATCAAAGAGCCTGCCCGAAGGTATTGGCAGATATAAGGTCATAGGCCCTGATTACCTTCTGGACCTCTCGGGGCCCCCTGTCCTGCATGCCTTGCCCGGCCATCAGCCTCCGGCTTACCCTCCTGCTATTGACAGAATCAAAGAGAAACATGACGCTCTGCACGGCATCGGATGGTGGCGGATTATGCGCGGTCCCCGGTGGTAACTATTGCAGGATTGACTGCTATCTTTTTCGTTATCGCAGACCGATTGCCTTTTCTATGCTGGCGCGACTGACACGGTAATCATAGAGCGCTGAGATATGCTCAGTTTTTGCGTTGCTCAGTGATACCTCAGCATCAGCCACCTCAATGGGGTTGCCGACGCCGGCAGCATACCTGCCATTAGCGATCTCCAGATTCTCCATCGCCTGCCTGACGGTCAGTTCAGCGTTTGTTATACGTTCCTCAGCCTCGGCAAGGGCAAGGTAGTCCTGCTTTACCTCGAGCAGGATATTCTGCCGCAACGTCTCCTCGTTCGCCTTGATCACCTTGAGGTTCGCCCTTGCTTCCTCGACCTGATTTTTTGTCAAAAACCCGCTGAAGATAGGGAAGGAGAGGGTAGCGCCGACACTCCAGCCGTTATTGAGAGGGAAGCTTTCCCCGGCGCGGGTATATCCGGCATTGCCGGTCAGGAAAGGATAATAACCCTTTTCTGCAAGGGTGACTGCTTTTTCTGCAGCCGCCTTCCTCGCGAGGAGCGCAGTCAGGTCCGGTCTGTTTTTGTAGGCTTTTTCGAGGGCTTCGTCATAGGTTATCGCATACTTCTGGAATGAAAGATTGTCCTCAACGAGATATTCAGGGGCGTCCGGGACGCCGAGGGCATTGTTCAGTGTTACGAGCGCAACCCGTCGCGCATTCTCTGCCTTGATGAGATTCAGCTTGGCATTGCTCAGGTCTACCTCTGCCTTGGTCACATCGAACTTCGGTTTGGTCCCGACCTCGAAGAACCCCTTCGCCTGGTCGAGATGCTTGACAAACTGGCTGACCGTTTCTTCTGCAACATCCCGCGTTCTTTTTGCCTTCAGGACAGAGAAGTATGACTGCTTTACATTGAAGACAACGACATCGGCAACCCCGCTGAGATCATCTCTTGATGCCTCAAGATTGAACACCTGTATATCGACCTGCGCTTTTGTCTTGCCGAAATCATAAAGGTTCTGCGTCAGCGCAAGACTTGCCGAATACTGGTCGAAGGAGGTGCTTGCCGAGCTGGTGGTTGTGTCTGAGCCCTGGGATTGTGAGAAGGAAGACGAAGTCGGCTTGATTCTGTTGTAGCCCGCTGTCATATCAATCTGCGGATAGTATCCTGACCTTGCCTGGCCGACCCTGCTCTGTGCCGCGTCAACGGAACTGCGTGCTGAGATAATATTCGGATGCCGCTCTGCGGCTATCGCAACGGCCCGCTCAAGGGTCAGCAGTTCCCCTTTCCTGATTATCTCATCTGCTCCTGCCCGCCAGGGCATGACAAGCATGGTGAACAATACCAATATCGCAGCCTTATTCATTTTCATCCTCCTTGATTTACTTTATTCAGCCGGGCTTTCTGTATCCTCCTGGCGGCCGGGATGACCTGCCAGGGGGCAAAAGGCATTCCCTGATCCCTCTATCTTAACATTCCCTCACTCTTAGTTCGCATGCGTCCCCGCGATTTCATCATCAATGCCAACCCCTGGATCCGGTCCATATAATAATAAACGACCGGTGTTATATACAGGGTCAGGAGCTGCGATACCAGAAGTCCCCCCACGACTGCAAGGCCGAGAGCCCGGCGTGATTCTGCCCCGGCTCCGAATCCGATTGCAATCGGCAGGGTCCCCATGAGCGCTGCCATGGAGGTCATCATGATCGGCCTGAAACGGACAAGTGCGCCTTCGTATATCGCATCCATTGGTGCCTTCCCCTCCCGGCGCTGTGCCTCAAGGGCGAAATCGATCATCATGATCGCGTTTTTCTTGACGATGCCGACCAGCATGATGATCCCGACAAAAGCATACAGGTTCAGGTCCTTGCCGAAGATCATCAGGGTGATAAGGGCACCGAAACCAGCGGACGGGAGACCTGAGAGGATCGTCAGGGGATGGATATAACTTTCATAGAGTATGCCGAGGACGATGTATATGACAACGATTGCGAGAACCAGCAGGAGGGCCAGTCCCTTGGTGGAGGCCTGATAGACCTGTGCCGTTCCCTGGAAGCCCGTGGTTATTGCCGCGGGAAGGCCCCTGGCCTCTTTTTCGATTGCGGAAACGGCGCTGCCCAGCGGCGTTCCGGGTTTAAGATTGAAGGAGACCGTAACAGCAGTGATCTGTCCCTGGTGGTTTACCGTCAGGGGGCCGAGTCCCCTGGTCAATGTTGCCAGAGAAGAAAGCGGCACCAGTTGCCCTGTGTTTGCGCGGACATACAGCAGTCCGAGCGATGCCGGGTCCATCTGATATTCAGGCTTGAGATTCATGATCACCTGGTACTGGTTTGTGGGAGAGTAGATGGTGGATACCTGACGGTCGCCATAGGCTGAGTAGAGGGCATCCTCGATCTGTTGGGCCGTAATCCCCAGGGAGGCTGCCCGGTCGCGGTCTATCTCGAGGTTTATCTGGGGGTTCTTCATCTGAAGGTCGCTTGTCACGTCCTGAAGCATCGGAAAAGACCGAAGCTTTGTCTCGAAAGCTGCCGCCTGCTTATAGAGTTCATCGGTATCCGGGCTCTGGAGCACAAACTGGTACTGGGCCTTCGAGAGGGTTGTCTCCAGGCGAATAGGCGGAGGATTCTGTATGAACATCATGATGCCGGGGACAGACATTACCTTTGGTCTGAGTTCCTGGATAATCTGGTCAGCGTTAAGCTTTCGTTCATGACGTGGCTTGAGCTTGAGGAACATGAACCCGCTGTTCGAACCGACTCTTGTCCCCGCCGCGCCGACCGAGGACATGAACGCTTCGATGTTGGGGTCCTGCATCA
>Ga0334722_10000839_pt1 | contig 42364 bp, 64 predicted proteins | sample C3_bottom_MG_FD_207210 | JGI IMG/M metagenome (GOLD analysis project Ga0334722, IMG submission 207210) | Sediment microbial communities from Yellowstone Lake, YNP, Wyoming, USA - C3_bottom | ecosystem: Environmental > Aquatic > Freshwater > Lake > Sediment | place: USA: Wyoming | collected...
TCCAGGCGCAGCTCGCGGTCAACGCGGAGGAGGCGAAGTCCGAGAGCATCTTCGTCTCCGGGTGGCGGCCGTTCGTCGGCTGGGTCTGCGGCGCGTCGCTCGCGTGGAACTTCGTCGCGCTCCCGCTGCTGAACTTCGCCCTGGTCGCGGCCGGCGTCCACCTCCCGCCGCTCCCGGCGCTCGCGGTCGACACGCTGATGCCGGTCCTCCTCGGGATGCTCGGGCTCGGCGGGCTCCGGACGTTCGAGAAGATCCAGGGTGCGAACAAGCGGAGGTGAGATGCAGAAGGTAAAGCGGCTCGTCGCCGCCGGCTGGTTCTACGTCCACGGGGTCGCGGCGATCGCGGCCGGCGCCGGCGTCCTCGTTGTCCTCGCGTCGGTCGCCGTCTTCCTCCTCGCCGGCGGCGCGGTCGTCGTCACCGCCGGCTTCCTGCGGGAGGAGCTGGCGTACCTCGGCAGCCTACTCCGGGGCGACACGGGGGCGCCGCGATAGCGAACCAGATCGCGGCGGCGAGGGCGAGCGCGGTCAGGTAGTCGAGCCAGCTCGGCGGCTCGAGGTTCACTGGCGGCCCAGGTCGCCGTCGTCGAACGTGGGTTCCTCCGCCTCGTCTTCGAAGTCGAACCACTCACAGATCGAGCCGGTCACCGCCTCCTCGACCGCGTCCGCTACCCGGTCGGCGTCGACCTGCTGCCCCTCCGGCGCGTACTTGTTGAACCGCCGGAGCCCCGCCGCGACCCCCTCCTCGACCGCCCTCCGCAAGACCTCGTACTCCTTCGCCCTCACGATCCCTCCCGTCTGGTTCTGCCACGCCTCCTCGCACGCCTCGTCGCACAGGCCGACCGCGTCTCCCGATCGGGCGCGCGGCAGGCGCCAGCCGCAGACTCGACAGTACCTAGCCATCTCCCTCTTTCATACGATCTCCTCCACGTAGCCGGTCCCCCGGCAGAGGGGGCACACCCGCTGCCCGTGCATCGCCGGGCACGGGACGAAGCCGTCTCCGGGGCCGCACCGGCCGCACCGCCCCGGCCGGTCCGGAAACGGCGGCGCCCCGGCCTGCGCCGAGCCGCACCCGCGGCAGTACCACCAGCCTCCCCAGCCGCCTCCGATCACCCGATCGCCCTCCGCGCCGCCGCCAGCCCGTTGCCGACGTCGATCTTGTACTGCTCGGAGGCGACCGGAGGGACCGGCCCGCACGTCTCGACGTACGCGATCGCGAGCGCGCGCCACGCGAGGTGGACGAGCGGGTGGACGCCGCTGTCTGGGTCCCGCTCCTCGCCGTGCTTCCACCGCGAGAGGTGCGAGAAGACCGCGGCCTCGTGCGACGGGTCCTGGTACCACGGCGGCTTCTCGCCCCGCGCCCGCTTCGCCCCGCCGTCCCTGGTGGCGGCGGCGAGGAGGCCGCGGAAGGCGTCGAGGACGGCGTCTTGTTCCCTCGGATCGTAACTCATCTCTCCTCCTATCTTCCCCAGGCGACCTGGGCGATCCTGGCCATGACGATCAGCGCGAGCGCGTACCACGTCCCGCCCCGGACCGCGTCGCCGAGGACAAAGACCGAGACGACGACACGCATCGCGATCGTCGAGAACGCCCACGCGACGAACGCGTCGACGAGGGCGGTGTTCGGGACGTTGACGAGCCGGTAGATGCAGTACCCGATCGAGAGCTGGAGCGGGACCCAGAGGTAGATGTGCCGGAGCCACGGGCCCGGGAGCGTCCGGTAGAGGTACTCCGCTGTCACTGCCGGGACGGCGGCGAGGAGGCCCCAGAGGATAGCCGGGCCGAGGAACTCCGCGGCGTACCTCACGCCGGAGACGGTTCCCACGGGCGGAAGCCGGAGTCCAGGGCCGGCCCGTCCGCGGCGACGACGAGCGCGAACGCGATTACGAGCAGCGCGCCGTTGATCGCGGCCGGCGAGCCCGGCTCCTCCTGGAAGCCGCGGAGGGCGGCGTCCGCCATCTTCGTCAGTCTCTCTCGCTGTGTCACGATGCCTCCATGTACGCCGCCATCTCGGCGTAGTTCGTCGCGGACACCTTCGGCTCGACTCGCGGCCGCAGGAGAAACTGGTCGAACGCCGTCATCTCGCGGACACAGAGGGCGACGACCTCCCGCTCCGCCCCCGCCGGGTACTCGACGACGAGCTCGTCGTGAACCTGGAGGATCATCCGCGCCCCGAGCGCGGCAAGCGGCCCCTCGAGCCGCTGCATCGCGACCCGGATCATCTCGGCGACCGCGCCCTGGATTACCCGGTTCCACGCGGCGTAAGCCCGGTCGCCGGGGTAGTGGCAGGCGCGGCCGGTCCACAGCCGGACGACGCCCGTCCCCTCCCACGCGTCGGCGTACCCGCGCATCGCCGCCCGGACCGCGGGGTAGAGGTCGAAGAACCTCGACCGGACGGCGAACGCCCGGTCCTCCGTCCACCCGAACGTCTGCGCGATCTTCCACGCGCCGGCGCCGTACTGGATCATCAGGAAGAGGATCTTCGCCTGCTGCCGGCCGATCCCGAGATCGGCCGACATCTCGGCATACAGGTCGCGCCGGTCGCGGTACGCCTCGAGGAGGCGCGGCTCGCGGCAGAACGAGGCGCCCATCCAGACCTCGGCGCGCTCGTAGTCGAGCTTCGCGAGCTTCATGCCCGGCCGCGGGACGACGAGGTCGCGGACCTGGTAGATCGCGGCCGGGTCGTCGTCCGCGTGGGGTAGCGCCTGGAAGTTCGGGTGCGAGCACGAGAGCCGGCCGGTCCGGGTCCCGTACGCGTCGCTCGGGTCGCGGGTCAGGTTGAGCTGCGGGTGGAGGTCGCCGCCGGCGTCGACGAGCTCGCAGATCGCGTCATAGTACGCGGCCTTCGCCTTCCCGAGCTTCTTGTACTCGATGATCCCACGCGCGACCGGGTGGTCCCACCGCTCGAGGGTCGCCGCGCGGGCGTCGGGGGCGCCCGTGAGCTTCTTCACCTGTTGCCACGAGTTCGGGTTGAAGATCGCCTCGGCCTCGCCGCGCAGCCGCTCGAGGAGGCCGGCGCGCCGCGCCTCCGTCACCTTGCTGAGGAGGCGGCAGCGGGCGACGTCGATCGCGATGCCGGTCTTCTGCATCCGCGCGAGGAGGAGGTTGTACGCGTTCATCTCGGCGGCGAGCCCGGTGAGCCCCCACGCCTCGAGCGCGGGCGCGTACCTCTCGCGGAGGAGCCGCGGGAGGAGGACGTCGCCGCACGCGTACGGCTCGACGTCGGCGGCGGAGAGCTCGTGCAGCTTCCCCTTGAGCGCCTTCTTCGAGCGGACGCCGGGGAACCGCGCGGCGAGGAGCCGGTCCATCTCGGTCTTCGTCCCGCCGGCGCCGCGGCCGAGGTACCTCTCGGCGATCGAGAAGAGAGAGAACGACGGCTCGTTCTCGTCTATCAGCAGGGCGTCGATAATTCCGTCCTCGGTGATGACGTCGGGCGCGAGGCACCAGTCGCCGCCGTCCTCGAACGAGAGCATCGTCAGGTCGAAGCGGACGTTCCAGCCGCCGATCGTCTTCCCCCGGAGGGCGGAGAGCAGCTTCGGGAGCGACCCGTCCGGGAGGTTCCCGCCGCCACCGTGCCGCGCCGGGAAGTAGTCCGCCTCCCCGTCGACCTCGACCGCGACTCCTACCGCCCGGTCGCCGGCCCACGGCGAGAGGCCAGTCGACTCGATATCGACGGTCACCTGGTCGGCTCGGGAGGCGCGCTCGGCTCGGGCGGAGAAGGTGCGGTCGGTCACGAGCACACGAACCTCACGCTCTCGATGCGCCCGATCTCACCGGAGAAGTGGGCTGGCTTCCCGTGATACCGCGCGTACGACCGGCCGAGCCAGTGCCAGCGGACGAAGCGGGCGGGGCCGCTCTCGTTCCGGTGGACGAACTCGTATTGGACGGCGAAGCGCAGCCACCGACGTCTCGCTCGCCGCTCTATCCTCTGCCGCCGCGTCATCACAGCTCCAGTATACGCCGCGCGGGCGGGTCTCGCAAGTAGTCGATCGCGCGCTGCAAGACGTCCGGGTTGTCCCGAGCGGTGCCAAGAAGGCGGTGGTTGCAGGGCCCGCACAGCAACCCCCGGATAGACCGCGGGTCAGCCGCGCCGTACAACTTTGCTAGCGCGTGATTATGATCCACCCCCAAACGCTGTTTGCGAGGCTGGCAGCGGCACACCGCACACCGCCCATCCTGCGCGGCCGCCAGACGCTCGTACAATTCTCGAGTCAACCCGTACTTCGACCGGATATTTCGCCAGTACGTTTCGCTCGAGGTGTGGGCCGCCCGGGTACGGCCCTGCCGTCGTGCCTCCCGCAGCGCGACCGCATTCGGCGTCCCCGACAACGGCGGAGCCCCCGGCGGCTGCGCTCGTCCTTGCCGCTGCCTTCGGTGCCTGGCTCGAACTGAGCCGCACTCGTAGCAGTACCGCGCCCGAGACGACCGTGGGGGGTGCGGACAGCCAAGCTCGGCGCAGCTACGCCTCGGTGTGCTCACTCAGCTCCTCGAAGTCCTCGAGGTTTCCGACGCGGCGGAGGTACGCCTTGCCGCCGTCGACGGCGACCGCCCCGCACCTGCAGCGGGCGAACTCGTGCCGGTGCCTCGACTCGACCTCGGTGCCGCAGCGGCGGCAGCGGGCCGCGTTCCGGACGATCATCGGCTGAAGGCGGCTACGACCGCAAGAATCACGAGGGCCGCCGCGACGCCCGCACAGCCGTTCGCGAGGTTGTCGTGGCCATTCTCTATCAGCCAGGCGTAGCAGAGCGCCGATACGAAGATCTCCTGCATCGTTCCTCCAGGTTGGGCGGGGCGAACCTCCGTGTCCGCCCCGCCGGTTTCGTCCTAGCTCGCGGCCAGGACCTCCTTGACCTTCGGGTACGTCCTCGTCGGGTCGCTCGTGCTCGGCTCGTTCTTGATGAAGAGGTCGGCCTTCGCCCCGACGACGTCGGGCAGCTTCGGGTTGTCCGGCGTCGGGACCCGCGCGCCGATCGTCTTGAGGAACGGGACGAGCTTGCTCTTCGGGTGCGTCGAGACCTTGACGCCGGTGTAGAACGCGAGCTCCCCGTCCACCTCGCGGCCGGCGAGGTTGAAGAGGAAGCAGAACTGCTCCTTCGGCTGCCCGTCGAACGTCGACGTCACCCGCTTCCACCCCTTGATCGTCGCCCCCTTCGCGACGCCGTCGGCGACGGTCCCGCGGAACGTCTGGTGCACGCCGCCCCCGAAGGTGACGGTCCCCTCGTCGGCGGGCGGCTGCGGCAGCGGCGCCGCCTCGGTCGGTATGCTCATTCTTCTCTCCTCTGTTCTCGGCGGGGAAGTTCCCGCTCGTCTGTCGCCTGAGTTGTGGACGGCGGCCCCCACCTGCGCGCCGGCCGTGTGCCCCTAACTAGTGCTCTCAGTACACGTGCGACGCGTCGCCGCGCCGACGGAGGCGCACTCCCTAGTTGCCTACTTCACGTACCCCCCGATCGTGTGCCGCGCGCGGGCAAGCTGGTCGACGAGCGCCGGCAGCGCGTCCCGAGCGACCACCGAGTAGCCGGCGTCGGAGGCGTCGCTGGACGCGTCGAACCACGCGTCGACGACGTCACGGAGCCACAGTCGGAACGCCGGCGTATCCTCTACCGGGGTCACTTGACGTACCCCTCGATCGTCCACCGGACCTGGTGCAACGCCCGGAGCCACGAGAAGACCTTCCAGCCGTCCTCGAGCTGCGCCCGCGTCCAGAACTGATGCTTGAAATTCCCGTCACCTACACGCAAGACATGCGCGCCAGTCAAGTATCCGTCCGTCGGGAGCATCCCCCAACAACGTAGCTTCTTCTCGACGAACTCGGTGTACGCGGCGACCTGGATGAAGTGATCCGCGTATGTCCCTTTTGTTCGTTTCCAATCCAAGAGAGTCAGGCCGGCCGGTCCGATCTCTGCCTCCTCGAGCCCGAGCCCGTCGAGGCAGAAGCCGGTCTGGTACTCCTCGTCGACCCCGTAGAGCTCGGTCCCGATCACCGTGATCCGGTTGTTCCGCGCCCACCGCTGGAAGCCGTCGAAGCCGGCGTGGACCTTCGCCCGGTCCCCGTCCGGCAGGCCGGCGAGCTCCGACCCGGCGGCGGCGACCGGGTCCCACCCCTGTATGTGCGCCTCGATCATCGCGTGGACGGCGGTCCCGATCGTCGCCGCGACGTTGGACGTCGACCGGTCACCGCGGATGTCCCGGCCGGCGAGTCCCTCGCGGTTCGCCCACTTCATGAGGGCGTCCTTATTCCAGCCTAGATTCTGACCTAGAACCCAAGTTACCCCCGGGAGGCGGACACCGGCGGCGGAGAAGTACGGGACGGTCGGCATTAGCGTCGCCTCGGTGGACGATTCCACCAATCTAGACAGTCCTCACACAAGGACTGATTGAGTGAGCACGGTCGCTTACGTCGCCCAACGCAATACAGACAGAGGAATATCACGTCGGCCTCCCGAAGCAGACGCGCCGCCGGACGCGGGCGGTGTCGCGCTCGTCGTAGTGGCCGGGCGCGCCGACGTGGCCACAGACCGGGCAGAGGCCGAACGGCTTCGGGGCCTGGACGGCGAGCCGCCGCCTCCGCGAGCGCGCCATCACCTCGAACGGCCACGGCCGGTCGCCGCCCGGCATCGGGACGGAGAAGCGCGGCTCCTGGAAGCGGTCGCCGGCGCCCATCAGGACTGCCGCCCGATCATCGCTTCTCCTCCGCTTGGATAGCGTCCCAGAGGGCGACGCCGGGCGAGCCGCACTCGCGGAGGACGCCGAGGCAGATGTCGGCCGACAGGGTGAGAATCTTGTCGGCGGCGGAGGGGGTGCCGGCGGCGGCGTAGTTGGCGGCGGCGGCGGCGTAGTCGGCGGCGGAGGCGGCGGCGGCGGAGGCGGCGGCGGCGGAGGCGGTGGCGTCGGCGGCGGCGGCGGCGGCGGCGGAGGCGGCGGCGGCGGAGGCGGTGGCGTCGGCGGCGGCGGCGGCGGCGGCGGAGGCGGCGGCGTAAGAGCCCTCCAAAGCACACCGTTCCGCCTCTTTATGTAACCCGACGGCAACCAAAGCGGGGGGCAATACCTCTCTGATCGTCAACTCGGCGACCCGTGCGGCGAAGCGTCGCCCGTCGACGATCTCCCGGGACCCAAGCTGTGCGACGGCGACCGCTCTGAGTCCTACAGCCCTCGCTTTCGGCGAGGACCAGCGCGAGTCGTTGAGCCTGATCTTGAACGCCCGCACCGCCGGGGCGACGCACGACGGCTCGTCGCCGTGCGCCTCGCCGAGCGTGTAGCAGACGGCGGCCTCGACGCACATCTGCCCCGGGACCGGTTTCCCGACTCCCGAGACGAGACCTGCGTCGACGACGGCGAGCAGGCGGCGGGCGTCCTCGACCGTGTGCGCGGTCACTGCCCGATCTCCGTCGGCTTCCCGCCGTCGACCGCCGCCGCGAGCAGCTCGACGCGGCCCTCGACCTCAAACGTCCCGAGCGCCTCGCCCTTCGGGGTAAGCAGGACCGCCCGGACGTGCGTCGTCAACCCGCCCGGCGCGCTCTCCATCGAGACTAGGCGCTCGCGCGGGAACCAGATCGTCGCCGGCTGACCGGCGATTTTGAACATCGGCATCACTTCCTCCTTCTCGACCTCGGGTACGACCCGAAGGTCAGGTTCGTGCTGACCCGGTAGCCGCGCGCCCGGAGCCACGCGGCGATCTCGTACGTGAGCGCCCGCCACTTCGGGCCGTGGTGCAGACTCTCCCGGCCCCACGTCCCGAGGTGGGCGAGCTCGTGCGCGAACGTCGCCATGATCGTCGCCTCGGAGAGAGCCTGGCGCGGGCGGTGGTAGCGGTGGACGCGGAGGTCGAGGGACGGCGTCACCGCCCGGCCGCGGTACGCCCGGCCGTCCGCCTTGACCCGGCGGGACGGGGAGAACGGCTCGAGGAGGACGTCGGCCGGCGTCCCGAAGCGCCGGTGCGCGGCGGCGACGAGGTCGGGGAGCTCGGCCCAGAGCGTCAGCCGCGTCACGGCTTCTCCCGCGGCTTCCGGGGGATCAGGATGACCGGGTCTGGCTTGCGCGCCACGCGTCCCTCCACTTCCGGCGGCGGGCCGCCCGCGCCTCGCCGCGTGTGTGTGGGCGGAGGCGGATCGGGAGAACCTTTTTGGCGAGCCGCTCGATCACATCTTCAGGATAGCGGTCTCGCCCGCTACGGTCAATCGGGTTCACGTCTTGACACTCCCGTCGTCCCGTGCCGGCGGCGCCGGGAGCGCCTCGCCGTCCTCGACGATCTTCTTGTACTTCGCGATCGTGTGGTCACTCCTCATCCCGGTCGCCGCCCGGAGCTCGGCGTACGTCCTCGCCCCGCCGGCGAGCGCGCGCCGCATCGCGTCGACGCCCTCGTTGTGCCGGACGCGGCCGGCCGGGTCGGGCATCTCGACGACCTCGTACCGCCCGTCAACGTACCGGAGCGCGACGTCGTCCGGGTCGTCCGTCAGCCGGGACTCCCACGAGAGGACACGGAGGTCGCCGCCGTCGCCCCCGTGCGGCCGGTGCCGGATGACGACGTCCATGTCGCCCGTAATCGCCGAGCTGCCCCGTGCGGCGTCCGCGATGTCGTCGACCTCGCCGCTCGCGCCCTTTCGCGCGTGCCGGACGAAGACGCACGCGACGCCGGCCGAGCGCGCCCGGTCGAGCGGGTCGAGGACGGCGACCGAGCCCGAGCTGTTCTCCGCGTCCCCCCGGATCCGGGCGAGTCGGGCGAGCGTGTCGACGACGATCACCTTCGCCCCGAGCCAGGTCGCGAGGTCGACGACGGCCGCGGCGGCGACCGGCCACGGGCCGAGGGCGGCGAGCCCGGACTTGCGGACGACGACGAGCGGGAGGTCGGCGCCGTACAGCCCGGCCCGCGTGAGGGTCGCCTTCAGCGACGCGCCCTCCTGCTCGGTGAGGACGACGACCGGGCCGGGCGAGACCGCGCGCCCGAGGAACGGCTCGCCGGTGAGGACCGAGCGGACGAGCTGGTAGACGAGCGTCGACTTCCCCTTCTTGACCTTGCCGATTACCTCGGTGAACGCGCCCGGGGCGACGAAGTCCTCGACGACCCAGTCCTGGTCCGGGAACTCGAGGGAGCGGACGGGGACGAAGGCGGAGGCGGGGACCTCGGGCGGCGGGGCCGATGCCGATGCCGATGTCGACCCGACGGGGGCGGAGGCGGGCGCGCTCTCGACGGAGAAGACAACCTCGCGCTTCTCGTACGCCGAGTCGAGTCGGTTCCGGACGTCCGCTAGGGCCCACGGCTGGCGTGGGTTTCCGAGTGTCAAGCGGGCCGCCCATCCCAGGAGAACGACCTCGGCGACGTCCCGGTCGAGGTGGCCGGCCGCCCACCACGCGAGGCGGGTGAGCGTCTCGTGCTGCGTACCGATCGAGACGTCCTCGGGACGGGCGAGGGCGGCGGCGACCCACAGGTCGGTCGTCCCGGCGGCGGGCGCGGCGGTCGCCTCGGGGCGCTCGAGCGCCCACGCTGGGAGCGGCGCGAGCTCGTTCGTCGCCCACGCGGCATCGTCTCCGAACCACAAGTACTTGCCGCCCCCCGGGTGACGGCTCGGGGGGGCGACGACGAACGAGCCGTCCCCCTGGCGGTCGATGCCGAGCCGACTCGTCTTTCCCTTCGAGACGGGTGAACTGGACGAGCAGTAGACGTGCAGTCCGCCGCCTCCAGTGACGACGCGTGGCGCGAACCACAAGCCCTCGGCTTCGATATCTAGCTGCCCTCCGTTCCGCGGGTCGACGTCGAGGACGACGAGGCCGCCGGACGGACGGCCGCAGACGATGCCGATGCCGTATCCGCGCCCACGCTCGTCGGTCGCGAGCGGCTCGCCCCACCACTGCTCGAGCTCCGCCGGCCACGCGCGCCGCTCCCCCGTGAGGAACGGCCGGAGCTCGACGGCCGGCCGCTTTGTCCCCGGAACGAGCGGGATCACGGACCAGCCGCGGGCGGCGTACGCGCGGGCGTACTCGAGGGGGCTCAAACTACTCGCTCACCTTCATCACCGCGACGAGGAACCGCTCGCCGGCGACGTCGACGAAGAAGTCGGTGTCCTCGTAGCCGGCGGACGCATCCGCCCCGATGTCGTCGAGGTCCACGACGGCCGCGCGTAGCTGCTCAGCAAGGTCTGTGGCTTCCATGTGGAACCTCCTCGGGGTGGGCGGAGACGACCGCGACGACCGCCTCGTGTATCGTGTCGAGCCGGCCGTGTAGGTAGCGGAGGGAAACGGCTACCGCCTCGCCGTTGTCCTCCGCGGACGCTACGGCCGCCATCCGGAGCGCGTCGAACGCGTGGGAGAGGGCGACGGCGACGGCGACGACGATGTCGCCGGGGACGACGTACCGGGTCAGGGCGGGGCGCGGCGCGGAGGCGCCGAAGCCGCGGGCGCCGGAGTCGAAGGCGTTCTCCGTCTCGTACGCGATCGCGAGGTGGCGGACTTCATCGGGCATGACGGTCGAGCTCCTTTCCGAGCGCCTTGAAGGCGGCGACCAAGGCGGGGGCGCCGGGCATCTCCTCGAGGGGGCGGCCGGCGCGGGCGGCGTCGAGCCGGAGAGCACTGAGTCGACGGCCAAGGGCTGTCCACCTGTCGCGCCTACTCCAGTAGCCGACGGAGTCTAGGTGCTCCTGCTCCTCCGCCGGGCGCGGCCGGTGATTGGTGCCGTCGAGTGTGCGCGTCATTTCCCGGTCCGGTGCAGGTGACGAAGACGTGCCTCGAAGACGGCGTTTTGGGCGCTCCGCGCGGCGCTCCACGCGGCGCTCCACGCGGCGCTCCCCGCGGCGCTCCCCGCGGCGCTCTCCGCGGCGCTCTCCGCGGCGCTCTCCGCGGCCCTCCTCGCGGCGCTCCGCGCGGCGCTCTCCGCGGCGCTCTCCGCGGCGCTCCACGCGGCGCTCCACGCGGCGTTTAGTTCGTCGATTGTCGCTGATCCCGCGAGAAACAGCCGAGCGACGCGGACGGCATGCCAGCTTCGACAGCTGGGCGAGTTTCCCGCAGCTTCTTCTCCCCGGAGCGCGGCCTCGGCGCAGTCGCACGCGAATTCGCGGAGGGCGCGCTCCGCGTCGGCGAGCCAGAGGACCTTTCGGGAGTAGGCGACCATCTTGTCGTCCTCCTCCACCGACGCCCCGGGTAGCGCGACACGGCAGACGACGGAGCCAGGTGCGAATTGGAGCGCGTCGATCGCGCGGCGACTCGCGTGGAGCCCGTATTCATAGAGCTCTAGCGGCCGGTTGTGCAGGACGGTATAAGTCGTCCCCTCCCGGATCAGGCGATTGTCGCCGTAGCCGAGCCGCCGGTCCTTCCTCAAGAAGTGCCACCCGTAGATCATCGTTACCTCCAAGGTATCAAACCCGGCGCGGCGTGTCAAACGCGCCCGGGTCGTCGAGCTTCGCGGCCGCCTCGAGGACGTCGGCGTCCGGCCGCCGGTCGTACCGCATCGTCGTCGTGATCGACGCGTGGCCCATCATCCGGCGGAGGTCGGCCGCCTGGATGCCGGTCGCAAGGGCGAGCGAGGCGAACGTTCTCCGCAGGTCGTGCGGAGAGAGGCGGCCGAGGCCGGCGCGCTCGGCGGCCGCGTCGACGACGCGCCAGACGGACTTGCCGTCGCGCCAGCGGAAGACGTACTCACCCCGGGGCGCGCCGACGTGCCACTCCAGCAAGGGGACGAGCGCCCACGCCGGAAGGCGCATCCGACGTTCCTTGTTGCCCTTCCCGAGGACACGGACGTGTCCCTCGGCTACCTGGCGCCAGAGCAAGCCGCACAGCTCGGCGCGGCGGAGGCCGGCGCCGCAGGCGACCGCGAGGAGAGCGCACCCTTCCGCGTCATCGGCCGCGACGAGAAGCCGCTGTACCTCGGGCCATGTGAGCGCCCGCCCCCGCCCGAGCCGCCCGCCCCGGACGGCCGGGAGGCTCGCGAGGAGGCGCACATGCGCGTCCCAGGAGACGAGCCCGAGCCGCCAGGACGCCCGGACCACCCCGCGTACGCCAGAGAGCATCCGGCGGGCTGTAGCGGGCGCGTAGCGCGAAGCAAGGACATCCCTGATCCGACCGCAGGTCTCGGCGTCCAGGCGAAACCACTGATCGTCGCCCGCGGCAAGGCCGGTGAACTGCGGCCAGGCTATAGCGCCTGCGGTACGCAGGTCGCTCAACGCGACCCGGCGGGTGGACGGCGCGAGGGTCGCGAGGTAGGCTTCGACGGGGTGCGTCATCGCATCATCCCTAGCAGAATCCCGGCCTCGAATTCGTTACACTTCTGCACCGCCAGGTCACTGCTGCACTGCATCTCTCTCTCTGGAGAGAGTGCATGCAGCGGGACCCGTGCAGTGAAGTGAATATGCCCGTCAGGGGCCTCGTGGAAGTCGGGAATCAAACCCCGTCTCAGGCCAAGCAGATACCGCGATGCGGACTCTCCGCCCTCTCGCGCCCGTCCACGGTACGGCCAGCCGGCGACGCCGCGCCAGAAGATAGCGAAACGGTCGCGCATCGCTTTTCTCACGTGCTCTTCCCCTCTCTTTCGACCGGCCGGTGAACGACCCGCCCGCCCCGGAGCACCTTCGCGCCCCACTCGACCCGCGGCGCGGGGGCCGGGCGGCCGGCCTCCCCCGCCGCGTAGTGCTCGAGCAGCGGCCCGAGCCCGGCGAGCGGCGGCCACGTCCGCCGGAGGAGGTTCGCGCACCGCCGCCGCTCGGCCCGGTGCCGCTCGTGCTCGGCGGCGTCGTGCCCGCGGCGGCGGCCGCAGACGATGCAGGGGACGCCGGTCACCCACCCACCCGGTCGTTCCGCCGCTGCAGCTCTGCGTGCAGCTCGCGCCGGATGCCGGCCGCCAGCCGCGCGTCTGACATCCGGACGCAGTTGACAATGTAGCGGGTCGGCATCGTCGAGAGCGCGTAGACCTTCTCGCTCGAGCCGGGCACGTACGTCGGCTCGGCCTCGCCCGCGCCGTCGCGGACCTGGTCTACGAGGCTGCAGGTGAAGGTGTCGGTCCGCTCGCACGCCGCAAGGAACGTCGTGAGCGCATCGACGGCGGTGTTGGCGGCCTCTCTCAGGGCACGCCCTTTGATGATGACGTGGACGGGCTCGACGGTGAAGCCGTCAGATCCGATGTACGGTCCTGTTCGCATAGTCCTCTCTTCTCGGGCGTGGGGCGCTCGCTCGGCCGCCCTCCGCGGGGAAGGCGGTCGGCTAGCGTCCGGCTAGGCGGCGGCGAGGAGCATCGTCATCGCGCGGTCGCGGACTTCGTTCCCGGCGAGTGCCCGGCCCATCCGGTCGCCCGCCCGCGCGTTGTGGTCGAGGAGCGCGGTCACCGCGTTGAAGAAGCCCCAGCGGGTCCCGGCGACGGCGCCGTCGCCCTGGCTCACCTGGTGTGAGAAAAGCGCGATCACCTTTCGCTGATTCGCCGGCACGATCACCTCATGCGCGGCGTTCCGGTAGGTCGGGAAGAGGCGCTCGGCGAATTCCTGCGCCGTCTCGATCGGCATGTGCCGATTGACGAGATGCAGCGCGACCGTGTGGAAGAGGCCGAAGTAGGCCCGGGCCGACTCGATCATCTTGGCCGCCCGCGCGACACGCTCCGCCACGTTTTGGGTGTGGCGAAACGTCATCTCGTTAGGCGTCGCGCAGCCGAGCGCGGCCGAGAGCGTGTTTTGACAGACGACACGGACGGGGGTGAAGCGGAACCCGACCGCTGTTGACCCATCGTGCCCGGTGTAGCAGACGACGAACGGCGAGACTCGCTCGCCCGCGACGTCGAACCCGGCCGACTTGAGGTTGAGGACGACGAAGACGCGTCGCCCGCCGTCGAGCGAGCCGGCGACCTCGGCGACCGCCTTGTCGCTGCCGACCGCGGCCGCCGCGAGCGCGAGCGCCTCGGCATTCTGGACGATGCCGTAGCTTTCCGAGACGACGGCGAGCGTAGTGCCCGGCCGGTCCGAGCGGGTCAACGCCTTATAGCCCGGGACGCTCGCGCCCGAGCCCGCCTCGTCCGCCTGGAAGAGCGGCCGGGGAATGACCTCCCAGTCGAGCCCGCCGAAGCGGATCATCTCGTCTACCGTCGCGAGCCGCGGGAGCCGCAGCCCGAGCCCGTGCCACGGGACCTGCCCGTGCCAGGCGAGTGAGTCGATCATGTGCGCCATCGTACCTCCGTTAGGTTGGCTCTCGTACCTGCAAGCGACGTGCCAGCCGAGGCGCTAGCTCTGGCGCGGCCCGCCGCCGCCCGGTCGCTCGAGAAGCGTTGCATTTCTGTCGATCGTGGTACAACTGCGACGGTGCAGCCGGCGTCGGCCGCAGTTGCCGCACGGCTTCGGCCGCGGCGCTGGGTGCGTTACGGCGGGCCGGGTGCAAAGAAAGCACACGTCCGGTCCTTCGCCGGTCGCGGGCAGCCCGTGTCCTACGTAGTCATGCCCGCCGTTGATGACAACGCGCGGGATGCACGCCCACCGCTCGGCCGCGGTGCAGAGCGCGGCTCCTTCTCGGACGACAATCATGGTGTCACCTTACCTTCTGGTGCCCGCGGGCACCGCTGTATCGGCCGGTCGTACCCTCGTACTCGACCGCTCGCTCTACGCTCCCGGTCGGGTGTACCTGCACCGTGAGCACGAAGCCGGTCGCGCCTACCCTCCGCGCGTGCTCGGCCGCCCACGCGACGTGAAGCCACAAGTCGGTCATGCCGCCACCACAAAGCCGCTCGTGTCGCGGCGTGCGCGGCCCTTGGCACGAAGGCCGACGACGACGCCGCGCGCGTCGAGAAAGCGCAGATCGGACATGTCGCCATCGACGACGAGGTGCCCGGCGAAGTACGACGGGAGCGGCCGGCCGCGCCGCGTCGAGAAGACGACGGCTACGCTTACCCCGTGCCGAACAGCTTGCTCCGCCGCCGAGAGCGCCCCGCGCCAGTTATCCTCAGAGCGCGAGAACGTCAGGTGATAGTTAGGCAGCGTCCGCGCCCACGGGCGGGGTATCTTCGTGTAGTCGTAAAACTGCACGTCGGGAAACCGCTTCGCCATCGCGTGCGCCAGCCGGGGGAGGTCCGACGTGCCATTGACGCGCACGGCCGGCGTCAGCCCGGCCCGCCGCGCCCGCGCGACGTGCCGCGCGACGTCGCCGGCTAGCCGCTCCGCGAACGCCGCGGGGTCCGCGTGGTACTCGCGCGTCCGCCGCTTCCGCGCCTCTTGAATGACGTTTGTCCGCTCGCCCGCCTTGAAGATGCCGCCGCGCCCGGCCGTGTTGAGGCATGCGGCCTTGCAGCCGGCCGTCGCCATCGGGCATACGGTCGGGCCCCCGGCCGCGTCCGCGGGCGCCAGGTGAAGGACGGCCGTCAGGTAGCCGCGCGCCTCGCCCTTCGCTGTTTTCGGGTTGCCGACGGTCAAGAGGCTAGTCATGGCGAAGCCCGTCACGGTTGCCTTGTCGGTAGCCGTCCGCGTAGCCTGTCCGCCACTGTATCGCGGCGTCCGCTGCCTCCGCGGCGACGGCAAGGGACTGCCCGAGTAGCCCGTCCGCGAATCCGGTCCGGTGCCCCTCGCGGAACCCCGCCTCGTACTCGCGGATGCGCGCCGCGTTTTGATTGGCCACCGCTCGCGCACGCCTGCTCGTCATACAACCTCCGTCTTGCGCCGCGCGGCGCGGTAGGTGGCCGTGTTGCACGTTGGGCACATTTTGACGCGGCTACGGGTATGCCCGCACGCTGCCATCCCGAGGGTATGCCGGTGTTTGTGGTAGTAACCTTGCTTGAGTGTCTCGCCACACGTGCGGCAGGTTCGCTGGTTCGTCATGCCGGCCATCGCTGCAAGCGCCGCGCCACGCCGCCGCCGCGGGATCACTCGCTTTTCTAGCTGGCCAGGTGTCGCAAATGTGCCGGGCCGTTGCACGCTTGCCGGTACCAAGAAGGGCGCCGCTCGGTCCCGGCTCGGACACGCGAGGCGTGGTCGCCCGCATACGATACCTATGCGGGCAGTCTGGCGGGTCGCCCCTCGCCGCCGGTCGACCCTTTGATTCCCGTGCGCGTTCGCATACTTAGCGTGCGGCCGCGGGCGCGGGGGCGCGGCGCGCGGGCCGTGCGGCCGACCCCGGGAGGGGGCCGTAGCGTGCGGCGCTCCGGCGCGCGCGGGTACGCTGGTACAGCCGGGAGGAACAGAGGTACGTGAGGCTTGACACAGGGAAGGAATTGTGGTACCCTAGAGGTGTGAGGCAGGAGTCCATCGTGGCGTACGACCCGACCGACCTCGACCGGAGCATCCGCCGGTACGTCGGCGTCGCGGAGCGCAACATCGCCGCGATGGAGACGCTCGGGGGACAGATCACGCCGCTCCTCGAGGTCCTCAAGCCCGTCCTCGATGGGACGGCGGCTCCGGCCGCCCTCGAGACGATCGAGCGGGTAACTGTCATCTACGACCGCCTCGTAAAGGCGGGACTCAACCTGACGAAGGCGACCGACGAGCTCTCCCGCCTCCGGAGCTTCCTCTCCGGCGGGCCGGACAGCCGGCCGGACCTGACCGCCGCCTCCGAGATCGAACTCCGCGCGATCCTCGTCGCCGCGGTCAAGAAGCTCGGGATCACAGACCTCCGGCAGCTCGCTGCCGTCGAGTAGCGCGCCGAATCGCCTTTGGGCAGCGCGTACCCCCGGTTCGCCATAACCGGGCATAGCGGCGGGGCGGCCAGCGTCTTCCCTGGATCGTACCAGGAGCACCGCGGCCGCCCCGTCTTTCATCCGTACCAGTAGGAGAACGCAGTGGCGGTAACAGGCACGCTCACCTTCGGCGGGTCCCTGTCCGGCGAGCCGGAGGGGTCGAGTACCGTCTCGCTCTCGTGGTCGATCACGGCCGGCGTCTCGACGTCAACCGTCGACCTCGCCAGCGGCGCGAACACGATCACCGTCCCGGCCGGGACGACCCTCGTCGTCGTCATCCCGCCGACGGGGAACTCGCAGACGATCACCGCCAAGGGCGTCTCCGGCGACACAGGCTTCCAGCTCAGCAAGACGAAGCCGACGGTCATCGCCTGGGAGACGGGCGCGAACTTCGTCCTCACCGCCGGCGCGACCATCACCGGACTCAAGGTCCTGTTCATCTAGGAGGTAGCATGAACGCGTCACAGATCGGAACGCTCCAGAACTTCACGCGCTCGTGCGGTGCCGGGACGGCCGGCGGAAGCCTCGTCGTCTCCACGTCGACGACCGCGGCCGACCTCGCGGTCCCGGCCGGGCACGACCTCGTCCTCCTCGTCCCCCGCCCGCCGAACCCGGGCGAGACGGTCCCCGATCTCCGGATCGGGCTCGCGGGGACCGCGCACGCGGCGAACCTCCCGGTCAGCGGGAACTTCCCGACGCTCGTCACCGTCGCCGCCGAGGGGCAGGACATCTCCCTCTCGAGCACGGCCGCGTGGTCCGTCGAGGCGATCTTCGGGAAGTCCGAGACGGGCCCGGTGACGTAGCGTGGCCGTCCGCCAGCACACGACGGTCAACCTCGTCGGCGGGACGATCCGGGTCACCTGGACCGGGCTCCTGAACACGGACACCGGCTCGCTCGTCGCGGCGCCGGACCACCTCTTCAAGGACGTCCAGGTCTTCGGGACCTTCGGCGCCGCCGGGAACCTCCGGATCGAGGGAAGCCTAGACGGCGGGACGACGTTCGCCGCGCTCAACGACGCGCAGGGGAACGCGCTCAACATGGCCGCCGCGGCGATCGAGCGCGTCCAGGAGACCTGCGCGACCGTCCGCCCGAACGTCACGGCGGGCGACGGGACGACGAGCCTGACCGTCGTTATGATCCTCAAGACGCCGAACGCGGCCGACGCGTAGGAGAAGAGATGGCACGCGGAACGTTCGACGACCTCTTCTCCCTCGTAGATACCCTCCGGGCCGCCCGCGACCTCGTCGCGCGGGAGGCGTCGCTCGGCCAGGCGTGCGCCGAGTCTGAGGCGCGGCTCGCCGGTCTGCGGGAGCAGGAGGCGGCCTCGAGTCGGAAGCTCGGGGAGGCCCGGTCCGAGGCGAAGAGGCTCCTCGACGAGGTCAAGGACGACTGCCAGGTTGCCCGGGACGCCTGTGAGAGGGCGTGCCAGACGCGGGAGGCCGCCGCCGACCAGGCGGTTCGCGACCTGCTGCAGCAGGGTCACACCGAGTGCGACGTCCTCTCGGACGAGGCGAACGAGCTTCGCGCACGGGTAGCCCAACTCGAGACAGAGGAGGCCGATCTCGGCCAGAAGGTCGCCGCTCTCCGCGCCGCGATCGACGACCTCCGTTCAAAGCTCGCCTAGCGGGGCTTCCCCGTGTCTCTGCCTTTCAAGGACTTCTCCGCGACGCACACGACGCTCTCCGCGTCGACCGATACGACGATCTCCTTCCCGCGCCTCGTCGAGGCGGTCCGCGTCCGGAACTGGGACACGGCGAACCGCGTCCTCGTCAAGACCGGCGCGATCGCGACCGACGTCGACGCGACCGCGTCCCGCGTCGGAAAGGCGGGGACGGCTGACATCCCGACGGTCTCCGTCTTCCCCGTCCGCGTCTCCTCGATACACGTCCGGTCGGCCGGCGCGAGCGAGGTGACGATCGAGGGGTACTGGTAGTGTCCGCCCCGTGGTTCGAGGACGCCTCCTCCGGGGGCAGCGGCGGCGGGAGCGGGACGGTCACGAGCGTAGCCGGCGGCGAAGGGATCACGGGAACCCCGGACCCGATCGTCGGCGCGGGAACCCTCGACCTCGACATCTTCTCCCTCGCGACCGAGGCAGGCTCTGGCTCGGGCGACTGGCTCGCCGTCGTCGACGTAAGCGTCGGCACCGCGCCCGCGGCGCAGCGGAAGATCGCCCGCGTCGACCTCTTCGGCGACAACCTCGAGGGGCTGCGCCCGTTCGCCAGCTTCGGCGTGCTGTCGCTCACCGACACCGGAATCTTCGACGCCTCGACGGGGAACGCGGGCAACGTGACCTTCTGGGGGCCGGGCGTCCCCTCAGAGATACTAGACGGCACCGACGACTTCAGCTTCGACACCGTCACGGGCCTCGCGCTCGGCAGCGCGTTCCTCACGCGCCAACTGAGTCTCGGCAACGCCGGCGGCGGGCGGTCCTCGTTCACGGACTCGTCCCACGCCGCCGACCTCGACTACACTCTCCCGTCGTCGATCACCGCGAGCGGCTTCTTGAAAACGGCCGCGGGCGGCGCGCTCTCGTGGGCGCTCGTCACCGCGGCAGAGATATCCAGCGGCGCCGCGCTGACGAAGGTAGACGACACCAACGTGACGTTGGCACTTGGTGGTTCGCCTGTGACGGCGCTCCTGGCAGCCGCCTCGCTCACCCTTGGTTGGTCAGGACAGTTGTCGATCGCGCGCGGGGGAACTGGGCAAGCGACTGCCCTTGCAGCCTTCAATGCCCTCTCACCGCTGACGACTCGGGGCGACTTACTCACACGTGACGCCTCGAACAACGTCCGCCTCCCGGTCGGCGCCTCGCCCAGGATACTCCAGTCGGACGGAACAGACCCCTCGTGGGTCGCGGTCTCCGCGGACGCCTCCCTCGCAGCCGGCGGCGCCCTGACGATCGCGAACGACGCCGTTACGTACGCGAAAATCCAGAACGTCTCGGCGGCGAGCCGTGTCCTCGGTCGGATCACCGCCGGTGCCGGCGACATTGAGGAGTTGACCGGAGCGAATCTCGCGACGATCGCGAACGCGAGTTTCGACCACGGGGTACTCCTCGGGCTCGCGGACGACGACCACGCGCAGTACCTCCTCCTCGCGGGCCGAGCCGGCGGCCAGTCGGCGCGCGGCGGGACCGCGGCGAGCGAGACGCTGACACTCAGCTCGACGGCGCACGCGACCAAGGGGAACATCCTCTTCGGCACGAGCAGTTACGACGAGGTCACGAATCGCCTCGGCGTCGGGATCACGGTCCCCGGCACGCAGGTACACGTCTCCGGGAACGGGATACAGCGGGTCCGGATAGACGCCGCCGGCAGCGACGTCGCGACCAGCGTCCCCCGGCACCACCTGCGCCGGGCGCGTGGCACGATCGGCGGCGAGTCGGCGGTCAGCAGCGGCGACTCGCTCGGGGCGTTCGACTTCCTCGGCCACGACGGGACGTCCTACGGCAACACGTCGGCGGCGATGATCGCGCTAGCCGCCGAGACCTTCACCGTCAGCGCACACGGGAGCGTCCTGACGTACTTCACGTGCCCGATCGGGGCCGCGACGGCCGTAGAGCGCATGCGGGTCGCCGACGACGGGAGCCTCCTCGTCGGCACGACGACGAAGGTCGCCAATGTCAGGGTCAACGTGACCGGGGGCGGAGTCCGCGTCGAGGGCCTGCTCGGAAGCGAGGTGCTCACTCTCTCGTCCGTCGCGACGAACGACGACCCGGTGTACCAGGTTGTCCAGGCCCGGCTCACGACGACCAACGCGAGCGCGAACCAGACGCTCCAGACCGTCGCGCTGACCGCCTCGATGACGTACATGCTCGAGGCCCGCGTCGTCGCCCGCCGGACCGGCGGGTCGGCCGGGACGGCCGAGGACGGCGCGTCGTACAGCCTGATCGGCACGTTCAAGACCGTCGGCGGCGCGGCTACGCAGATCGGGGTGACGACGGTCGACCACTCCGCCGAGAGCCAGGCCGCCTGGGACGCGAACCTCGCCGTCTCCGGCGCGAACGTCCTCGTCCGGGTAACCGGAGCGGCCAACAACAACATCGTGTGGCACGCGACGACGATCGTTCAGAACGTGGGAACCTGACCGTGGCGAGCGGCCTCATGGCGTTCGTCAGTTGAGGAGGCGAGCATTCCCAGTAACATCATCATCGAGGCGCTCCTGCGCCGGTTCAACGCCGGGGGAGACCTCGACGTCGCCAGCTTCGTAGCCTTCGCTCTCGCGCCCGCGGCCGAGCGACGCGCGGCCGTGCTGGCGGCTCTCTCGGTAATCCGCTCCTTGACCGCGATCGAATTAGGAGAGAGTGACGCTACAGCGGCCCAGAGCAAGGTGCGCCTCGCTGCGCGCCTCGCAGCTATAGACGGAGAGATAGCGGGGGCCTGATGACGAGGGAGCAGCTCAAGATGAAACGGGCAGAGCACGAGGACCAACTCGTCAGGGCGAAGGTGAAGCTATCCGAGGCGCGGGCGGCCGCGACCGGTCTGTCACAGCTCGTCCTCCGGATCGAGGGCGCCGTCCTCGCGATCTCGGCCCTGATCGAGCAAGCGCCGGCCGACGCGCCCACGACGTGCGAGTGACGCTGCTCGCCGCCCTCCTCTGGCTCGCCGTCGCCTGTGCTCCGGTCCGCCCCTCGGCGCCCGGCCTCACCCCGTCTCGAGCCGCCTTCTGCCTCGAACAGCGGTGGCACGGTATCTGCCTCCCCGAGCCGTACCCCTGCTGATGGGCGCCGACGTCCGCTTCGCCGCCGAGGCCGCCGACATCCTCGCGCGGCGCTACGAGCAGGACGGCCTCCGCGCCCTCCTCGCCGGCGACCCGGGCCCGTTCCCGCACCAGGCGAGCTTCTGGGCGTCGACGAAGGCGCAGGCGTGGATCTTCGGCGCGAACCGCTCGGGGAAGACCGAGGCGCTGATGGCCCGCCGGGCCGCCCGCCTCCGCTTCGGGATGAACGACCCGCGCGGCGCGTACGGGAACGGCATCGCGATCTTCGACCGCGCGGTCAAGTCCGTCGTCGTCTCGCTGAAGCACGAGATGAGCCGGAACGTCGTCCAGCCGAAGCTCTTCAACAACGGCGCCGGCGTCGAGACGCGGAAGCCGCTGATCCCGGACGCCGAGATCGCCAACTGGAACATCACGAACCAGACGCTCCGGCTGAAGAACGGCTCGGTCAACATCTTTAAGTCGGGCGACCAGGGCCCCCGCGCCTTCCAGGGGATAGACGCGGACGACTTCGACTTCGACGAGGTCCCCGACGAGGAGGTCTTCCGCGAGTCGTGCCTCCGGGTCGGCGGCGGGAAGCGGCTGATGATCCGGGGGGCGGCGACGATCCTCCCGCCCCCGGGCGAGCCCGGCGGCGTCACGTGGATGTACCCGAAGGTCGTCCGCCCGTGGCTCGACGGCGGGAAGAACGACCCGAACCTCGACATCTTCACCGCGTCGATATACGACAACCCGACGATCCTCCCCGAGGAGATCGAGCGCCTCGAGGCGCTCTTCCCGCCCGGCACGCCGGAGCACATGATCCGGCTCCGCGGCGCGCTCCTCCCGACGATCGGCGGCTCCCTCGTCTACTCCGCGTTCCTCCGCGCGTTCCACATGAACCCGGCGATCGCGCCGCTCGACGAGGACGGCGTCCCGCGCCCGAACGTCCACCCGTACCTCCCACTCGTCCTCGCCGTCGACTTCAACGCGATGAACGGCGTCTGGCTCGTCGGCCAGAAGGTCAACCGGATGTTCCGCGTCCTCGACGAGATCGCCCTCGAGCGGTCCGACGTCGCGACGATGACGAACGAGTTCCGGTCCCGCTTCCCAGCGCACTCCGGCGAGCTCTGGGTCTACGGCGACGCGACCGGCCGCCGGCGCGACGGGCAGACCGGCGAGTCGAGCTTCTACCTGATCCAGGAGTACCTCCAGCGGTACCCGGCGCCGATCCGCTTCGTCCTCCCGCAGGTCAACCCGCCGGTCCGCGACCGGGTCGACGCGGTTAACCGCGCGCTGCGGCCGGGCGACGGCGGGAAGATGATCGACATAGCCTCGCACTGCACCCGCCTCGCACACGACCTCGAAGTCGCGAAGTGGCGGGCAAACGGGTCGGTCGACAAGTCGAACCCGGCCGAGCAGCTAAACGGGGCGGACGCACTAGGGTACTGGTTGTTCGGAGACTCTCCCGTTCCCCGATACGCCAAGTCCAGCGCGAACTTAAAATCCGTCCGGGGACCTCGATACACCACCGGAACGGCGCAGTCAGGCCGTCCCTTCCCCGCCGGTGTGACGCAGGTCGGAGGGCGGCGCTACGGCGCGGCCGCGCATGCCTGACAGTAAAGAGCGGGCGCGCCTATACGCTCGCGTGTACCGGCGTCGATTTCCTGAGAAACGTCGCGCGCGAACAGATGCAGCTTACCAGATCATCGTGTGGGCTAAACAGCGGCCCTGCGCCGACTGCGCCGTTCGGTACGAACCGCACGTTATGGACTTCGATCATCGCCCAGGCGTAAACAAACGCTTCGAGCTTGCTCTCGGCCGACGACACGCGCTCGCGACACTGGTTTCGGAGATCGCGAAGTGCGACGTCGTGTGCTCGAACTGCCACCGCGAGCGGACATATCGGCGCCTTCATGCTTGACGTAGACAACGATATCCTCCTCCGCATCTCCCGCCGGTACCTCGACCGCGGCACGCTGAACCGCGACCGGAGGAAGCGGAAGAACGCCGAGAACTGGGACGGCTACCTCGGCGAGCAGGACTTCTCGCACAAGGCGGAGTTCCAGTCGCGCGAGGTGACGCCCGGCTTCCCCCTCGCGGTCGAGCACATCGTCGGGACCTTCGAGCGGGCGCTCACCGACACGGACGACTGGCTCTCGGCGGACGCTCCCGGGATCGGCGAGCCTGTGATCCCGCCGTCCGCCGTCCGCGGCATCCTCCTGCACTACCTCCAGAGGCTCTGGGTCCCCGGCAACCGGCCGGAGACAACGTACGGCATACAGGTATTCGTCGGCGACGCGGTCAAGCGTGGCATCCTCGAGGGCCTCGTCGTCGGCAAGGTCTACCCCGTCCTCGTCAAGCAGCGGCGCTACCGGTACCGCAAGCCGAAGCACTCCGAGCTCGACCCGGGAGCGTACCCGGCCCACGAGCTCGCGGCCGCCGCCGACCTCGGGAAGCCGACAGACGTCGAGGTGATGCGGCTGGCCGTCGACCTCGTCCCGTTCGAGGACTACTTCCGGGACCCGTCGCCGGCTCTCCGCTACGAGATACATCGGACCCGCCGGCAGCTCGACGAGCTCCGGGCGAACGACGAGTACGACCGGGCCGCCGTCGACACGCTCTACGGGATGGCGGCCGGCGCCGTCGAGGAGTACGCGAGGCGGAACCGGACCGGCGAGAGCTACGTCGCGCCCGACCCGTACGAGGTCGAGGTCTACGAGGCGTGGGGCGACGTGATCGACGAGACGACCGGCGACGTCCTCTTCGAGAACGTCTTCTGGGCGTGGTCGGGCGACCAGATCCTCCGCCAGCCGACGCCGAACCCCGCGTGGGACGGGACGCGCCCGTTCATCGTCGCGCCGCTGATCCGCGTCCCGGGCTCGACCGTCCACAAGGCGCTCGCCGACCACGCGCTCCCGATGTGGCGCGCGGCGAACGAGCTCGTCAACCTCCTCCTCGACGCGGCGATGCGCGGCGCGTGGGGCGTCGGCCAGGTCCGGCCCGACCTGATGGAGTCGCCCGAGGAGATCGCGGACGGCATTCCGCAGGGGTACACCGCGGTCTTGAAGCCGAACACCCCGATCGGGCAGAAGTTCTACGAGCGGGTAGACAACGGCGAGGCGAGCCCGGTCTCGCTCGACGGGCTGAACCGCCTCGAGGCGTACGTCGGCGAGGCGCTCGCGACCCCCGATACGAAACTCGGCCAGCTCCCGTCCCGCCAGGTGAAGGCGACCGAGATCGTCCAGGCGATGCAGGCGTCCGGCTCGCTCTTCGAGTCGATGGCCGCCCGGTTCGAGGACACGTTCCTCGAGCCGCTCTTCGAGAAGGCGTGGAAGCTGATAATCCAGTACGCGGACGACTTCGTCGTCGAGGAGCTCGTCCAGATACTCGGCCCGCGGCTCACTCTCCAGCTCGAGGGGATGACTCCGGCCGAGCGGTGGGCGCTGGTATCCAACGCGAAGTTCAAGGTCCGCGGCCTCCGCGGCGTGGCTTCTAAGGAGCGGACGTTCAACAAGCTCCTCTCCCTCGTCAACCTCCTCGCGACGTCCTCACAGATCGCCGACGCCTTCGGGCAGACGAAGGACTTCCAGAAGCTCTTCAATCAGATCGTCGTCGCCTCCGGGATCGATCCGGAGTCGATCGCGCTCGACGAGGCGCCGATGCAGCCCGCGCCGGGGACGGTCGCCGCCGGCCAGCTTCAGCCCGGGCTCGCCGGGGCGACCGGCGCGTCGCCGCCCGGAGACCAGGCCGCCGCGGCGCAGGCCGCGCAGTCCGCCGAGGCCGGATTCGCGCCGAACGCGCCGCAGGCGCCCGGCGCCGCACCCGCGTAGAGGAGAACACATGCCGTACGACAGCAATCAGCCGAAGAACCTCGCCGGCGCGAGCCGGGCGCTACGCACCGGCGGCGAGGAGCTCGCCGAGATCACCGGTGAGCCCGAGGAGCCGGAGCAGCCGCAGGCGGACATCGTCGCCGACGGCTTCCGCCGGCTCTTCGGCGTGACGAAGTCGGCGAAGAAGTTCGGGAACCCGGAGGAGTAATGCCGCAGCAGCCAGAAGACTACATGTCGACGAAGAACACCGGCGGGAACCACCCGCCCCGCGGCGGGAACGACCCGTTCGGGTACGTCAAGGTGAAGCCGGAGCACGCCTACCTAGGCCACTTCCGCCAGTCGCGCTTCCTCCGCGCCGGGCACAACGCGGTCGCCGCGCCCCTCCCGGGTCAGCGGCCCGTCTCGCCGTACGCCGGGCCGGTCGACCTCACCCCGCCGCTCCCCCGTGCCGGCGTCCCCGCCTCCTCGGGCGCGGCCGGCGGCTCCGCGAACGTCATCCCCGGCGCCCCCGCCTTCCGCCCGGCCGCCCCCCGCGGCGCCGCCGGCGTCACCCGCCCGATGCCCCCGCCGGCCGTCTACCCCCGGTACGCGCCGCGGCGCGCCGCACGCTAGGAGGACCGATGCAGAACCAGAACGGAGACATGTTCTCGTACCTCGGCCATTTCCGGCAGGGCCGGTTCGCCAAGGAGGGCCACAACGACATCGTCACGCCGAAGGGAACCAAGCGGCAGGCGTACCTAGTCGAGCACCCGGTAACCGCCGCCCGCCAGAATCTCCGCGGGAGTGTCCGCGCCGCCCGGCTCTCCGCGGCGAGCTCGGCCCGGCAGGCAGGCGCCTCCCGGGCCGGCGTCCGCGCCGCCGGGCAGGCCGCCCGCGTCGCGGCCAAGCAGAACCGACGCGACGTCGTCGGCGCCGCCCGACTCGACCCGAACGCCCGCGGGCAGGAGCTCTACGCCGCCGGGCAGGCCCGGCGCGCGAAGAAGTCCCGGGGCGGGACGTACATGCCGTGAGGCAGACGCAGTTCATCTCTCGCGACAGCTCCGCCCGGCACCCGGACATCGGGCGGCCGAACCCGGGGACGTTCGAGGACCTGCCGGCCGCCGCGAAGAGCCACACGCTCGGGGGCGGGCGGCGCAAGAGTCCCGGGGACGGCGCCGTCTCGAAGAAGATCAGCTACCTCGTCCGCGAGGGGAAGCCGCAGAAGCAGGCGGTCGCGATCGCTCTCTCGATGAAGCGCGCGCATCGGCTGACGCCGTCGGGCGGCTACAAGAGGGTCGGCCGATGATGGAGAAGCAGTTCATCTCGAGGGACTCGAGCGCCCGCCACCCGGACATCGGCAGGCCGAACCCGGGGAAGCCGCGGCTCGGGTCGGGCAAGCGGTTCGCCGCGCTCAAGTCGAAGATCGCGAAGCGCGGGGGCGTCCGCGACCCGGGCGCCGTCGCCGCCGCGATCGGCCGGAAGAAGTACGGTAAGGCTTCGTTCCAGAAGATGGCCGCGGCCGGCCGATGAAGCACGAGCTCAGGGACGAGCGCGGCCTCAGCTCCCTCGCGGTCGCCGCCGACTGGCAGGAGTGGTGGCAGGTCTGGGGCCCGAAGATCGCCGCCGAGCACGGCCGGCAGGGGTGGATACTCCTCCTGCTCGACGCCAACGAGAAGGTCCAGGAGGTCTCGATGATGCTGTCTCGCGTCCTGCGGAACAAGCCGGAGTATGAAACGACGGGGTGGTCCGAGGCGGAGTGGCTGAACGTCGAGGACCAGTCCGCCGAGGCCGCCGCGTGGTTCGAGCGGAACGCCGCGTCCCCGATGAAGGACGCGCCGGAGTGGGCGCACTTCCTCTTCTCGTCGCTCCACGGGAACCTCACCGTCCTCAAGCGCCTCGGGCGCGAGCTGCGCGCCGTCCAGGACCAGGGCTACCTCGTCGCGACCCTCGAGCGCCGCCCCGGCGTCGGCCTCGAGTTCGGCGGCGACGCGAAGGAAGTCGTCCTCCGCGAGGCGGACTAGGTGGCCGGGCTGACCGAGAAGCAGCTCGCCAAGATCGAGCGGCAGGCCGTCGACGGCGCCGCGGCCCAGGAGTTCCTCGACCGGGCGGCTCGCACCTGCGAGTCGTGCGGCCAGGGAACCTCTATCTTCTCGGAGCGTACCCGCCAGATCATCCGCGAGGCGATCGACTGGTTCAAGTCGCCGTCCGCGGCAAGCGACTCACACGTCGCCGTACGATTCATCGCCGCCCTCGTCGAGGTCACCGCCCTGCAAGATGCGCTCGAGTACCGGGTGCGCAAGGCCGGGGACGCGAGGGCCGCGCTGCACGGCGGCGCCCAGACCGCCGGGTAGAGCCCCGGCCGCCACGAGGAGCACCATGACGCTACCGCTTGAGAGGTCCGATCCCGCCCCGGGTTCCGTCGACTGGAAGGGCGCCGAGGAGTACATGCTCGGCGCCGGCGACGGCGAAGAGGCCGGAGAGGGCACAGAGAAGCAGACCGAGACCGCCAGGGAGTTCAGGTACCGCGGGAAGACGGTGACCGTCGACCCCGACACGTACTCCCTCCTCGAGGGCCTCAAGAACGAGGCCCGCGGGACGAACGGCCGCCTCGGGTCCGAGCTCGCGAAGACGCGTGAGCGCCTCGCGAAGCTGGAGGGAGCCGCCTCCGTCCAGCCGCACACCCCTGGGGACGTGGAGCTCACCCCTCCCGACCCGCTCCTCGCGACCCGCGACATCGCCGCGTGGCAGCGTCAGTACGACGACTACCACTCCGCGAAGACGGCGCGCCAGATGGCGGAGCTCGAGCGGAAGCACTTCTCGTTTGTCAAGGAGGTCGAGACGCGCACCCAACAGGCGCAGGCCCAGAAGGACTGGGCCGACGGCTTCTACCGCGGGTACGACTACCTCGACCACCCCGACATCAAGCCGATCGTCGCCCAGGCGTACACGGAGAACCGAACGGAGATCGACGGCCTCGACCCCGAGGTCGCCTACGAGCGCCTCGCCGAGCTCGCGGACGAGCGGCTGGTCCGCCTCCGCGCCGCCGGGAGAGATGCAGACAAGACACCGACCAACAACCGGCGACCGCCGCGCGTCGAGTCGAGCGCCGGCCCGGTGCCCCGCGGAAAGGCCGAGGACGCCCCCAACCGGGAGTTCTCGGCGGCCTCGTGGGTCGCCAGGCAGCGCCAGAAGATGAACGGGCGGGAGCCGCGCAAGGAGAAGTAACCGATGGCCTATTCCTGGGACTTCGACGTCCCGACGGGGACGTTCAAGAACAACCTGCTCTCCGCGGACGTCTACGAGACGGCGCTGGAGAACTCCGTCGCGATGCGCTTCGTCGAGGTGCAGAGCGAGTTCGGGAAGAACAAGGGCGACACGCTCACGTTCACCCGCTTCACCCACATCGCCGAGCCGGCCAGCGCCGAGCTGTCCGAACTCAGCCCGATCCCCGAGGTCTCCTTCAGCCTCGCGACCTCGACCTTCGTCGTGAAGGAGTACGGCGTCGCCGTCCCCTACACCGGGAAGCTCGAGACCCTCGCGAAGTACAACATCGAGAACCTGATCCAGCGGACGCTCATGGAGCAGAAGCGGCTCGTCCTCGACACGCTCGCACTGACCAACTACGACGACAGCAACGTCAAGTACGTCCCGACCGGCCCGGCGACCTCGAGCATCACCTTCAACGGCACCGCGTCGGGAACCGCGCAGGCGGGCCTGAACTACTTCCACGTCGAGGACATCTCCTCCCTGATGTTCGACCGCCTCAACATCCCGTACTTCGAGGGGGAGAACTACATCTACATCTCGCGCGGGAAGAGCCTCACCGCTCTCCGGCGGGACTCGCAGTTCGTCTCCTGGAACCAGTACACGAACCCCGGCATCAAGGTCAAGGGTGAGATCGGGACCGTCGAGCGCATCCGGTTCATCGAGACGAACCACGCGACCGGCCTCCCGTACGTCGGCTCCAACTCCTTCGGGAGCGGGGTCGTCTTCGGCCAGGACGGCGTCGGGATGATCGAGGCGGAGGCGCCGCACCTCCGCGCCGCGCTCCCCTCGGGGCACGGCCGCTTCAAGTCGATCGCCTGGTACGGGCTCTTCGGCTTCAACACGATCTTCACGGGCGCGACCACGGAGCCGACCTCCAAGGGAACGACCCGCGTGATCCACGTCACCAGCGCGTAATACGTAGCGCGTAACCCGGAGCGGGGGCGGCCCGGCCGCCCCCTTTCCCGAACGGCCCACGAGAATCGGGCGGCCTCGGCCGCGGAAGGATGCGAACCGTGGGCAGGAGAACACCATGTCGCTAATCTACCAGGTCCTCTGTGGTACGCCCGCGCAGGACTTCAACACGACCGGCGTCAAGCTGCAGATCCCGGTGTGCGAGTCCCTCAAGATCGTCGAGTACGGGTTCCAGAGCATCGTCACCGACCCGGGCGCGGTCGGCGTCCTCAAGCTGCAGTACAACCCGGGTGACGGCTCGGCCGCCGTCGACATCAACACGTTCACCGTCCCGGCCGCCGCGACGGTCGGGCAGATCGTCTCACAGCGTATCGACGCTCTCGTCGACAAGCTGCTGAACCTCCTCACGGTCAGCATCTCCGGTACGCCCGGCAGCCCCGTGTCCGTTCCGCTCGGCTTCGCCGGCGTCCAGCTCAACGTGACGACCGCCTTCGGCGCGGCGATCACCGCGACGCCGTACATCAAGTTCGCCCTCGCCGGCACCCAGAAGGGGCCCGCGACCGGGCAGACGCTCATCACCACGATCTAGTTCCGTTCACCGAGACCGGGGCGGCGCCCGCGGCCGCCCCCGCCTCGTAACCGCGCCGCGAGTAGCCGCGCAGGAGGTCCTATGCCCCGAGCGAAGAAGCCCGCAAAGCCGGCCGAGGTCGGTCAGGTCGTCCGCCGCTGGGAGTCGTCCCCCGTCCTCTACGGGTTCGACAGCCGCTTCGACCGGAAGGAGAACCCGGACCACTTCCCCGCCGTCTCGCTCACCCACCTCGGGCAGTTCGTCAACGACGCCGGTGCGGTCCTCGACCCGAAGGACGTCCCCGCCCGCGTCCTCGCGGAGGCGAAGGGGACGAACCTCGACATCGAGTACCACCCGCCGAAGCACCGCGAGTTGTCGATGCGCGACGCGATGCTCGGGGCCGGAGTCCAGGACACGGACCCGGAGAGGAAGCCGGGTCGCCGCGCCGGCTGGGAAGTCTACGCCTAGCCGATGGCGAACCTGACGACGACCGAGGACCTCCGCCTCGACGCGCTCTTCCGGGCCGGCGAGCCCGCGTCGTCCTCGTCCGCCCTTTACGCGAAGGCGCTCGACTACCTGAACCGGATTCAGCAGGACCTCCTGATCGGCGGCGGCGTCGCGGTCGGCCGCGACCTCGCGACGTCCGCCGGCATCTACGCGCACGTCGTCGACCTCCCAATCACCGACTTCTGGTGGGCCCGGAAGCAGCCGCGCGGCGCCCTCAACACCGACGCGCTGATCGAGACCGGGACGGTCACCGTCACGCAGGGGAGCACCGCCGTCTCCTTCTCGGACGCCCCGGCCGTCTCCATCGCCGGGTGGCGCCTCGAGGTATCGAAGCTCCCGACCGTCCCCGTCGTCGCCAGCCACACTATCGGGACGACATCGGCGGCCCTCGACCTCCCCTGGCCCGAGGCGACGCAGACGTCCGCGAGCTACGTCGCGTACAACCCGGAGTACAACCTCGCCCCGGACTTCCTCCGGTTCGCCGGCGCCCCGTACCTCCACAGCATCTACCAGGACCCGATCCCGGTCGGGACCCGGGAGGCGCACGACCAGGCGTACCCGTTCGGGACGTTCTTCAGGTCGCCACCGATCGCCGCCGCGATGATCCAGCCGCGGCGCATCCAGCTCAACTCGTACGACACGCGGCCGTACCGCCTCGAGTACGACTACATCTTCATGCCACCCGACCTCGCGGCGGCGCAGGGCGAGGAGCCGCTCCCTCCCCGGCACCACCGCGCCGTCCTCTCCGTCGGGGCGGCGATGCTCCTCGCGTTCGACAAGGGAGACGACAAGGCCCAGAACCTAGCGTCCGAGTTCCGCGAGCGCGTCCGCCGGCTCGTCCAGGAGCACCGACACCAGCTATCCGCCGCGTCGATGACGTACGGGGTCTACCGGACGAGGATGCGGCAGAGCGGCAGCCGGAAGGGGCGCATCCAGCCAAAAGGGGAGACTTTCTTGATATGATTCCACCAGTGCTAGGAAAGACGAAGTTGTAGAGTGGCGACGCCGGCAAGCTTCGTCGAGCTCCCCTTCGGCGGCGCGGGAATGGTCGCCCGCGTCAACCGGCTCCGCGCGACGCCCGCCGAGCTGCTAGACGGCCGCGGGCTGACGATGGAGGACTCCCTCGTCCGGAAGGAGGCCGGGTCGACGAAGCTCGACGCCGCCGGGATCGCCGGGTCGCCGGTCCCGAACATCACGGCGATCTACGACTGGAACCCGGGGAGCACCGCCGCCGGCGCCGGGACGATCACGACGTCGGTCGGGTCGCAGTCGGTCGCCGGCGCGGGAACCGCGTTCACCACCGCGGTCAACGTCGGGGACAGCATCCGGGTCGGGAACGAGACGATCCGGGTGATCGCCGTCGCGAGCGACACCGCGCTGACGACCGCCGCCGCGTGGCTGACCGCGAACGCCGCCGTCGCGTACACGGTCCTCCGCGAGCAACGCCTCGTGACCGCTGCGGACGACGGGAAGATCTACCTCGAGATCAACGGCAACCTCGACTCGTCGAACCCGATCTCCGGCCTGACGAAGAGCCTCACCCCCGGCCGCTTCGTAGCCGGCGGCAAGGAGGCGGCCGCCCTCCCCCGGAAGCTCTTCTACTTCTCGGGCCGCGACGCCGTCCGCGTCCTGAACGGCGACACGTTCGCCGGCGCGACGATCTCGACCCCGCCGGCCGATTGGACCGGCGCGAACCAGCCGGTCAACGGCCTCTGGTACTCGAACCGCCTCGCCGGCTGGGGGAACCAGAACGATCCGCACCGGGTCTACGTCGGCGACGCGGACAACAACGAGAACTTCACGAGCGCGAGCTCGGCGAGCTTCCGGGTCTACTCGTCGATCGGCGACCGCGTCTGGTGTGGCCTCCCGTTCAACGGCGTCGTCTTCTTCTGGAAGTACCCGCGCGGGATTGCCTACCTCTGCGACAACACCGACCAGCCGATCGACTGGTGCATCCGGCTGAAGACGAGCGCGATCGGGTGCGCGCCGTCCCCGTACGCGGCGCTCTCGATCGACGACGACGTCCTGTTCATGGCGGCGGACGGCTCCTTCCACCTCCTCTCCGCGGTCGACACGCTCGGCGGGACCCGCGCGTCCGACCTCTCGTACGCTCTCGGGCTCGCGGACTGGCTCCGGACAAACGTCAACCTCTCGCGGCTCGACCTCGTCCAGTCGGTCTGGTATCAACACAAGAAGCTCGCGATCTTCGCCGTCCCCGCCGCGGGCTCGCTGACGAACAACCTCGTCCTCAAGTTCGACTTCGGCGGCGCGGCGGACGAGCCGGTCAAGTTCAGCTACTCGCGCCGGGACGCGGCCGGGGCGGTCGCCGCCCGACGCGACACGGCGACGGTCGAGCGTCCGGTCACCGGCGAGGCGAACTTCGTCTACCTCCAGGAGCAAGCGGCGCGGTCGAAGGACGCGGCCGGGTACGTCGGGCTCTTCCAGACGCCGCACCTCGACTTCTCCCACGTCGCGGGCGAGCTCCGCGGGAAGCGGAAGAACTTCCGCGAGCTCGAGATGGTCATGGACCCGGTCGCGGCCGGGACGCTGACCGTCGACGTCTACGTCGATCAGGCTATCCGGCAGACGCTCACGTTCGACGCGACGAAGAGGCGGGAGCGAAAGAAGCTCAACTGCGGCGACGGGCACACGCTCTCCCTCGCGTGCTCGAACTCGGTCGCGGGCGAGGACTTCAAGGTGCTCGCGGCGATCGTCTGGATGACGGCCGGGAACGAAGATCAGAGTAGGCCGGTCTGATGGCGGAGCGGTGTGGCGGGGTCATCGGGGGGAGCGTTCCCCCGCCGGGGTTCGGGGGCGGGGGACTCGGCGACGAGCCGGAGCCGGCCGAGATCTTTCGCCCGTACGCGGGCGGCAGGTACTACTGCGAGACGATGTGCCTCCAGACCGGCACGAACGAGAAGATCAGCTCGAACTCGGGTACGGTCGCCGCCCTGACGAACATCGGGCCGCTGTTCTGCGGCGGGAGCATCTCGTGGACGAGCATCGGGGCCGTCATGCGCTTCGCGAGCTCGCCGGGCACGCCGCCGAACACGTACTTCGTGATCTACGGCCTCGACACAGATACGCTCTTCCCGACGACGCTCCTGTACCAGGGGTCAGCCCACGCGCAGGGTACAACGCTCGCCTTCGTCTCGGACTCAATCGCGATTACGACGTCGCACAAGTGGATCGGGATAGGTTGGCACTGCGACGGGGGCGGACTAGGCGTCCTCACGGAGAATGCGGCGTTCCGCGCGGGCGGCCCGCTCGCCGCCGCCGGGCTCGGCCAGGCGTACGCCCCGTACGGCTTCAGCCAGTCGGGAACGACGCTGACCCCGATCATCACGCTCTCCGCTAACCAGGCGTCGGGGACGGCGTCGGCGGCGCTCCCCAGCGCGTTCAGCGTGACCCCCGACGCGACGGTCGTGAACCCGACCCTAAGCACCGGAACCTACATCCGACGAGCATGATCGAGTACCGCCTCCTCGACCCGCCCGACGTCCCCGGCGTCCTCCCCCTCGTCCTCGAGTTCGAGGCGGCGATCGCGAATCCCGTCATCCAGATCGACCCGGCGGCATTCGTCCAGAACTGGACCCGCTTCCTCGAGATCGACGTCGGCTTCGTCATCCTCGCGTCCGACGACGGGCGGCCGGTCGGCGGGCTCTCCGCCTACCTCGTCCCGAACGACTTGAACGGGTCGGCCGTCGCGCAGGAGACGTGGTGGTTCGTCAAGCCGGAGTACCGTGGGAGGGGTGTCGGCGACGCGCTCCTCGAGCTGTTCGAGCGGTACGCCAGGAGCCGCGGCGCGCTCCGGGTGAGCATGGGCGTCATCCTCCACCTCACACCTGTTGCCGACCTCCTGACCACGAGGGGCTACACGCCCTTCGAGACGATCTTCTATAAGTGGCTCGGATAATCACGATCGACGACGCGTTCCCGGAGGTCGACCGGATCCGGGACTGCGCGCTCCGGATGCCCCTCGGGCCTATGGTCGGCCCGGACGGCGTGACGTACGAAAACATGGGTTTCGACGTCCCGGACTGGCTCGGCGGCGCGCTCTACACGAAGATATACCAGCTAGTCGGCCCGGTCACGCCGTACGTGACCTTCTTCCGCCTGAGCACCGCGGCGACGAAGACTCCGCACTGGGCGCACACGGACTCGAAGCTCTGCGACGCGATGGCGCTCCTCTACCTCTCGGAGGCGCCGCCCGCGTACAGCGGGACGGCGATCGTCGAGCACCTCACGACCGGCCTCGATCGGCACCCGGAGACGGACGAGGAGTTCGCCGTCTGGCACCGGGACCACAGCCGGTACGACGCCTGGCGCGTCGTCGAGTTTGCACAGATGAAGTACAACCGGCTCGTTCTCATCCCGGCCTACCTTCTCCATGCGGCAATGCCGCCGAACGGGTTCGGGTCTACCGTCGAAGACGGGCGCCTCGTCCTCATCACCTTCTTCAAGGAGCTACGCACATGCGACACGAGTACGAAGAGCACACCGGCCTAGCCGCGACCGCGGCAGTTGTGGTCGCTGGAGCGGCCGTCGCCGGGACGGTGATGCAGGCGACGGCGGGATCGGGCGGCGGAGGTGGTGGGGGCGGCGCGTCCGCCCTCGCCCCCGGCCTCCGTGAGCGACTCTTCAACCGGACGAGCCGGGACATGCTCGACGCGGAGCGGTCGATCCTCGACGACTCACTCGCGCAGGGGAAGCAGCTCGAGCCGGCGATGTACGCGGCGCTCGGCCTCGAGCCGATCTACGACCGGCCGGAGGACACGGGGTACGCCGACGCGTCGAACGCCCTCAACAAGGCCCAGTCCGACTCGAACTCGCTCCGGGAGCAGCGGGCCGCGCTCCAGGCGAGCAAGCCGGGGAAGGGACTCCGCGGAAAAGCGAAGACGCAGGCGATGCATGGGAAGAAGCGCGAGATGCGCCGGCTTACCCGGGCGACAAATCTCGCGGACCGGCAGACGGCGATCCTCTCGAAGGACGTCGAGCAGCGCGGCGCCGTCGGCCGCCGGATCGTCGGCTTCAAGTCGATCGCCGGCGTCGCCGACCCGACCGGGAGCTCCGGTGGCGCGTTCGGCTCGGCCCTCGACTCGTTCAACCTCCACCTCTCGGACGCCCTCGCCGGGAAGGAGCCGCTCGACCCGACGCTCAAGAGCTCGTTCGACGAGCGCGAGCGGAACCTCCGCCAGCGGCTCCTCAACCAGATGGGCCCGGACTACGAGACGTCGACCGCCGGCTCCCAGGCGCTCGCGAACTTCGACCGCGAGCGGTCGGAGGCGTACGCGGCGTACAACCGCCAGTCGATCGAGGGGTACGCCGGGCTCTCCGAGCGCCGGGCGAGCGCCCTCGCCGACCTGACGACCGGCCGGCTGAAGAACCTCGCCTTCCCGGCGGACTTCCGCGCCCAACTCGGGAAGAACCTCGAGAGCGCGGCGAACGCGCGCAACACACAGGCGGAGACGATGCAGCGGGAGCGCGGCCTCGCGGTCGACACCGCGCTTGCCGACCAGGCGTACGCCGACAGGCAGGCGCAACGCGACGCGGAGCGCCAGAGCCGGATAGGCGGGGCCCTCGCCGGGAGCGCGAACACCCTCGGCGGCGTCGTAACGACCTACGGAGGCAAACTCGACCGATACCTCCGCGGAACGGCCGCGACGCCGAGTACGAGCCCGAACGACCTCGGCACCCCGGCGACGGCGGGTCTCATCGGGTATGGCGGCAAGATCGGCAACGCCGCGGCGCTAGGAGCGTAGATGGCAGACTCGATGACGGACCGGATCAACGCGCTCTCGGGCGGCGCCCCGCTCCCCCAGGCGGCGACGGCGACGATCGCCCGTCGGCTTCTCGGGCCCGCGCTCGCGGACCGGTACGGCGACGTCCTCGGCATTCGGCCGACGGGCGTCGCGGACGTCGCGCGAGACTTCTCGATCGGAATGGTCTCCGGGGACCCGACGAAGGCCGACCAGCTTAAGGCGCAGCTCGTCCAGGGGTACAACCGGGAGAAGCGGCAGGAGGAGACCGACCTCGCCCGCCGGCAGGGCGAGGCGCGGCAGCAGCTCACCGGCTTCTTTAACCTCATGTCGCAGGGGAAGACGGTCCCGAAGGAGCTCCGAAAGGACTTCTTCGAGGAGGGCTTCAAGAAGCTCGGGTACGAAGTGACCTCTCCGCTCCTGATGAAGGTCGTAACGAACTACGAGAAGTTCGGGAACATCTACGACTCGCTGAGCGATCCGATGGTCCAGCAGCTCGCGGACGACGACCCGCTCCCCGCCCAGCAGCGCCTCATCGAGCTCGGGTACGACGGCGCGCAGGTGATCGAGTTCACGAAACAGGTCCAGGAAGCGAAGCGGTACCGGGCGGGAACGCAGCAGATCATCGCGCAGACGAAGAAGATCGGGCTCGCGCAGGAGGACCCGAACGCGAAGAACCGCGCGGCGTTCATCGGGAGGATGGCGGGCCGCCAGGTGAAGGACCGTCTCGGGCGCAGCCGGCTCCTCTCCCCCGACGAGATCGGGTCTATGGCCGACCGCTTCTTCCCGACGGGGGCGCCGCCCGTCGAGGCGCAACCCGCCCCCGAGCCGGCCGGCCTCCCGCAAGGGACGACGTCAGCGTCGACGACGGTTACGCCGACGACGACCGGAATCACCTCCGTCCCCGCCGCTTCGGCCGCCCCGCCGCGCAAGCTCGCCGGCTCTGTTACCCGGCTGGAGTAGCCGGTGCCGCGCTTCCGCGTCCCGACCGACTCGGGCACGTTCGAGGTCGAGACCGACATCGCCGACCCGACGGACGAGGAGCTCCTCGCCCTCGTCGGCGGTCAGCCTGCGCCAGAGGGGCCGGGACTCGCCCGCCGCGGCGCGGCGTTCGCCGCCCGGGTCGTCGGACCGATCGTCGGCGGGATCGGCGGCGCGGCGGTCGGCGGCCCCGTCGGCGCCGTCGCCGGCGCGGCGGCCGGGGGCGCGAGCGGGGCGGCGCTCGCCGAGAAGATACTCGGTGAGCCGCTCGATCCGATGGACATCGCGCTCTCCGGTGTCCTCGCGGCCGTCCCCGCCGGCCCGTTCGCTCGGGCGGCGGCCCGACCGGGGCTGACCGTCGCGAAGCAGGTCCTCCTCCACGCGGCCGAGGGCGCGACGCAGGGCGCGCTCGCGGCCCAGGCGGAGTCGATCGCCCGCGAGGGGGAGCCGGCCGGGATCGCCCAGACGCTCGGCGGGGCCGCCGGCGGAGCCGTCCTCGGCGGCGGAGCCGGCTTGATCGTCGGCCGGGCGGCGCACGTCCCCGGCGCCCCGGCGGAGGCTCGAGCGGTCGCGAAAGAGGTCGAGGCCGAGGCGCAGGGCCCGCTCTTCCAGCGCGTCCCCGGGCTGGCCGGCGAGGTCCCACCGAAGACGGCGCCCCCGCCCGAGCGGGTCACCGAGCTCCAGGACAGCGTCGACCGCCTCTTCCCGCACCTCGGCGACCTAGAGAGGACGTCGCTCAAGGCGACGATCGCGGACGCCGGCGACGACCTCCTCGCCCACAGCCGGAGCGTCCAGTCGATCGAGCGGACGGACGCACTCGCGCAGGAGCTCGTCCTCGACCTCTCGAGGCCGCTCCCGAAGGGGACGGCGCTCAACGCCGAGCAGATGCGCCACGTCGTCAACCTCGTCGCGCCGCTCCAGGAGCGCGTGACCGCACTCGCCGGAGAGGTCGCCGCCAACCCGGGGGACGACGCGGTCAAGCTCGACCTCCAGCGGGCGTCGACCCGGCTCGCGAACGTCCTCTTCTCGTACTCCGGCGCGCGGGCCGAGGCCGGCCGGACCCTCAACATCCTCCGCGAGCAGGCGAAGGCGCTCGACGTCGGCGACGCGAAGGCGATCCTCGCCGCCCGCCGCCTCGGCGTCGACGCGGACTCGATCGCGAAGGTGATCGCCGCCTCCCCGAACGACCCCGTCAGCCAGTACCGCCAGCTCCGGGACATGTACCGGCCGGACTGGAAGGACAAGCTGAAGTGGTACTACTACACGAACATCTTGTCCGGGCCGCAGACGCACGTCCGGAACCTCGTCTCGAACACCGTCAACCTCGCGCTCCGGCCGGCGACGACGCCGTTCGCGGCGGCGGCGGACGCTGCCGGCGCGAAGCTGACCGGGCGGCAGCGCGAGGTCTTCCTCGGCGAGGCGCCGATCCAGCTCCAGCAGATGTACCACGCGCTCCCCGACGCGTGGAACAAGATGGCATTCATGTTCCGGAACGGCTTCTCGCTCTCGGACGTCCAGGACTTCGAGGTCCGGCCGGCGGAGATGCCAGGCGGTGTCGCGGTCAACGTCGTCGGCCGGGCGCTCGGGGCGGCGGACGAGTTCTTCCGCGGACTCGGCTTCTCGATGGAGCTGCACTCGGGCGCGTTCGCCCGCGCCCGGAAGCAGGCACTCGCCGAGGGGCTCGACGGACAGGAGCTCCTCGACCGGACGTCGGCGTTGACCGCCGACCTCCTCGACAAGAAACCGGCCGACCTGATGACGCAGGCCGAGGAGTTCTCGAGGCGGGTGACGTTCCAGGAGCAGGACAACGCCGTCGCCCGCGGCCTCCTCGCCTTCCGCGACGCGGTCCCGGGCGGGTCGTTCCTCGTCCCGTTCGTCCGGACGCCGGCGAACATCTTCCGCCAGGGGCTCCACTTCTCGCCGGCCGGGCTCCTGATGAAGGGGGCGGGGCCGGGGAGGGCGGGCGCGCAGCGGGTCGGCGAGGCCGTCCTCGGGTCGACGCTCCTCGTCCCCGTCGCGTGGCTCGCGGCGGCCGGGAAGATCACCGGCGCGGCGCCGACGGACGCGGGCGAGCGCGACGCGTTCTACGGCGCCGGGAAGCAGCCGAACAGCATCCTCATCGGGGACAGGTGGGTCAGCTACGCCGAGGCCGGCCCGCTCGTCCTCCCGTTCACGATCGTCGCGAACGCGGCGGACGCGTACCGGCGGTCGGGCGGCAAGATCAACCAGGAGACGGTCGGGACGATCGTCGGCCAGGTCGGGAAGTCGCTCCTCGACCAGAGCTACCTCACGTCGCTCTCCGCCGTCTTCGAGGCGCTGAACGACCCCGAGCGGTACGGCGAGGCGTTCGTCCAGAACCTCGCGTCCGGGCTGATCCCTCTCGTCGGCCTCCAGCGGAACGTCACCCGGGCGACCGACCCGTACGTCCGGCAGGCGACCGGCGTCGTCCAGGGGCTACAGCGGAACGTCCCGGGCGAGTCGAAGAAGCTCCTGCCGAAGCTCGACGCGCTCGGCCAGCCGATCGAGCACCCGACTGGCCCCGGCGCCCTCCTCGTTCCGAAGGTCTCGCCGGTCCGCGCCGACCCGGTCCGCGAGGAGCTCGCGCGCGTCGGCGTCCAGATCGAGCCGCTCCGCCGGTCGAAGTCGGTTACCGTCGGCGACGAGAAGGTCCCGCTCGACGACGCCTCGGACTTCGCGATCAGGAAGTCTACCGGCGCGTTTCGCGTCGTTCTTCTTCGCGACCTTTTCGCGGACCCAGAGTACCAGTCGGCGACGAAGGAGGAGCAGGCCGCCGCGGTCACGCGCGAGGTCCGCCGGGCGGGGAGCGCCGCCTTGAGGGGGGCCCGGGAGCTGCTCGGCGCGGGCAGCCCGGTGACGTTCGAGGCGCTGACGGAGGGCGTCGACCTCGGCGCGCAGCCGGCCCCGGGGCCTACCGCACCCGCCCCACCGGCGAGCCCGACGACGACGCTACCGGCCGGGCCGCCGAGCCGGTTCGACGACGTCTTCGGGAGTGTCGGCGCCCGGACTGGCATCGACCCGACGCTCCTGAAGGCCGTCGCGAAGGTCGAGTCGAACTTCAACCCGGGGGCCCGGAGCGAGAAGCACGCCGTCGGCCTCCTCCAGCTCCTCCCGGCGACGTTCGCGGCGTACGCGGACGGGGTGCGCCGGGTAACCGGGAAGCAGCCTAGGATCACCGACCCGACAGACAACACGATCGCGGGCGCTCTTCTCTACCGGGACCTCCTCGGCCAGACCGGCGGCAACATCGAGGCGGCGGCGCGCCTCTACCACGGCGGGCCCTCGCCGAAGCAACACGGCCCGAAGACCCTCGCGTACGGGAAGAAGGTCGCGGCGGCGTACGCGGCCCTCCGCGAGTAGGAGAGAACATGGGCAGCGGCATCCTCCAGGCGTTGATCGTCGGCGGGCTCCTCTCGACCGCGGGAGTCCTCTTTCGGACCGTCGTCAAGCTCGCCGAGGTCGGCCGCGACGTCGTCAACCTCGACCGCCGCGTCGAGCGTCTCGAGGAGCAGCCGTGAACCGCGACCGCCTCCGGAAGCAACTCGTCGCTCACGAGGGACTGCGCCTGAAGCCCTACCGGGACACCGTCGGGAAGCTGACGATCGGCGTCGGCCGAAACCTCGACGACGTCGGGGTCACCGAGGACGAGGCGCTGGGTCTCCTCGACGGAGACGTCGACCGCGTCGAGGGCCACCTGCGGGCGGCCGTCCCGTGCTTCGGCTCGCTCGACGACGTCCGCCAACGGGTCCTCGCGGACATGGCGTTCAACCTCGGCGTCCCCGGCCTCCTCAAGTTCAAGGCGGCGCTCGCGGCGGTCGCGGCGCGGAAGTTCGACGAGGCGGCGGCGGAGATGCTCGCGAGCGCGTGGGCGGGGCAGGTCAAGGGGCGGGCGGAGACGCTCGCGAGGATGATGCGGACGGGGGCGGACTAGTGTTCCCGCTGCTGATAGGCCCGGTCGCCGACCTTCTCGGCAAGGTCCTCGACCGGGTGATCCCGGACCCGGCGCTGCGGGCGCAGGCCGAGCTCGAGCTCGCGAAGGCGGACTGGTCCGTCGTCCAGGCGCAGCTCGCGGTCAACGCGGAGGAGGCGAAGTCCGAGAGCATCTTCGTCTCCGGGTGGCGGCCGTTCGTCGGCTGGGTCTGCGGCGCGTCGCTCGCGTGGAACTTCGTCGCGCTCCCGCTCCTGAACTTCGCGCTCGTCGCGGCCGGCGTCCACCTCCCGCCGCTCCCGGCGCTCGCGGTAGACACGCTGATGCCAGTTCTCCTCGGGATGCTCGGGCTCGGCGGGCTGCGGACGTTCGAGAAGATACAAGGGGCGAACAAGCGGAGGTAACGTGCAGAGATTTCGATACCTGGTCTCTGTCGGCTGGTTCTACGCCGGCGAACTCGCGGCGATCGCGACAGGCGCCGGTATCCTCGTCCTCCTCGCGTCGGTCGCCGTCTTCTTCCTCGCCGCCGGCGCCGTCGTCGTCACCGTCGGCTACATCCGAGAGGAGGCGGCGTACCTGGCAAGCCGCGTCCGGGGCACGGACGTCCGGCCGTAGCGGCGAACCAGATCGCGACGGCGACGGCGAACGCGGTCAGGTAGTCGAGCCAGCTAGGCGGGGCGATTCTCACTGTCCAGTTTCTCCGCGGGAGCGTCGTCGAACTCGAACCACTCGCAGATCGCGTTCACGACGCTGTCCGCGATCTCGGCACCGATCTCTTCCTGCGCGAGCGGTGTCGGGCACGATCCCCTGTGCTTGTAGTACCGGCGGATGCCGTACGCGCACCCTTCCTCGACCGCCCGCCTCAGAACCTCATACTCCTTCGCCTTCACGATTCCCCCTTTCCAGAGTCTCTGATCCTGCCTATTGTTGTACTCCCGCCACTGAGGGCCGAAGGCACCGAACACCGCCTCAGCCTCGCGGGCGCGTCTCGCCAGGCCGCACGAACACAACCCTATCGCGCCGCTAGCGCAGTAGCTAGAGTGCGAGCTCCTCTACGTAGCCGATCCCCCGGCACAGCGGGCACGCTCTCTGCCCGTGTGTCGCCGGGCATGGTACGAACCCGCCCCCTGGCCCGCACGCCGCGCACCGCCCCGGCCGGTCCGGGAACGGTGGCGCCCCGGTCTGCGCCGAGTCGCACCCGCCGCAGTACCACCGGCCACCCCAGCCGCCGAGCACGGTGAGAATCTTCTCGAGTTCGGCAGCCCACTCCGCCTCCGCCGTCCGCTTCTCCTGCCACCGAG
>Ga0334722_10000840_pt1 | contig 42335 bp, 42 predicted proteins | sample C3_bottom_MG_FD_207210 | JGI IMG/M metagenome (GOLD analysis project Ga0334722, IMG submission 207210) | Sediment microbial communities from Yellowstone Lake, YNP, Wyoming, USA - C3_bottom | ecosystem: Environmental > Aquatic > Freshwater > Lake > Sediment | place: USA: Wyoming | collected...
CTGCGCCATCTGGACTCGCTGCGCGAACGCTTACGCACCATCGAGCAACACCTGTCAACGCGGGAGAAGAAAGCTTGAACATTCACGAAATCCTCGAGTACCTGCCGCACCGCTATCCCTTCCTGCTGATTGACCGCGTGATCGAATGCGAGTTAGGCAAACGCATCCGGGCGTTGAAAAACGTGAGCGTCAACGAACCCTATTTCAACGGCCATTTTCCGTACTATAAAGTCATGCCCGGCGTGCTGATCGTCGAGGCCATGGCGCAGGCCGCGGCGATCCTGTCGTTTCGCACTATGGGCATCAAGCCGGATGACAAGTCGGTGTACTATTTCGCCGGCATCGATCGGGCGCGATTCAAGAAGCCGGTCATGCCCGGGGACCAGCTGGTGCTGGAGGTGAGCATCGAGCGCACCGTGCGCAACGTAGTCAAGTATGCGGGCAAGGCTTACGTAGGCGAGGCGCTGGTCGCTGAAGCCGAGCTGCTTTGCACTCTGAGGCCAATTGATTAAGGACGGCATGATTCATCCCAGCGCCATCATCCATCCACGCGCAAAGCTGGGCGCAGATGTAAGCGTCGGCGCTTACAGCGTGATCGGCGAACATGTGGAAATCGGGGATGCGACCCGCATCGGCCCGCATGTGGTGATCGAAGGCCATACCCGGATCGGCCGCGACAATCGCATTTTCCAGTTCTGCTCGCTGGGCGCGGTGCCGCAAGACAAGAAATACGCGGATGAACCTACGCGGCTGGAAATCGGCGACGGCAACACCCTGCGCGAATTCTGCACCCTCAATTGCGGCACTGCACAGGACGCGGGCGTGACCCGCCTGGGCGACGACAACTGGATCATGGCCTACGTGCACCTCGCGCACGACTGCCAGATCGGCGACCATACCATTTTTGCCAACAACACCCAGCTCGCCGGCCACGTGCATGTAGGCGATCACGCCATACTCGGCGGTTTCACCGGGGTGCACCAGTTCGTGCGCATCGGCGCCCACAGTTTCACCGCCATCGCCACGGTTCTGGTGCACGACCTGCCGCCCTACGTGATGGCGGCGGGCGATACCGCCAAGCCCTACGGCATCAATACCGAGGGCTTGCGCCGCCGCGGCTTCTCCTCCGCGGCGCTCGCCGGCATCAAGCGCGCCTACAAGACGCTCTACAAGTCCAGCCTGACGCTGGATCAAGCCAGAGCCGCCCTTGCCGAGCAGGCCAAGACTTGTCCTGAAGTCGGCGTGCTCGCCGACTTTCTGCAGAGTTCCACCCGCGGGATCGTGCGTTGACGTGAATGCGGGGGCGCTCACCATCGGCATGGTCGCAGGGGAAGCGTCGGGCGATCTGTTGGGCGCGCACCTGATCGCAGCGCTGCGAGCGCACCTGCCGGAGGCGAGCTTCATCGGTATCGGCGGCCCGAAAATGCAATCCCAGGGCCTAGACAGCCTGTTTCCGATGGAGCGCCTGGCGGTGCGCGGTTACGCAGAAGTGCTGCGGCATTATCCCGGCCTGCTGCGGATGCGGCGCAGGCTGAGCCAGGCCTTGCTTAAAGCGCGGCCGCAGCTATTCATCGGCGTAGACGCGCCCGATTTCAATCTGGGCCTGGAAGCCGGTCTCAAGCGCGCCGGCATACCGGTGGTGCACTATGTCAGTCCGTCGATCTGGGCCTGGCGCGGCGGTCGGATCGCCGCAATCGCGCGGTCGGTCGATCAGGTGCTGACGCTGTTTCCGTTTGAGGCGGAGATTTACCACGAGGCCGGCATCGCCGCCACTTACGTCGGCCATCCGCTGGCGGATCTGATTCCGGAGCAGGACCAGACGGCCGGCACGCGCGCCCAGTTGAGGATCGCGCCGGAACGCAAAGTGATTGCGCTGCTGCCGGGCAGCCGGCAATCGGAACTGCGCTATATGGCCGACACTTTTATCGCCACCGCAAAATTGCTGGCGCAGAAAATCGAGCGGGCGCTGTTTCTGGTCCCCTTGGTCAGCCGCGAAACGCGGGAAATTTTCGAGGCCGCGCTGTATCGTGCCGACGCGGGCGAGCTGCCGATCACGATACTGTTCGGCCATGCGCGCGATGCGCTTGCCGCCGCCGACGTCGCGCTGGTGGCCAGCGGCACCGCTACGCTGGAGGCGGCGCTGCTGAAGAAGCCCATGGTCATCACCTACAAGATGGCCGGGACCAGCTGGCTGCTGATGCGGCGCATGGGCTACCAGCCCTACATCGGCCTGCCCAACATCCTCGCCGGGGAATTCGTGGTGCCGGAATTGCTGCAGCATGACGCGACCCCGGAGAATCTGGCGCAAGCCCTGTTGAATTCACTCAACGACAGCGTCGTGCGCGCCCGTCTTGCGCAGCGCTTTTCGGCGATTCACCGCGAGCTCAAGCGCGACACGGCCGCGCAGGCCGCGCGGGCCGTGCTGCCTTTGCTCGCGGGCTGCTGACCGCTGTTAGCGGGGCGCGACCCGGCCGATGATAGGCGAAGGAAGAATCCCATGCATCTAGTGTGCGGCGTGGACGAAGCAGGGCGGGGGCCGCTGGCCGGTCCGGTCTACGCCGCCGCGGTGATCCTGGATCCGGCCACTCACATCGCCGGCCTGGCCGATTCCAAACAGCTGTCCGCGTCCCGGCGCGAGGAACTGGCCGGGCAGATACGCCGCCATGCGCTCGCCTGGGCGATCGCCTCGGCCTCGGTGGCCGAGATCGACGCCATCAATATCCTGCAGGCGACCCTGCTTGCGATGCGCCGCGCCGTGGAGCAGTTGAGCCTGACACCGAGCGTAGTGCTGGTAGACGGCAAGCAGTGCCCCATGATCGCTTATCCGGTCGAAGCCATCGTCCGCGGGGACAGCAAGATCCCTGCTATTTCCGCAGCATCGATTCTGGCCAAGACCGCGCGCGACGCGGAAATGCTGCGCCTGCACCGGCTCTATCCTGTTTATGGGCTGGATCGGCACAAGGGTTACCCGACCGCCGCCCATCTTGCGGCCCTGGAGCGGCACGGTGTGTGCGAGATCCACCGGCGCAGCTACGCGCCGATACGCAAGCTGCTTCACGCTTGAGCAAATATTCCAGCGGATTCCGCCTATGCACGAATCAGACTTGAAATTGATACGTTCGCGCGAAAACGCGCGCTTCAAGACCCTGCGCCATCTCGCCACGTCTACGCGCGAGCGGCGCAAAACCGGCCTGGCGCTGCTCGACGGCATGCATTTGATCGCGGCTTATCGCGCGCGCGGCGGTGTGCCGGAGCAGCTGATTCTGAGCGAAAGCGGCGCCGCCAATGCCGAAGCCGCGGCGCTGGCGGCGGGCGCCTGCGCCCAGGGCGTGCTGGTGCTTGCCGACGCCCTGTTCAATGACATCGCACCGGTCGCGACTCCGACCGGCATTGTCGCGCTGATACGCATGCCGGACCCCGGTCCCTTGCCCGATCTGATCGAGCACTGCGTGATGCTGGAAAACATCCAGGACGCCGGCAACCTTGGCTCCATTTTGCGCAGCGCGGCGGCCGCCGGCGTCTCAACCGTCCTGCTTTCGCAGGGCTGCGCCTTCGCCTGGTCGCCCAAGGTTTTGCGCGCCGGCATGGGCGCGCATTTCAGCATGGAACTATTCGACAACGTCGACCTGCCCGCCGCGGTGCGCAGGCTGTCGGGGCGCTTGATCTGTGCCGGGAGCCATGCCGAAAAATCCCTGTATCAGGCCGACTTGCGCGGCCCGCTGACGTGGGCTTTCGGCAACGAAGGAGCCGGGGTGAGCGCGGAACTGAGCGCCGCGGCAGCCGAGCGGTTGCGCATCCCGATGCCCGGCGGCACCGAATCCCTGAACGTGGCGGCAGCAGCGGCAATTTGCCTGTTCGAGCAGGTGCGCCAACGTGGCTAGCGCACGCCAAACCGTGTTTTCTGTATTCAGCGCGGGGGTTTTATACAAGATCGAGTACCACAGTTCGAGGTATTCTCCTGTGCCCGTCGATGACGGGATGCGACCATTGCGCGCTCCGCGCGCCAACCACGTGTTCCGTACGAATGAAAAGCGCATCCGTACGGAATACGTGGTTACTGATAAAAACGAAACGGCTTAGGATTTGCTGCTAGAGCGCATCAGGCGCTGTTTTTCGCGGTCCCAGTCGCGCTGTTTCTCGGTTTCGCGCTTGTCGTGCTGCTTCTTGCCGCGGGCAAGGCCGATGTCTATTTTGATTCTGCCGTTCTTGTAGTGCATGTCCAGCGGCACCAGAGTGTAGCCGGCGCGCTCCACCTTGCCGATCAGGTGCTGGATTTCCTCCGCGTGGAGCAGCAGCTTGCGCGTGCGCACCGGATCGGGATTGATATGGGTGGAAGCCGTGGGCAGGGCGCTGATATGGCCGCCGACCATGTAGATCTCCGCGCCGCGGATAAGCACATAGGCGTCCTTCAGCTGCACCCGCCCGGCGCGGATGGCTTTGGCTTCCCAGCCTTCGAGCACCAGGCCGGCTTCATAGCGCTCCTCGATGAAATAATCGTGGAAGGCTTTCTTGTTCTGAGCAATCTTCATGGGTGCAGTATTGGTACAATTGCGCAATCTTAACAGTTGAGCCGCATCTAATGGCCAAGGTGGAAAAATCCGTTCTGATCGGCCATAGCGCGGCGAAGATGTACGCGCTTGTTGCGGACGTGGACGCCTACCCGCAGTTTCTGCCCTGGTGCAGCAGCACCGAGGTGCGTCAGATCGACGCGGGCAAGGCCGTCGCCACGCTGCATGTCAACTATCACGGCCTGCGCCTGCACTTCACCACCGAGAATCAGATGGAGCGGGGGGCGCTGATCGACATGAAGCTGGCGAACGGACCGTTCAAGCACCTGGACGGCTTCTGGCGCTTCATCGCGCTGTCCGAGCAGGCGTGCAAAATCGAATTCCAGTTGAACTACGAACTCTCGGGCAAGCTGGTGGAGAAGATTGCCGGGCCGGTATTCAATCATATCGCCAATACCCTGGTCGAAGTCTTCGTCAAGCGCGCCGCAACCCTGTACGGGCCGGGATAGCATGCGCGTCGAGGTGGTCTACGCGCTGCCGCAGCGGCAAGAGCGCGTGTCGCTGGAACTCGCACCGGAGAGCACGGTGCAAGACGCGATCCAGGCGAGCGGCCTGCTGCAGCGCCTGCCGCAGATCGACATCGAGCGCGTGGGGGTGTGGGGCAGGCCGGTCAGCCCGCAAACGCTGCTGCGCGACCGCGACCGGGTGGAGATTTACCGGCCGTTGGTGGCCGACCCCAAGCAGGTCCGGCGCGAGCGCGCCGCAAAATCCGGCAAATAGCCTAATTGCAAGCGGCGGCGGCTTCCTGCCGCATCCTGGCCGTTTCCTGGGAAATTTGCTGGTCGGTGAGGAAAGCACGCTCGCCTTTTTCGTCGATTCGCGTCTGGCGGCCGCCCAGTTCAAGACTGGCCAAGGCCGCTTTGGCGCGCTTGCAGTTTTCAGTCCGGTCGCGCGCTACCGTCTCTTCCTGTGCCCGCTTTTCCTGTGCTTTGGCCTCATCCGCCTTGCGCTTGCGAAATGCCTGTTCCTGTTCGGCGGTCGTTTTGGGCCCGGACTTGGCCGCATCCTTCGGTGCTTCGCCCTTGGTCGCCTCGTTCGCTGTCCCGCCCTTGGCCTCGCTTGCCGCAGGAGGGCTGACGGGGCGTGCAGGCTCGCGCAGCTTTTCGGTCTTGACGTTGCTCGGCGGCGGTTTGTCCGAATAGTGCACCTTGCCGTTCGCGTCCACCCATTTGTACATCTGGGCAGATGCCGGCAGAGCCACGCACAGCGCCAGTGATACCACTACCGTGAGTACTTTCATGCGCACAGGCCTTCCATGGGCTTAATTTGTTCAAAAGTAACGGCTTTCCGCCGCCGCGTCAAATAGCCTTAACGCGCCGGCCCCGGTTCCGGTTTCAGTCGCATCCAGTTTGCCGGTGCATGGCAGGCGCGTATAATGCGGCTTTGCGGCCAGGAGTTTTGCTATGCGCGTCATCCAAAAAGCGCTGACTTTCGACGATGTCCTGCTCGTCCCCGCCCATTCGACGGTTCTTCCGCGCGACGTTTCCCTCAAGACCCGGCTGACGCGCAAGATCAGGCTCAATATTCCGCTGGTGTCCGCCGCGATGGACACGGTCACCGAATCGAGGCTGGCCATTGCGATTGCCCAGGAAGGCGGCATCGGCATCGTCCACAAGAACCTTACTCCCAAGGCACAGGCGGCCGAGGTGCTGAAGGTCAAGCGCTTCGAGTCAGGCGTACTGCGCGATCCGATGACCGTGTCTCCGGAAATCACGGTGCGCGAATTGCTCGCTCTGACCCAGCAGTACCGGGTGTCCGGCTTCCCCGTCGTCGACAAAGGGAAGGTCGTCGGCATGGTCACCAACCGCGATTACCGCTTCGAGACGAATCTGGACGCCCCGGTGAGCGCCATCATGACACCGCGCGAGCGCCTGATCTACGTGAAGGAGGGCGCCAGCGCGGAGGAAGCGCGGGCCTTGCTGCACAAGCACCGCCTGGAGCGCGTTCTTGTGGTCAACGACAGCTTCGCGCTGCGCGGGCTGGTGACGGTGAAGGACATCCTCAAGGCGACCGAGCATCCGCTCGCCAGCAAGGATGAGCAGGGCAAGCTGTGGGTCGGTGCGGCGGTCGGCGTGGGCGAAGGCACGGAGGAGCGCGTCGAGCACCTGGCCGAGGCGGGCGTAGACGTGATCGTGGTGGATACGGCTCATGGACACGCCCAGGGCGTGCTCGATCGCGTGCGCTGGGTCAAGAAGAATTTTCCGAACGTGGAAGTCATCGGCGGCAATATCGCCACTGCGTCAGGCGCCAAAGCCCTGGTCGACCATGGCGCCGACGGCATCAAGGTCGGTATCGGCCCGGGTTCGATTTGCACCACGCGCGTCATCGCCGGAGTCGGCGTGCCCCAGATCTCCGCGATCCAGAACGTGTATGCGGCGCTCAAGGACGGCGATGTGCCGTTCATCGCCGACGGCGGCATCCGCTACTCCGGCGACGTGGCCAAGGCGGTGGCGGCCGGCGCGAATGCGGTGATGATGGGCAGCATGTTCGCCGGCACCGAAGAAGCCCCCGGCGAGACCATTCTGTATCAGGGCCGCTCTTACAAGCTCTATCGCGGCATGGGCTCGTTGAGCGCCATGCAGGACGGCGCCGCCGATCGCTATTTCCAGGACCCGCTCAATAACGCGGACAAGCTCGTTCCGGAAGGCATCGAGGGCCGTGTGCCCTACAAAGGCAGTGTGGTCAGCATCATTTACCAGATGGTGGGGGGCTTGCGCGCGAGCATGGGCTATTGCGGCTGCGCCACCATCGAGGACCTGCGGACCCGGACGGAGTTCGTCGAAATCACCTCGGCAGGCATGCGCGAATCGCATGTGCACGACGTGCAGATCGTCAAAGAAGCCCCCAATTACCAGGTCGAATGACCTTGCCCGCTTTGCGGCCCGACTCCATGACCGAGGGCCGATCGTGCCTGGCGTTGCACGACCGGCTTTTTCATTTTTGAAAGTCAGATAATGCATCAGAAAATTCTCATCCTCGATTTCGGCGCCCAATACACGCAATTGATCGCGCGCCGGGTGCGCGAAGCCCGGGTCTACTGCGAAATCCATCCGTACGACGTCAGCGACCAGTTCGTGCGCGACTTCGGCGCCAAAGGCGTGATCCTGTCCGGCAGCCATCTGTCGGTGACCGAGGATGCGACGGCGCGCGCGCCGCAGGCGGTATTCGATCTGGGTGTGCCGGTGCTGGGCATCTGCTACGGCATGCAGACCATGGCCGGACAGCTGGGCGGCAAAGTCGAAGCAGGACGCGTGCGCGAGTTCGGCTACGCCGAGGTGCGCGCGCGGGGGCACACGCGCCTCCTCGAAGGCATCGAGGATTTCCGCACGCCCGAGGGCCACGGCATGCTCAAGGTGTGGATGAGCCACGGCGACAAAGTGACCGAGATGCCGCCCGGATTCAAACTCATGGGATCGAACGATTCCTGCCCGATCGCCGCCATGGCCGACGAGGCGCGCGGCTTCTACGCGGTGCAATTCCATCCCGAAGTCACACACACGCTGCAGGGCGCGGCCATGCTCAGGCGCTTCGTCAACGACATCTGCGCCTGCGCCGGGGACTGGAACATGCCCGATTACGTGTCCGAGGCGATCGCGCGGATACGCGGGCAAGTGGGCACCGACGAAGTGATACTCGGGCTTTCCGGCGGCGTCGACTCATCCGTCGCCGCCGCGCTGATCCACCGCGCCATCGGCAAGCAGCTGACCTGCGTGTTCGTCGACCACGGCCTGCTGCGCCTGAACGAGGCCGAACAGGTGATGGCGACCTTCGCCCGTAGCCTGGGCGTCAAGGTGATCCACATCGACGACAGCGCCACGTTCATGGCCAAGCTCGCAGGCGTCGCCGACCCGGAACAAAAGCGCAAAATCATCGGCCGTGAATTCGTCGAAGTGTTCCAGCGCGAAGCGGCCAAGATCAAGAACGCGAAATGGCTGGCCCAGGGCACCATCTACCCCGATGTGATCGAGTCTGCTGGCGCCAAGACCAAGAAGGCGACCAACATCAAGTCCCACCACAACGTCGGCGGCCTGCCCGATACCCTGCACCTGAAGCTGCTTGAGCCGCTGCGCGAATTGTTCAAGGACGAAGTGCGCGAACTCGGTGTCGCGCTCGGCCTGCCGCACGACATGGTCTACCGCCATCCTTTTCCCGGGCCGGGGCTGGGCGTGCGCATCCTGGGCGAAGTGAAGCAGGAGTACGCCGACCTGCTGCGCCGCGCCGATGCCATATTCATCGAGGAACTGCGCGTGACCTGCGATAGCGACGGCCAGAATTGGTACGACAAGACCTCCCAGGCCTTTGCCGTATTCCTGCCGGTGAAAGCCGTCGGTGTGATGGGCGACGGCCGCACCTACGAGTACGTGGTGGCGCTGCGCGCGGTGCAGACCCAGGACTTCATGACGGCGCATTGGGCGCACCTGCCGCACGAACTCCTGGGGAGGGTCTCGAACCGCATCATCAACGAAGTGCGCGGCATCAACCGCGTGGTCTACGACATCTGCGGCAAGCCGCCGGCGACTATAGAGTGGGAATAGCCGCGCGCAGGGCGGAGCAGTAATAGCGGGACGGAAGGCGTAACCGTGGCCGACGACCAAACCTACATGCACGCGGCGCTGGAGCAGGCGCGCATTGCGCAGGCCGCGGGCGAGGTGCCGGTCGGCGCGATTGTGGTGAAAGACGGAGAGATCATCGGAGCTGGATTCAACGCGCCCATCAGCGGGCACGACCCCACGGCGCATGCGGAAATCCGGGCGCTGCGCGACGCCGCAATGAGGCGCGGCAATTACCGCCTGCCCGGCTGCGAACTCTACGTAACCCTGGAGCCTTGCGCCATGTGTGTTGGCGCGATGCTACACGCACGCATCGCGCGCCTGATTTACGGCGCCGCTGACCCCAAGACCGGCGCCTGCGGCAGCGTGCTCGACCTGTTTTCCGAACCGCGCCTCAATCACCACGCCACGGTCACCGCTGGAGTCATGGCCGAGGAATGCGGCGCGCTGCTGCGCGAGTTTTTTGCTAGCAGACGGGCGAAGGTCTGATATGCCCCGTATCCGCATCAGCCTGCCGGCCCAGACGCTGCACCTGTTCGACGATCAGGGCAAACTGGTGCGCAGCTATTCGGTCTCGACCTCGAAGAACGGTGCCGGCGAACAGTGCGACAGCGATTGCACGCCGAGGGGAAAACACATCATTCGCGCCAAGATCGGCGCAGGGCTGCCGCTCAATGCCGTGTTCGTCGGGCGCCGGCCCACGGGCGAGGTCTATACCAGCGAACTCGGCGAGCGCCATCTCGGGCGTGACTGGATCCTGACGCGCATCCTCTGGCTGTCCGGCTGCGAGCCGGGCTTCAACCGCCTGCGCCAGGTGGATACCATGCGCCGGTTCGTCTATATCCACGGCACCAGCGACGAAGAGCGCGTCGGGATACCGGTGTCCCACGGCTGCATTCGCATGCGCAATCGCGACGTGATCGAGTTATTTGATGCCGTCACCCCAGGCACGCCGGTCGAGATCGTAGACGGTTGAGTTTTCCGTTGGATCGTGGCGGTCCTATCTGACTTATTGATCGAACAGGGCGCGGATCTTTACGTTGTCCGGCCGCTCGATCACGCCTTTTTCGGTAATGAGGCCGGTGATCAATTCCGCCGGCGTCACATCGAAAGCCGGGTTGAACACGTCGACGCCTTCGGGCGCCCAGCGCACGCCACGAAAACCGGTGACTTCCGCGGGATCGCGCTCTTCGATCGGAATGGCGCTGCCATCGGCGATGGCAAGATCGATGGTCGAGAGCGGCGCGGCGACGTAGAACGGGATGCCATGGCGCGCGGCCAGAACCGCGACGGTATAAGTGCCGATCTTGTTCGCGGTGTCGCCGTTGACGGCAATGCGGTCGGCGCCGACGACAATGACGTCGACGCGACCTTGCTGCATCAGATGGCCCGCCATGTTGTCCGTCACCAGCGTGACCGGAATGCCTTCCTGCACCATCTCCCAGGCGGTGAGCCGCGCGCCCTGCAGGTAGGGCCGGGTTTCGTTGGCGATCACGCTGATGCGCTTGCCGGCGTCGCGCGCGGAGCGGATTACCCCGAGTGCGGTGCCGTGGCCGGCGGTGGCGAGCGCACCGGCGTTGCAATGGGTCATGACGCGTGCGCCGTCTGCGATCAGAGGCGCGCCGTGGCGGCCGATGGCGCGGCAAATCTCGATATCGTCGTCGTGCATTTGGTGCGCGAGTTCCAGCAGCGCGGTGGCTGAAGCTTGGGTCGAGCCGTTGCGCTTCTGCGCATGGCACTGGCGCATGCGTTCTATGGCCCAGAACAGATTGACTGCCGTAGGGCGGCTCGCCGCCAGCACCCGGAAAGCCGTTTCGAGTGCGGCGTCGAATTGCGAGCGCGGATTGTCTGCATGGCGCCGCGCTTCCAGCGCCACGCCGTAGGCGGCGGTGCAGCCTATCGCGGGCGCGCCGCGTACCACCATGTCGCGGATGGCGAGCGCGACCTGCACCGCATCCTGGCAGGTGACGTATTCGAACTCGAGCGGCAGGCGCCGCTGGTCTATCAGTTCCAGCCGGCCTTCATTCCAGCGCAGGGTTTCTACTTTCACGATTCAAATCACCCTTTCATTGCCGCCGTCCACCGGGACCTGCGCTGCCGTGGTCTTGGCAAACAGCGGTCCGCACATTTCAGCGGCGAGTTCGGCGACGTCGCGGCTCCTGACTTCGGTCTTGAGCACGTTGTTGGTCTTGTACTGCTCCACGCTGAGGCCGTAGTGCCGGGCACGCTGCGCCAGCACTTCCTCGGTCCAGAGGCCGGTGTCGAACACCGCGTTGGGGTGCACGGAGTTAAGGCGTATGCCGTCCGCGCCCCATTCCAGCGCCGCGACGCGGACCAGCTGGTTGAGCGCGGCCTTGGACGCCGAGTAAGCCGCCGCGCCCGGACCCGGCGCGGGCACGTTCTTGGAGCCGATGACCACCACGCGCCCGCCCTTGGGCGCGAGCCTGAGCAACGGGTGGCAGGCCCGCAGCAGGAACAGATTGGCGTCCAGATTGATCGCCATCACCTTGCGCCATTCCTCGGTCCCAAGCTCGCTGATCTTGCGCGTTGCCGCGAATATGCCTGCGTTCAGCACCAGCATGTCCAGGCCGCCATATGCGATCACCGCGCGTTCGAGCGCCAGCCTGAGCGCGCTCTCGTCGGTCAGATCGCAGCGCAAGCCGAGGAAATCCTGCCGCTGGTACATCGACTCGACCGCCGGGTTGATGTCGAGTCCGATCACCGCCGCGCCGCGCGCTAGCAGGGCATCGACGCAGGCCTTGCCGATGCCGGATGCGGCTCCGGTTACCAGCGCGATCTCGCCGGTGTAGGGCGGCGGTTTGCCGCTTTTTTTCAATTTGGACTGCTCCAGATCCCAGTACTCGACTTCGAACAGGTCGCGCGCGGGCAGGGCATGGTAGCCGCCCAGGGCCTGCGCGCGCTGCATCACCTGCATATTGTGTCGATATAGCTCTGCGACGATGGCCGCGTCTTTCGCCGTACGGCCGGCCGCGGCCAGCCCGAATTCCGCGGACAGCACCAGGCGCGGCGCCGGATCGAGCATGGTCTTGGCTTGCTTCGCATGCGGCGCGTGTTCGTCGAAATACGCCTTATAGCCACGCGCGTAGGCGTCCACGTCGGCGCCGAGCATGGGGACGCGCTTGGTGCGTATGATGTGGTCCGGCGTGACCGGGCCTTGTTGCGACAGCGCGTGCAGGTCGTCGCGCTGGGCGAAAGCCAGCGTCTCGTCGTCGGTATGCGTCGCCAGGATCATGGGCACGCCGGCCGCGTCCGATAGTTTTCGCCGCAGTTGCGCCTGCTGCAGCATCTCGACCCGGGGCGGCCGCAGCGCCGGCGCCGGGATCTCCCAGGCCCGTTGGCGCTTGAGGTAATCCTCGGCGCGGCCGACCAGGGTGATCATGCGTTCGTAAGATAGCCTGGCGTCTTCGCCAAAAGAAAAGATGCCGTGGTTCATCAGCACCATGCCTATCGTATTGGCGCCCACCTGGCGCGGGTACTCCCGGGCGCACAGCATCGCCAGGTCGAAACCCGGCATGACGTAAGGAAGGATGACCACCGTATCGCCGTAAATCTCGCGGATGCGGCGCTCCGCGTCGGGGGCGTTGGTGACGGCCAGCACTGCATCGGCATGCGTATGATCGACAAACTTGTGGGGCAGGCAGGCGTGCAGTATGGTTTCGACCGAAGGCGCGGGCGCAGTGGACTTGAGCATATGCGTCCCCAACTCATTTACCATTTGCGTGTCGGAGAGCGCGTCGAGCTGCGCCAGCCGCCGCAGATAGCCCAGTTGCACCGGCGCGAAACCGGCTGCCTCTATGGTTTCCAGGTCCCAGCCGCTGCCCTTGATGTACAGGACCTCTTCGTCCTCGCCGAACAGGTTCTGTTGCGTCAGTTTGACCGAGGTGTTGCCGCCGCCGTGCAGCACCAGGGTCTTGTCGCGCCCGAGCAGGCGCGAGGTGTAGACGCGCAATTCGAGTTCACTGCGAAAGTGCGCCGCTTCCTTGTCGCCCCAGAGGCTGTTCATAGTTCACCCGCGATGAAGGCGCGTATTATAACCGCCATGCCCAAGCCCACGTTTTCCGTTGTCCTCTGCGATTGGGATGCAGCGCATGTCCAGTCCCGCCGCGTACGCGAACAGGTGTTCGTGCGCGAACAGGGGGTGCCGCTGGAACTGGAATGCGACGAGCACGATCCGCATTGCGACCACGCGCTCGCGCAGACCGCCGACGGGTCGGTGCTGGGCACGGGGCGCCTGCTGCCCGATGGCCACATCGGGCGCATGGCGGTGCTCAAGGAATGGCGCGGCCAAGGCGTGGGCGCGCTGCTGCTGCAGGCCCTGGTGGAACAGGCGCGCCGGCGCGGCCACGCAAGGGCGCGCCTGAACGCGCAGACCCACGCCGCCGGGTTCTACCGGCGTTTCGGTTTCGAAGTATCGGGGCCGGAATTCATCGAGGCCGGCATACCCCACGTCGCCATGCAGCGCGACCTCAGCCTAGGCTGAAGCGCAGGCTGACCGTTGCGCCGGCTTCTCCGCCGCGCAAGATGGTGCGCTCGCTGAAACTGACTACGCCGTCCTGTCCGAACAGCACGGCGGTCGAAGCGCGCGTGCCGTATTGCGCCGACACGATCAGAGCCGGCGACAGCACGCGCTCCATCTCGGGTCCGATGCCGGTATCGGGCAATTCGCTCTGTGCCACGGGTTCGCGGTCATGCAACAGGTCGAGTAAGGCCTCGGTGCTGGGCTCCTCGGCCAAAGCCGCCTGCAGCCGCCGCTTGCCGCGCTCCACTTTCGGCCACGGGGTATTGAGCAGATGATTCGACAGGCCATGGACACCCGGCGGCAATTCCTGCACCGAGGCCAGCCGGCTGGAGAAATAGAAAACGCGGTCGATGTCGCCGATCAGCAGATTGAAGCCGTTGTATTGCGGCGCGAGCCGGGCGATCTCTTCGAGGTATTCGAGCGGCTCGCGGCCGGAAGCGAGAAAGCCGCTCACCAGCTGGCCGCGCGACGGCGCATCGGTCTTGCGATCGCTCGGGTCGCGAAAATTGGTGAGCGCGGCAAAACGACCCGCGCGTGTGACGCCGAGCCAGGTTCCCATGCACTCCAGGTCGCGTCCGGCGAGAATCTCTGGATGATCCGGCCAGAACGCCGCTTTTGCCGTCGGGCGCCGGTAGTACTCGTCTCGATTGGCTGCGATCACCAGCGGATAGTCGGGATGCACGCCGTGCGCGAACAGGATCAGGCACATGGCGTCGCGGCCTCAGGCGAGGGAATAGGGCAGGGGCAGCACGCGCAGCGCCGGCCCGTCGGCGGATTTCAAATGCAACGCGGCCTGCGTGGAGCCGGACGTTTGCGCCACCGCCAGCAGATCGTAGCCGCCATCGGGCGCCGCCTGCGCGTTGACCACCATGCCGCTCGCCTGTCCTTCCATACCGGGGCTGAACAAGGCGTCCCCCGCCTGGACCGGAGTCGCACTGTCCAGGTGCGCAAGGAGCATGCGGCGTTTCAGCTGGCCCAGATACTGGGTGCGGGCAACAATTTCCTGGCCCGGGTAACAGCCTTTCTGAAAATTTACCGCGCCTATCAGCTCCATGTTGGCCATCTGCGGCACGAATTGCTCCTGGGTGACGGGGGTGATCAAGGGCAGGCCGTTCCTGATCTCCAGCCATTCCCAGCAGGGGGCACCGACCGGCTGGAGAACCGCTTCCAGCCTGTGCCACAGCCGCTTTGCCGCGTCGAGTTCCGCGATCAGCTGGAATCGCCCGCCGGGCAAGGCGATCAGCGTGCCGTGCTCAGGATCGTGAACCACCTGGTGCGCCTGTTGCGGAACGGTATCGAACAGCCCCTGCAGTGCGCCCAGGGCGGCCTTGCCGGCCAGACCCAGAATCGGTCGCGACGCGCTGGCGTCAACCAGGCTTACCTTGGCGCGCAGCACGAACATGGCCAGCCGCCGTTGCAGCGCCGGCAGCAGCGAACGCGCGAGCTGCAGGTAGTAGGTCTGATCTTCCTGCCACAGCAGGAAATTCGCCAGCATGCGCCCCTTGGCTGAGCAGTAGGCCGCATACTCGCTGCGCGCCGGCGTGATTTGTTTGACGTCGTTGCTGAGCTGGCCGTGGAGAAAGGCCTGGGCGTCGCTGCCGCTGCACGCAATCAGCCCCAGATGGGTAAGCGGGGCCAGGACGCCGCCGTCGCGCGCCGCGCGCAACTCGGCCGACGCATCGCCGAAATGGCTCGCGGCGCCGGCATCGACGCAGGCGCCGCGTTCGCGCAGGAAATCCTGCCAGGCAGAGGTCATCTTTGTCCTACAACTTGGATGAGGAATTAAGAGCTTATTTCAAAACGAGGGGATATCCCCTACGGGGACTTCCTTCAGGGCGCATCCCCTCGTGCTCCCCTATGTCAGGGGCCATTTCGGTAATTCTGAAATGGCCTCTAAGTATGCGTGATAATATGAAATTCAAGCGGCTATTATAGCGTTTCAGATTTCACCTCCCTGCACGGATCAGCACGCAAACGAATGTGGTCATGGATCAAACGCCTTTTCCTCCTCACATCGTGCCTGGCGCTGCTCGCGGCGGCGGGCCTGGGCTGGTATGCGTTCACCCCGGTGTCGCTGCGGACTGATACGGCCGATTTCTCCATCAGACCTGGCAGCAGCTTGAGAAGCGCGACGCGACAGATGGTCGATTCCGGCGTCGAGTTGAACGCCTGGCAGTTCAATCTGCTCGGCCGCGTGCTCGGCAAAGCCGGCACCATCAAAGCCGGCAGTTACGAGGTCGGCCGCGGCATCACGCCCCTGGCCTTGCTGGACAAGCTGACTGCCGGAGAAGTCACCCAGGCCGAGGTCCAATTCATCGAAGGCTGGAGCTTCAGGCAGGTGCGCGCCGCGCTCGACGCCGAGCCCGCTGTCAGGCATGACGGCGCCGCACTCGGCGACGAAGAGATCATGACCCGTCTGGGCGCGGCCGGGCGCAGTCCGGAGGGGCTGTTTTTTCCCGATACCTATCTGTTCGGCAAGGGTGCGAGCGATCTGGACATCCTTAAACGCGCCTACAAGGCGATGGACCGGCAGCTTCAAGCCGCGTGGCAGCAGCGCTCGCCGGACCTGCCTTACCGCAGCCCTTACGAAGCTTTGATCATGGCTTCGGTGATCGAGAAAGAAACCGGTCAGGCGGCGGACCGCGCATTGATCGGCGGCGTATTCGTCAATCGCCTGCGCATCGGCATGATGCTGCAGACCGATCCCTCGGTTATCTATGGCCTGGGCGAGAAATTCGACGGCAAGCTGCGCAAGAAGGATCTGCTTGCCGACACGCCGCACAACACCTATACGCGCGCCGGACTGCCGCCGACGCCGATCGCCATGCCCGGACTGGCGTCGCTGCACGCGGCGTTGAACCCGGCCAAGACCACGGCGCTGTATTTCGTCGCGCGCGGCGACGGCTCCAGCGAATTCTCGCGCACGCTGGCCGAGCACGAGCGCGCCGTGGTCAAATACCTGCGGCAGGGGAGGCGTTAAGGTGCGCGGAAAATTCATTACCCTGGAAGGGGTGGACGGGGCGGGGAAGAGCACCCATCTCGACTGGATCGCCAGGCAGATCGAGGCGGCGGGAAATAAGGTAGTGGTGACGCGCGAACCTGGTGGCACGCCGCTGGGTGAAGCCTTGCGCCAACTGCTGCTGACGCAATCCATGCACCTGGAGACCGAGACCCTGCTGATGTTCGCCGCCCGGCGCGAACACCTGGAGCAAGTCATCCTGCCGGCACTGGCCGCCGGGACCTGGGTGTTGTCCGACCGCTTCACCGACGCCAGCTTTGCCTATCAAGGCGGCGGCCGCGGGCTGGATCTGGGGCGGATCGAAATATTGGAAAACTGGGTCCATCAGGGCTTGCAGCCGGAACTCACCCTGGTTTTCGATCTGTCGGTCGAGGAGGCCAAGCGCAGGCGGGCCGCAGCCACCGCCGAGCCGGATCGTTTCGAGCAGCAAGACCTGGATTTCTTTAGCCGGGTGCGTGCGGTGTACCTGGCCCGCGCCGCCCGTTATCCCGAAAGAATCCGGGTGATCGACGCCGGGCGTAGCATTGAAGATATTCGCAAATTACTTGAACAAATACTAGTAACAATATGTCGATAAAGTATTTTCCATGGCAGAAGAAAGTCTGGACCCAGCTTGCGGACATGCGCGAGCGCTTGCCGCACGCCATGCTCATTCACGGCCGTCCCGGCATAGGCAAGCGGCATCTGGCGGAAGTTCTGGCGCAATCCCTGCTTTGCGAGGACCGGGGGGACGAAGGCTTGGCTTGCGGCGTCTGTCCCGCGTGTGCCTGGTTTGCCTCCGGCAATCATCCGGATTTTCGCTTGGTTCAGTCCGAAGCCCTGGCGCCGGCGCAAGAGGAGGCCGAAGCAGGCGAGAACGCCGAAGAAGGCAAGAAGAAACCCAGCAAGCAGATCAAAATCGACCAAATCCGCGACCTGAGCGATTTTCTCAACGTCGGTTCGCATCGCAACGGCCATCGGGTGGTGTTGATCTGCCCGGCGGAAAGCATGAATCCGGGTTCGGCCAACGCCCTCCTGAAAAGCCTGGAAGAACCGTCGGCCGGCGTGATTTTTCTGCTGGTCTCGCATCAACCGAGCAAATTGCTGGCGACGGTGCGCAGCCGCTGCCACGCCTTGGCGCTGACCCTGCCACCGCGGGAAATGTCCCTGCGCTGGCTGCAGGAGCAGGGGAGCAAGGTCACGCCGGCCCTGCTCGCGTTCGCCGGCGATGCCCCGCTGGAAGCGACTGCCTTGCCCGACGAGGAGGCGGAGACGCGTCACCGGCTGTTCGACCTGCTGAGCCAGCCGACGAGCAGCGCGCTCAGCCTGGCGGATTACTGCCAGCGCCTGCCGCCGGGGCCGGTGGTGAACTGGATGCTGAAGTGGACTTATGATCTGATCGCGCTGGCGAGCAGCGGCAAAGCCCGGTACAACATAGACCGGGAAAAGAAACTGAGCGCACTCGTCCAGGGCATGCCTTTACTCCAGTTGCTGCGCTTTTACAGCACGCTATCGTCGCTGCAGGCAATTTCCGAGCACCCCTTGAACGCCAGGCTGTTTTTCGACGACCTGTTCATCGCTTACAAAGAGATAGGCTGAATCTTCGATGCTGGTGGACTCGCATTGCCATATCGACTTCGAGGACTATGCTGAGAGGATCCCGCAGCTGCTCGAGAACATGGCGCGCAATCAGGTCACGCATGCTTTGTGTGTTTGCGTCAATCTCACTGATTTTCCTAGGGTCCTGGCGCTTGCCGAGGGGCATGCACAGCTTTTCGCGTCGGTGGGCGTGCATCCGGATCAAACCGAGGAAGCGGGTCCCGGCTTGAACGACTTGATTGAGCGCGCCAAACATCCGAAAATTGTCGCCATCGGCGAAACCGGATTGGATTATTACCGGCAGGACGGCAATCTGGAGTGGCAGCGCGAGCGCTTTCGCACGCATATCCGCGCCGCGCGCCAGTGCGGCAAGCCGTTGATTATTCATACACGCGACGCCGGCGAGGACACTTTGCGCCTGATGCGCGAAGAGCGCGCGGACGAGGTCGGCGGGGTGATGCATTGTTTCACCGAAACCCTCGAAATCGCGCAAGCCGCGATGGCAATGAATTTCCATATCTCGTTTTCCGGCATCGTTACCTTCAAGAACGCCCATACAATCAAAGAGGTCGCTAAGGCCATCCCGCTAGAGCGCATGCTGGTCGAGACCGATTCACCGTATCTGGCTCCGGTGCCTCACCGTGGGAAGACCAACGAACCTGCTTGGGTCAGGCATGTCGCCGAGGAAATCGCCCGGCTGCGCGGCATCTCCCTGGAAGCGGTCGCCGAGGCGACGACAGGCAATTTCTTTCGCTTATTCAAACCGAACACGATATAGAAAATACTTTAATAAAATATCTTATGCGATTGATATATAATTTATTAACAGCGTTTTTGTTACTCCAGAGCCCGACTGCGGCTGCGGGGTCTTATGAAGATCTGCTGGCGGCTGTAAAGCTGAACGACATCCCGGCGGCCGAAGCCTTGTTCGCCAAGGGCATGGACGTCAATACGACCGACCCGGGGGCGAATACCTTGCTCATGATTGCGATTCAAGGTGAATCCGGGGATATGGTCAAGCTGCTGCTGCGGCACAAAGCGCGGGTCAATCCGCGGAACCAGTACGGGGAAACAGCACTGATGCTGGCAGCCGCAGCGGGGGCACTGGAGCAAGTGCGATCGTTGGTCGACCAAGGGGCCAAAATCAATCTGTCGGGATGGAACCCGCTGATCTATGCGGCCTGGCGCGGCCAGACCGAGGTGGTGCGGTACTTATTGACCAAGGGAGCCGACATAGACGCGGTATCGCCCAATGGAATCTCGGCGCTGATGATGGCGGCGCGCGGCGGACATTTCGAGACCGTGAAGTTGCTGCTGTGGGAGGTCGCAAATCCCAATATCAAAAGCGAAACGGGCGCCACAGCCATGGCGTGGGCACTGCAGGCGGGCAACACCGAGATCGTAAAACTGCTGAAACAAGCAGGGGCGGAAGAATAGCTTAAACGGTTGATTTACTGGGTGCAATTATTTAACATAATACACATATGCGCATTAATGTTTGGCCAGGGCTAAGCCTTCAGCTCCCAGGAAACGCGACCTGCGCCCTCACGGGATTAACCACAGCCCAGGCCCCGCTTTGGCCTCCAGATTCTAGTTCCACTTATCCTGCGGCGGGATCGGTAGCGAAAAAACCGGAACGCCTTCTTCCGTCAGTTCCTCGGTTTCGCTGCGCGTGGCGACGCCGCGTATGCTGCGCTGCGGGGCTTCCTGGTAATAGATTTTGCGCGCTTCCTCGGCAAATCCTTTGCCGACATCCTCGCTGTGGGTCAGGATGTAGTCGATGACCCGCGAGATATCCACTTTGCTTCCCTGCCGGGGTTGGACAGCGTTGTCCGGCGCAGAAGGCATTGCTTCCGTGGTCTGTTTCCTGATCTTGGCCGTGGGCAGTTTCACCACATGAGCGCCACCGCACATCGGACAATTGAGCAAACCGCGGCTTTGCTGCGAAGTAAAGTCTTCGCCCGAGGTAAACCACCCCTCGAATCGATGTTGCTCCCGGCAGATAAGGTCGAATACGATCATCGCAAAGTTTCCAGGCTCATTTTAGCTTATATCGTGACAAAGATCGGAAACTAAAGCCCTTCGTGTCCGGACCGCTTCCATAGTCTGATCCGTACTTGACCAAGCAGCCAGATTATGGTGCCAGGGACCGGAATCGAACCGGCATGCCGGGATTAGCGGCGGCGGGTTTTAAGCCCGCTGTGTATACCAATTTCACCACCCTGGCGACAGACGCATGATACTGGAGGACCGCACTGCGTTGGAAGCGATGGCGATTTGTCCTGGCGGTTTTGGACGTACGGTCGATTTACCCGTCAGATCAAGTATGCTAAATTGTCGCCGTGAAAAAGAATACAAACAAAGAATACAAACGAGCGCAAGCATCAACTGTGGCATCAAAGAATGAAATCAAATCCCATGCGCACGCAAGCAGGCAAATTTGTTAGCTACCGAAATGCGTACGCAATCAGGAACACCGGGTTTGCTCAGCCCGTCCGAGATAACGCCTAGGGAGTAAGGAATTCATGAGGAATTTAATTTCGATCAAACGGATGCTGCTCGCTTTGGGCCTCTGTTTCTCGCTTTCGGGGAATTCCGCACTTGCGGCGGGTCTTGATCTCGATCAAGCGGATGCCTTGATGAAACAAGGCAAGGCGGCTGAGGCCTATGCCCTGCTGGAGCCGTTCGAGTTCGAGCAGTCGGGCAACATCAAGTTCGACTATCTCCTGGGTATCGCCGCACTTGACAGCGGCAAACCCGATAAAGCCACGCTCGCGTTCGAGCGTGTGCTCGCGGTGGATCCCAATTTTGCCGGGGCGCGCATAGATATGGGCCGCGCCTATTTCCAGTTGGGCGATACCACTCGCGCCAAGACTGAATTTGAAGCCGTGCTGACGCAGAATCCCCCGGCAGCCGCCAAGGCGACCATAGACAACTACCTTGCGGCGATAGAAAAACAGGAAAGCGCCAAGAAGACCAGGACGACAGGCTATATAGAGGGGGTTGTGGGGCACGATTCCAACGTGAACTTCGCCACCAGCCAGGGCCAAATAGCGGTGCCGGCGCTGGGCAACCTGATCTTTACCCTGAATCCGGCAAGCGTCAAGGCGCCGGACGATTACCTCGGAATCGCCTTCGGCGGCGAGGTCAATCACCAGATCAATCCCGGATTGGCCTTGTACGCCGGAGCGGATGTACGCTCGCGCAGGAACAATACCCTGGACCGCTTTGATTCCACCAGCTTCGATGCCAGGGCCGGGATCGCGGTGGGTGAAAGCGCCAACGTGTTTCGCTTCGGAGTCCTGGGCGGGAAATACGAGCTCGATGGCAAAGGCAACCGCGACAGCGATGGAGTCAGCGCCGAGTGGCGTCATCTGATCGACGCCGCCAACCAGCTCAGCGTCTTCGGACAATACGCCCGCTACCGTTTTGAGTCGACGATCAACGAGAACAACTTCGACCAGTCAACCGCCGGCGTGAACTGGCTGCGTATCGTCAATGAAGGCAAAGGCATGGTCATGGCCACGCTGCTTACGGGCGAGGAGCGCGCGCCGCTGCGCGCCGACGGCGGCAAGCGTTTCAACGGCCTGCGGCTCGGCGGGCAAATGCAGCTCGACGAAAAAACGGAATTGTTCGCCGGACTCGGAATGCAGTTCAGCAAATACGATCAGGCCAATGCCGCGTTCAGCTCGCCCACGGAATCGCTGACGCGGGACGACAAACAGTACGACGCCAACGTCGGCCTCAATTGGCATTTGGACAAGGCGTGGACCTTGCGGCCTCAGATATCGTATTTGCGCAACAACTCCAATATAGTGATTTACAAACACGACCGGACCGATGTTTCGGTCACGATCCGCCGCGACTTCAAATAATTCTTGGACAGGGTGAATGCCATGCAATTTTCCTGGAAAAATCCGCTGAAAGCCCTTCCCGTTCTGTTGTTGCTTGCCACAAGCGCTGCGTTCGGCGCGGCCGGCAAGGTGCAGTTCGTAGTCGGCGATGCGAAGCACATCAACAAGGCGGGTGTGAGCGTTGCACTGCAAAAAGGCGCCGAAATCAACGAAGGCGACCGCGTAGTCACCGCGGCTGACTCATCGGCGCAAATCAAAATGGTGGATGGCGGCTTTATCGCTGTGCGCCCCAATACCAATATGGGGTTCGACACTTACCGCTACAGCGGCAAGGAAGACGGAACGGAAAGCGCGGTCGTTTCCCTGTTGCAAGGCGGTTTTCGCACTATCACCGGCATCATCGGCCGCACCAACAAGCAGAATTACCTGATCAAGACCGAAACGGCCACGATAGGCATACGCGGCACGGACCACGAACCCATGGTGATTCTGCCGGCGGCGCCAGGGCGGGTCGCGATCGCCGCGCCCGGAACCTACGACAAGGTCAACGTCGGGGTTGCTTTTATCCGGACCGATGCGGGCAGCGTGGATATTCAGCGCAACCAGGTTGGATTCGCGCCGGTAACCAAGGCCGCGCCGGTGATTCTGCCGCGGATCCCGCCTTTCTATAAACCGACCCCGGCGCCGGGACCGCAGAAAGCCAAGGAAGAGGCCAAGGACGAAGGCAAGAAGGATAGCCAGCAGAGCGCCGCAGCGACGGCCCAAAAATCGGGCGAGGAAAAGAAAGAAGCTGCGCCGGCGGAGAAGGCGGCAGCGGCACCTGCTGCGGCCACGACGGAGACGACGGCGGCGGCACCTGCTGCGGCCACGACGGAGCCTGCGCCGATTCGGAGCACGGCGGTCGTCGATCCGACGACCACGGTCACCGTTGCGCCGGCAACCGCGCCAGTAGCAACGGCTCCCACGGTGGTTGCGCCGGTCGTCGAGATTACGGTGACGGGAGCGAGCGGCGATACCGTGAACCTCACGACGCAGACAACCACGACTTCGACCGGAACCACGTCGCCGATAACGACGACTTCGACCGGAACCACGACACCGACAACGCCAACAACACCAACAACGCCGCCGGCCCCGGTGACCAGCAATCCGGCTATCGCTGCGAACGCCTATGACTTTGGCGGGATAGGCACCAAACCCGTGACCGGCGGTGTCGAGCTTGTCGAGTTCGGCTCGTCGACGAATTTATCCAATGCGCCGAACACGAATTTCCTGCTGACCAACGGGAGTCTCGTGGAGATTCTCAAGTCATCGTACGATCGCGCCGGCCTCACCTCTCCGGGCGTATTCGTTGCGAACGCCGATATCAAGTTCAGCGGCGGTACCGCGGCCGAAACGTTTAGCGACCCGAACGGCACGTATTACATGGGCCGCTGGTCTGGTGGCCAGGTCGCCGTTACCGATCTGGCCACGACGAGCCCGGTGGCGGCGTTCACCGATCCGCTCGGCGCCGCGAGCATGCACTGGGTCATCGGGCTTACTCCGGGCAACATTGCCGGTACCCAGATCAACAATGTGCAGCAGATCGTCGGCACGTCCAATTACACGCTGGCCGCCGCGACCCACCCGACCGATGGGTTTGGCAATGTCGGCACGCTCAACAGCGCGACGCTGGCCGCGAATTTCAGTAAACAGACGGTGGACGCGGGGTTGAATCTGTCGTTCAGTTCGGCCGATACGGCGAATCTGAGCAGCCGCAATCTGAGCCTGGTTGCGAGCGCGACCAATGTGCCGATTCATAAAGGCGGGTTCGATATATCGGTGATCCCGTCGATCGTATCGGTTCCCGGGGCGCCCACCCTCAATAATATCGTCACTTGCAGCGGCGCCGATTGTGCGGCGGGCGGCTACGTCGGGGGAATCGGCGGCGCATTTCTGGCTTCGGCTTCGGGCGGCAGCACCAGCGGTGCGGTCGGCACGGGTGTCGGCCTCAACTATGGTTTTATGCCGATTCCGACAACTACGCCCACGGCAAATCAACCGCTGGCGGACTTCATCACCGGCGCTGCGGTGCTGAGCACAGCCGCGGCGCCCACTGTTGGAACGAACCCCGTTCCGGTCGCCGGCGGAACCGGCACTTACCGGCAGCAGATTGTCATGCCCGTCACGGTGGGCGCGACCACTTATAACTCCAACTTCAATTTGGCTTCGGGCGCGGTCGTCAATGCGCAGAACTATGTGTTCGATGCCTCCGGCAATTTGGTGCGCATGCAAAGTTCTGATTACAAGCTGAGCGAGCGCGGCGGCTCGGGCCCCCCGTCATACACCGCCAACGCACCTGTTCCGTACACCGGAACGGTAGGCGGCCTGCCGACCTCGCCTCTGACCGGGGCAACGGTCTCGTTCGCCGGGGGTACGGCACCGGACGGGAGCTACAACGATACGGTGAACGGTATCCGCATGGGCCGCTGGGCTGGCGGCACGATCACCACCACGGATCTGTCGACGCCGACCGCGCCGGCCACGTATTTCACACCGATAGGCAGCAACAGCCTTACCTGGGCTGTGCGTGAAATACCGACGGCAATTCCGCTTACCGGCACCTTCGATTACGTGCCGGCGTACTCGACCAAGCCGACCGACAGTCTGGGTAATGTTGGCACGCTGAACTATGCATCCTTGTCGGCGAACTTTAGCAAGCAGACCGTGGCCCCGGCGGTAGGCATCACGATCAACAATCAGACCCTGATGAGTGCAGCGACCAATGTGCCGATCGCCAGCAACTTTGGCTTCGACGTCTCCAGCAATTCCGCGCAGAACACGGGTGGCGGCACGAGTGCAGTGCAGATCAGGTGCTATGGCAGCAACTGTGCGCCGGCGCCGGTTGGCGGAAGCGGATCTTATGGCGGGCGGTTTACCGGCGCGCTCGCCGGCACGGCCGCGGGCGGCGCATTTTTCCGCTATGACTTCAATACGCGTTACGATCCGGCAGTTGCAGCCGGAGCGACCGGCGGCATTCCGGCCAGCGAGACGCGTCCGGTCAATGATTATATTCAAGGCATGGTCGCATTCACCAAAGGCGTGGAAGTCGCGGCGCCCGCAATACCGACCGCCACGACCGGCGAACAGTCGATCAGCACGACGTACTGGACTCTCCCGGCGGGCGGCTACTATCAATGGTGGAGCAACAAATACAATGCTTCGCCCACCAGCTACACCAACCCGTTCGGCGTTGGCAGCCCCAATATGGTAAGCGACGGGGTGACGCCATTGGACCCGGTTGCGGCATCTGAAACCCTCGCCCTCGGCACGGTGGCGGAGGGGCCGACCAATGCGACGAGCTTCGCCGCGACCGGCATTTCGTTCGGCCGTTATCTTAATGGTACCGTCACGGGCGTCGACTGGCAGGGTACATCGTACACGCGCACCAACGCGGGCAATTACGCCTGGATCAAGGGGCCCGACACGAGCTTGATGACCTCGGCGATGCGCGGAACGGCGAAATACGTGTTCGACGGTGGCACCGCCCCCAGCGGGGTCGGAGGCAGCAATCTCGGGACGATCGACAGCGCGGTACTTGCGGTGAATTTCAACAGCTCGTCGGTCGGCGTCGAATTGGCGGTGACTCGGTTTCTCACTCCCGCCAACGTCTCTTATACCGCTACCACGACCAGCAGCGGCGTGTTGTCCGGCAATCCGGCAACCACCCTGCGGTTGAACGACAGCGGTTCCTTCTGGGCGTCGAGCTGGAACGCATCAAGCCCGGCTATGCATGAGAGCCTGTACGTGCAGAAAAACGGCGGCACCACGAATGCGTCCGGCATCAGCGGCCAGATCAACGGCCAGTTGACCGGATACAACCTGAGCGGCGCAATCATGAGCTATTCGTTCCAGGATACGACGGCCCCGGCGCCTGGACACGGCACCAACGGCGCGGTCGCATTTGCGCTGAATTCGTATACGGACGCCAGCGGTGCGACCACGACGACGGGTACTTCAGCGATCGACCCGAACAACGTGCCTTATATGCTTGGTATCGGGGCGGTAGGGATGATGGACAAGCCGACTCCGGGAGCGGTCAATTCGCCGGCCTCGATCGAACCTAGCCAATATTTGAACAACATTGAAGGCGGCGCCTTCGGCCCCGGCAGGACGGCTCTGGGCACCAACGGTCTCCCGACCGCGTGGGATGGGAGAGTGCCGGTTTCAGTCGCTCCGGTCTGCTCGCCTACGCCTTGCTCTCCTTGGGTTTCGGACGTGCCGGGACGGTTTTCTATCGAACCAACCAACTTTGTCGCGACGGGGACGACTCCGGGAACCGGGCAGGTCGCGCTGCCTGCGGGCAAGAGTATTGCGTCGGTGCTGGAAGCCGGGTTCGACGCAGCGACCGGCCTGCGCTGGGGACGTTATGGCGCGGGGGTCATTGCGGTATTCGATCGCATCGGCGGCGGATTCGCGCCGCAGACCTGGGACGTCACCAGCCAGAACTTCCACACCATACTCGGGCCGAGCCAGACCGGTCCCACCTCGCTGCCGGTCACCGGAACCTACACCTATACCAACGTTGGTGGCACGAAGCCGACCGATAACCTGGGCAGCCCGGCAGGAACGCTGAACGCGGCGACCCTGGTGGCGAATTTCGGCGCCCAGACGGTTGACGCCGGGGTGAATTTGACGGTGAATGGTCAGACCTGGGCCGCCGGCGGGACCGCGATCCCGATCCAGCAGCGGACTTTTTTTGAGGCAGGCCGCAAGCTGGACGGAACCGGTAATCTGAATGTTTGCGTTGGTCCGACCTGCGGTACGACAACGCTGCCGACCGCGACCGCGAACACGGCCAATGCCGGTGGAAAGATAGCCGGAGGTTTCGTTGGAAGCACAGGCCAGGGACTGGGCATGGCCTACTCCCTCAATCAGGGAGGCATTACCGGAACCACCGTTTCCGGAGTGGCGGCGTTCAGGCGTTAGCCAATTCCTCAAGCAAAGGCCGTTCGCAGAGAGCCGCGAACGGCCTTTTTTTTCCGCTGAGCTGGTCTGGTCAAGTATCTGACTGGGGAGGCCGGGCTAATGCGGCGAATCGAGCGAAGCAGAAGACCTAGTGGTTCCGGGCGATAACGTGACTCCAGGAGGAAATATGATCAAGAGCGTAATCGCATTCGTCGGCGCCATCGTGATCGCCGCGCTGGCTGCGGCACCCGCCGCTGCGCAATACCCGTCCAAGCCCATCCGCATCGTCCTACAATTTCCCGCAGGCGGCGCGACCGATGCGGCGGCGCGCATTCTGGGACAAGCGCTGACCAAGTCGATGGGGCAGCCGGTTATCGTTGAAAACCGGCCCGGCGCCGACGGTGCCATCGCGGCGGAAGTCGTGTCCAAGGCAGCGCCGGACGGCTACACGGTGTTCCTCGCTTCCAACACGCCGATGATGCAAGTGCCGCTGCTGCGCAAGGTCCCGCCCTATGACCCGGTGACCGATTTCACGCCGATCACGGATGTCGGGCGCTACATTTTCATCCTGGTGGTCAACCCTGCCCTGCCGGTGAAATCGGTAGCGGAGCTGGTCGCGTACGCGCGCGCCAATCCGGGCAAACTGAACTTCGGCAGTTTCAGCAGCGTCGGCCAGTTGATGTTCGCGCAAATGCGTACGACGACGAACACGGACATGGTCCTCATCCCCTACAAGGGCGAAGCCCCGACGATCGTCGACGTGCTTGCCGGCCGCACCCATTTCACCTTCGCCACGCCCGCTTCCACGCTCGCGCACATCAAGGACGGCAAGCTGCGCCCGCTGGCGATCCTGCTGTCCGCGCGCAGCGGGCTCCTGCCCGAAGTGCCCACCACCGTGGAAGCCGGCATGGCGCCGTTCAGCGTTGCGACCTTTGTCTCGCTGTTCGGTCCGCCGCGCATGCCGCCCGAGATCGTCGCGCGGCTGAACAAGGAGTTCAATGCGGCCATGCAGCTCCCGGGCATGCGCGAGCAGATCGAGCGTCAGGGCGTGCAGCTCGCGGGCTCGACCCCGGAGGAACTGGGGAGCTTCATCAAGCAGCAGCTCGGGGCCTGGGGACGCGCGTTCAGCGAAGCCGGGATGAAACCGGAGTAGATTTGGAGGCGGGGGTCGGAATCGAACCGGCGTACACGGCTTTGCAGGCCGCTGCATAACCACTCTGCCACCCCGCCGTCGGGCGCTACGGCACAAGCTGAAATTGAAAAAGGGAACGCGCCCTGTCTGCGGCTTGCGCCGCAGGCGCTCAAAAGCGCTTTCCCTTCAAATCTTGGAGCGGCAGAAGAGTCTCGAACTCTCGACCTCAACCTTGGCAAGGTTGCGCTCTACCAACTGAGCTACTGCCGCATGAGGAGGCGAATTATACCGGGGATTGGCCCTTTCGTTCAACCCCGATTTGAACTGCGCCCAAGGCGCAGTTCAAATCGCAATATGTTCCCTTCTCCCGCGGTTGTGTAGCGGGAGAAGGGCCAGGGATGAGGGCCGGTCAACCATGTTTTATCACCGTGGGCATGGCCATTTTGAGGTAATAAAACATCGACCACAGGGTGAGCACCGCCGCCAGCAGTATCAGCCCGGTGCCCCACTGCTGCGGCCGGAACGCGTACAGCGGATCGTGGTAGAGCAGCATCGGAATCGCCACCATCTGCGACAGCGTCTTGATCTTGCCGATCAGGGATACGGCGACGCTTTTCGACGCCCCCAGGTGGGCCATCCATTCGCGCAGCGCCGAAATGGTGATCTCCCTGCCGATGATGATCACCGCGATGACCGCGTTGATGCGGTTCAGATCGACCAGCACGATCAGCGCCGCCGCCACCATCAGCTTGTCGGCGACCGGGTCGAGAAACGCGCCGAAGGCGGAAACCTGGTTCAGCTTGCGCGCGAGATAGCCGTCCAGCAGATCGGTGAGCGCGGCAACGGTGAATATGACGGTCGCGGTCAGGTTCTTCTCGCCCTGGCTGAGCCAGTCATGCGGAAAATAAAACACGCCCACGAACAGCGGAATCATCAGGATGCGCATCCAGGTGAGTGCGTTGGGCAGGTTGAAATGCATAGCCTTATCTCGGGGTCCGGACTCGCGATGCCAGCCGCCAAGATACCTCAATCAGCGGATTCTTAGTGCAACTCGCGGTAAATTTTTTCCGCCAGCGCGCGGCTGATGCCCGTTACCTGCGCCAGGTCGTCTATGCTCGCGCCGATCACCCCTTTCAAGCCGCCGAAACGCGCCAGCAGCTCCTTGCGCCGCTTGGCGCCGATGCCGCTGATGCCCTCCAGCGACGACGTCACGCGCGCCTTGCCGCGGCGCGCCCGGTGGCCGGTGATGGCAAAACGGTGCGCCTCGTCGCGTACGGCCTGGATCAGGTGCAAGCCCGGATTGTCGCGCGCCAGTTGGATGCTGCTTTTCGCGTCGGCGCAAATCAGCTGCTCCAGTCCCGGCTTGCGTTCCTCGCCCTTGGCCACGCCGAAAAGGAAGATGTCGTTCATGCCCAGTTCGGCGAGGACCTCCCTGGCCACGTTGATCTGGCCTTTGCCTCCGTCGATCAGGATCAGGTCGGGTACGACGCCCTCCCCGCGCGAAATCTTCTCGTAGCGGCGCTGCAGCACCGAACGCATGGCGGCGTAATCGTCCCCCGGCTGGATGCCGGCAATGTTGTAGCGCCGGTACTCCGAATTGCGCATATCGAAACGGTCGTAGACGACACAGGAGGCGACGGTCGCCTCGCCCTGGGTATGGCTGATGTCGAAGCACTCGATGCGCTGCACCGTGTCCGGCAGGCCCAGCGCTTCGCGCAAGGCGGCCAGCCTGACCTCCTGATTGCTCGCATGGGACAGGCGCTGCGCGAGCGCCAGTTGGGCGTTCTTCTGCGCCATCTCCAGCCAGGCGCGGCGCTGGCCCTGGGGCCGAACCACGAGCTGCACCGCGTGTCCCGCCTGTTCGGCCAGCGTCGCCTCGAACTCCTGCGCATCGAATTCCGCGCCGAGCACGATGACTGCCGGCACCTGCCGGTTGAGATAGTGCTGCGCGAGAAACGCCTGCAGCACTTCGGGCGCGGTACGGCCCTCGGCGTTATGCGGGAAGAAGCTCTTGTCGCCCAGCTGGCGGCCTTTGCGCACCATCACCAGGTTGACGCAGGCCGCGCCGTTCTCCTCGGCGCAGGCGATCACGTCGGCGTCGCCGCCGGTGCTGGTCTCGGCGTACTGCTTCTGCTGCGTCGTCGCCAGCGCCTGGATCTGGTCGCGATAGAACGCGGCCTGTTCATAGCGCTGCGCGTCGGCTGCCTGCTGCATTTTTTGTCCCAGCGCCTGCAGCACGTCGTCTTCGCGCCCCTGCAGGAACAGCTCGGCGTTCCTCACGTCTGCGGCGTAGTCCTCGCTGTCGATCAGGCCCACGCAGGGGGCCGAGCAGCGCCGGATCTGGTGCAGCAGACAGGGCCGCGAGCGGTTCTGGAACACCGAGTCCTCGCAGGTGCGCAGGCGGAATATTTTTTGCAGCAGGGCGATGCTCTCGCGCACCGCTCCGGTGTGCGGAAACGGGCCGAAGTAGCGGTGCCGGCCGTCGAGCGGGCCGCGGTGAAAACCCAGGCGCGCATAGGCGTGCCCGCTCAGCATCAGGTAGGGATAGGACTTGTCGTCGCGGAACAGGATGTTGTAGCGCGGCGCGAGCGACTTGATCAGGTTGTTTTCCAGGATCAGCGCCTCGGCTTCGGAGCGCGTCACCGTGGTCTCGACGAGGGCGACCTGCGTCAGCATCAGGGCGATGCGCGGGCTCGGCACGCTCTTCTGAAAATAAGAACTGACGCGCTTCTTCAGGTCGCGCGCCTTGCCCACGTAGAGCACGTCGCTTCTGGCGTTGAGCATGCGGTACACCCCGGGCAGATGCGGCAGGCTGCCGATCAGCGCCTGTGCGTCGAACGCCGGCGCGGGGTCCGCGGGCGCAGTCACCGTGGTTTCAACTCTGCGACGATGTCGCGGAAAACGGCGTGGAACATGGCTTCCGTGAGTCTTTTCGTCTGGGTATTGTAGCGGCTGCAGTGATAGCTATCGTAGAGCCGCATGCCTTCCGGTGCACCGGGAATCGGCGGCAAGGCATGTACCGCGTGATGGCCGAATTTGAAGCCTGCACGCTTCAGCCCGCAGGCCATCAGCACCGCCTGGTGCGCGACGCTGCCCAGGGCCAGGATCACGCGCGGCGGCCGCGCTCTCAGTTCGGCTGCGAGGTAGCGATTGCAGCAGCGGATTTCCTCCGGCAGCGGCTTGTTTTGCGGCGGCAGGCATTTCACCGCGTTGCTGATGCGGCAGTTGGTCAGTACCAGAGGGTCGTCGGCGGCCTCCGAGACGGCACGGTTGGCGAAGCCGAACTGATGCAGGCTGCGATACAGCAGGATGCCGGCATGGTCCCCGGTGAACGGCCGGCCGGTGCGGTTGGCGCCGTGCATGCCTGGCGCGAGGCCCACGATCAGCAATCCCGCGGCGGCGTCGCCGAAAGCGGGTACCGGCCGCGCGTGATAGTCCGGATGGTCGCGCCGCACCTGATCGAGAAAGCCGGCCAGCCGCGGACAGTCGCGGCAGTCGAGGCTGAAGCGGTCGTGCATGAGGTCTGCCTAGGCCGCCGTCTCGGCGAAGCGCATCAGCGCGGCTTTTGCTTCCTTCAACCGAGCGCTTTGCCGCGATGCCCGCAGATCCGACATCGAGCGTGCTCCGCGCATCGTCTCGGCGCGGCGCTGATCCAGCGCATGGGGCGTAAGCCCGGCCAGCAGTTCTTGCGCCGATTGCGGCGCATTGCACAGCAGCACCATGTCGCAACCGGCAGCAAGCGCGGCTTCGCCCCGCGCCACCACGCCGCCCGCCACGGTAGCCCCTTCCATCGACAGGTCGTCGCTGAATATCATGCCGTCGAATCCCAGATCCACGCGCAGGATCTGCTGCAGCCATTTCGACGAAAATCCGGCCGGATGCGCATCGACCTTGGGGTAGATCACGTGCGCCGGCATCACCGCCGACAAGCCATGCCGGATCAGCGCCCGATACGGAACCAGATCGACAGCCTCGATCTCGGCGTAGCTGCGCTCGTCGACCGGCACGGCAAGGTGCGAATCCGCGCGCACGTAGCCGTGCCCGGGAAAATGCTTGCCCACACACGCCATGCCTGCCGCGTGCAGTCCGGCGATCAAAGCGGCCGCGAGTTGTGCGATGGCCGCGGGGTCGGAGTGCAAGGCGCGATCGCCGATCACGCCGCTCGCGCCGAAATCCACGTCCAGCACCGGCGTAAAGCTGAAATCCACGCCGCAAGCGAGGAGTTCGCTGGCGAGCACAAAGGCGATATCGTGTGCCGCCGACAGCGCAAAGGCGCGATCGCGGTCCCAGGCCTCGCCCAGCCGCCGCATCGCCGGTATGCGCGAAAACTCTTGCTGGAAGCGCTGCACACGCCCCCCCTCGTGATCGACTGCGACCAGCAGTTCGGGCTGGCGCAGCGAACGGATCGCGGCCGTCAACGCACCCAGCTGCCGCGGCGAGCGGTAGTTGCGCGAAAACAGAATCACGCCACCGACCAGCGGGTGGCGCAACATTTTGCGCTCGGCCGCGCTCATTTCCGTCCCGGCCAGGTCGAGCATCACCGGACCCAAAGCGCTATCGCCTACGTCTGTCACCTGCGCTCCTCGCCTTCCAGAATCACGAAGGCACAAGCCATCTCGATTTCGTCGCTCAGGCTCAGGTGCGCCCGGCTGATGCCGCGCTGCTCGAGCAAGGCGGCGAGCGGTTCGGAAAACTTGAGGTAGGGTTTGCCCGAGCGTTCGTTGGCGACGCTGACGTTATGCCAGTTCACCGGAAAGTGTATGCCCGTGCCCATGGCTTTCGAAAACGCTTCCTTGGCGGCAAAGCGTTTGGCGACGTAGTGGGCGGGCTTCCCATGCGCGATATAGCGCTGATACTCCTCGTCTACCAGGACGCGACGCGCGAAACGGTGGCCGAAGCGCGCCAAGGCGCGCTCGATGCGGCGGATATCGATCAGGTCGGTGCCGGTGCCGAGGATCACGCGCGCCGGGCTTCGGTCATCAGCCGTTTCATTTCCCGCACCGCCGCCTCCCAGCCGGCGAAAACGGCGTGCGCCACGATCGCGTGGCCGATATTGAGTTCGGCTATGCCGGGCACGGCCGCGACCGGCCCGACGTTGTCGTAGTTCAAGCCGTGCCCGGCGTTGACCTTCAGTCCTATGCGGTTGCCGTATTCGACCGCCTGGCAGATATGCCTGAACTCGGCCTGCTGCGCTTCTCCCGCGGTGTCGGCGTAGCGGCCGGTATGCAGTTCGATCACCGGCGCGCCGGCCGCCCTGGCCGCGTCGATCTGGCCGGTATCGGCGTCGATGAACAGCGAGACGCGGATGCCGGCGCCGCCCAGCATGCGGCAGGCCGCGCTGACGCGATCGAACTGGCCGACGACATCCAGGCCGCCTTCGGTGGTCAACTCCATGCGCCGCTCCGGCACCAGGCAGACATCGTGCGGGCGCACGCGCAGGGCGATCTGCAGCATTTCCTCGGTCACCGCGGACTCCAGGTTCATGCGTTTGCGCAATTGCGCGCGCAGTACCTCGACGTCGCGATCCTGGATATGGCGGCGGTCTTCGCGCAAGTGCAGCGTGATGGCGTCGGCACCGGCGCTCTCGGCCAGCAGTGCGGCGCGCACCGGATCCGGATAGGCGGTGCCGCGTACCTGGCGCAGCGTGGCCACATGGTCGATATTGACGCCGAGTTCGATCACAGTTGTCGCAGCTCCTCGAATATGCGCCGGCTGTTGAGCGGCTTTTGCTCCAGGCGATGTCCGATCAGCAGGCGCATCAGCGCCTTCGCCTGCTGCAGCGTCGTCGGATCGCTGTAATCGTCGTGCACGATGTCCAGCAGGGTCTGTCCCGAGAGCACCAGTCCCGCATGCGCGGCGCCGTTCACCGCCACCGGCCCGCGTTCGGGTTCGTAGGCATAAGACCGGGACGGATCGATCTCGCCGCCGCTGACGCTGTCACGGTCCAGTGCCAGCGCATAGCCCAGTTCGCGCAGCAGCGCTTTTTCGAAGCGGCGCAGCACGGCGCCGGGCTCGGTGTCCTCGGCCAGGCGCGCGAGCGCCGCCTGGTAGTCCAGGAACAGCTGCTCGTGCGCGTCTTCGCGCGGCAAGAGCTTCAGCAGCAGTTCATTGAGATAGAAGCCGCACAGCAGCGCCTTGCCTTGCAGGCGCTGCTGCCCGCCCTGCCATTCCGCGCGCAGCAACAGGCGCAGCTCGCCGCGGCCGGACCAGGACAGCCCCAGGGGCTGAAATGCCATGATGCTGCCGCGCAGCGCCGAACGCGGGCGCTTGGCGCCGCGCGCCACCATGGCGACGCGGCCGTGCGAGCGGGTGAATGTTTCGACCACCAGGCTGGTCTCGCGATAGGGGTAGGTATGCAGCACATACCCGGGGTCCTGGCGTGCGTGCGCGCTCATTGGACTACCTTGTCGCTGCGCACCAGGGATTCACTCTCGGGGCGGCACGTCGGGCTCATGGTTCGAATCCGAGGTTCTTGAGCGTGCGCTCGTCGTCGGCCCAGCCATGCTTGACCTTGACCCAGATCTGCAGGAACACTTTGCCGCCGAACAGCTTTTCCATGTCGCGCCGCGCGTCACTGCCGATCAGCTTCAGCTTCTCCCCGCCTTTGCCTATGACCATCGCTTTGTGGCTGGCTTTGTCGACGATGATGGCCACGTGGATGCGGCGCAGCTTGCCTTCGGTCTCGAATTTTTCGACGCTGGTGCTGGCGCCGTAGGGCAATTCGTCGCCCAGCTGGCGGAACAGTTTTTCGCGCACCAGTTCCGCCGCCAGAAAACGCTCGCTGCGGTCGGTGATCTCGCCCTCCGAATAGATCGCCGGCTGCTGCGGCAGGTGCGCTCGCAGGGCCTGCAACAATGCCGCCGTCTGCTCGCCGCTCTTCGCGCTGACCGGAACGATGTCCGAAAAAGCGTGCTCTGCCTGCAGCTGCGCGAGCAAAGGCAGCAGGAGATTCTTGTTCTCCAGGCGATCGATCTTGTTCAGCGCCAATACCGCCGGGCGCCCGGCCGGCAGCAGGCCGAACACCTGGCGGTCTTCCCGGCTGATGCGGCCGGCCTCGATCACCACCAGGATCGCGTCCACGTCCTGCAGCGTCTGGGTGATGCTGCGGTTCATCAGGCGGTTCAGGACGCTGGCATTCTTGGTCTGGAAACCCGGTGTGTCGACGAACACGTACTGGGTATCTGCGCTGGTAAGTATCCCGGTGATGCGGTGGCGCGTGGTCTGCGCCTTGCGCGAGGTGATGCTTACCTTCTCCCCGACCACATGGTTCAGCAGCGTCGACTTGCCCACATTGGGGCGGCCGATGATGGCGATGGTGCCGCAGCGAAACTCGGCCGGTTTCATTTTGTCGTCTGCGCAAACGCAAGCTGTGCGGCTTCCTGCTCGGCGATGCGCCGGCTGGCGCCGTAGCCGGTGGTGCGGATCGCGAGCTGCGGAATCTGGCACTCCACCTGGAACAGCTGCTTGTGCGCGGCGCCTTTGGTGGCGACGACGGCATACTGCGGCAGCGGAATCTTGCGCGCCTGCAGCAGTTCCTGCAACAGCGTTTTCGGGTCTTTGCCCAGGGTCTGCGGGTCCAGGTGCTCAAGCAGCGCAGCGTACTGGCCGCGAATCACATCCTGGGCCGCAGCAAAACCGCCGTCGAGGAACACCGCGCCGAACAAGGCTTCCAGGCCGTCTGCCAGAATGGAGGGACGGCGGAAACCGCCGCTCTTGAGTTCACCTTCGCCCAGGTTCAGGTAGGTTCCCAGTTCCAGCTGCTGCGCCAGCTCCGCCAAAGTCTCCTGGCGCACCAGATTGGCGCGCAGACGCGACAGCTCGCCTTCTTTCAGTTCGGAGAAGCGCTGGTACAGTTCATGCGCGATGCAGCAATTGAGGACGCTGTCGCCGAGGAATTCGATGCGCTCGTTGTTCGAGACGCCATGGCTGCGATGGGTCAGCGCCTGTTGCAGCAGGGACGCCTGCGCGAAGCTGTATCCCAGCTTTCGCTGTAGCGGCCCGTAGTCCATGATGCCGGGCGGCTGGGCTACTGCTGGTCCACACGGCCGCCAGTGCTGGCAGCAAAATCGATCAGCAGCGAGACGTTGGAGAACAAGGGTATCCGCTTCGCGTAGGCGAATGAAATCACCAGGTCGCCACCTTCCTTGCTGATGTCCAGGTCCCCGCCGGTGAGCACGGTAATATTGTCGATGTTGGCGCGGCGGTCGAAAGCTTTGCGTATATCGACGACACTGCCGGCCCGCCCTTCGCTGCCGGCGATGGCGACAATGGCTTTCCTGGCGGTGTCGAATTCCATGTAGGCTGGTCCGACTTTCATGCCGCCCACGGCGGCCAGCGCGAGCACCACGCCGATCAGGAAGACCACCAGAAAACTCACCCCACGTTGCTTGTTGCGCATGATTGCCTTGCTCCCTAATTGAATCGTCCGAAGCGCCTCAGTTCGCTGAAATTGAACCAGATGAAAAAAGCCTTGCCGACGATATTGGCTTCGGGCACGAAACCCCACACGCGGCTGTCGCTGCTGTTGTCGCGGTTGTCGCCCATCATGAAATAATGGCCGGCCGGCACCGTGCACGTGAAGCCGTTATTATTGTAAATGCAATTTTCCCTCTGCGGGAACTGTTTTACATAGGGCAAACCAGCCGGCTCGCTCACATCCACCAGGATCGGGTGCGCGGTCTTTCCCAGCGTCTCGGTGTATTGCTTCAGATACTCGATCTTGTCTTTGAGCAGATAGTCCCCGGCATCCTTCAGCGGCACTTCCCGGCCGTTGATGCTGAGGCGCTTGTTGGCATAAACCACCCGGTCCCCGGGCAGGCCGACGACGCGCTTGATGTAGTCGACCGACGGATCCTCCGGGTAGCGGAACACCATCACGTCACCGCGCTCGGGTTCGTTGACGTCGACGATCTTCTTGTTGATCACCGGTAGGCGGATGCCGTAGGTATATTTGTTGACCAATATGAAATCGCCGACCAGCAAGGTCGGAATCATCGAACCCGATGGAATCTTGAACGGCTCGACCAGGAACGAGCGCAGCATGAATACGATCAGGATCACTGGAAAAAAACTCTTCGGATATTCGATCCACCATGGCTCCTTCGCCCCGGCGGCGCGATGCTTGCCGAAATAGAGCGCATCCATCGCAGAAACAATGCCGGTTACCACCAGCAGGCTGAACAGCAGCAATGCGAAATTCATTGGAATTCCTATACGGGGCGGCCTAAATCGCGCCGATCGTTGTTGCGGGGATGCGATGTTGCATGGACGGAAATTCGCTCGCACTTGCGCGGACGGCGGCCCGTCCGCGCGGATCGTCGATTGCGCACGGATGAAAAGCGTATCCGTGCGCAATCGGCGATCTTGGGTAAAAACAAACCCAATCCGCCCCTGCTTTTATCCATAACCGTGTTTTCTGCACGGATGTGTTCTTCATCCGTGCAGAAAACGCGGTTGGCGCGCGTGAGCGCGCAATGGCCGCTCTTGGCATAGGACGGCATGAGCCCTTAATCCACCTGCAGTATGGCGAGGAAGGCTTCCTGCGGGATTTCCACGTTGCCCACCTGCTTCATGCGCTTCTTGCCCGCCTTCTGTTTCTCCAGCAATTTCTTCTTGCGCGTGATGTCGCCGCCGTAGCACTTGGCGAGCACGTTCTTCCGGAGCGCCGCCACGTTCTCGCGCGCGATGATGTTGGCGCCGATCGCCGCCTGCACCGCGACGTCGAACATCTGCCGCGGAATCAGCTTGCGCATGCGCGTAACCAGCTCCCGTCCGCGATAGCGGCTGTTGTCGCGATGCACCATCAGCGACAGCGCGTCCACACGGTCGCCGTTGATCAGGATATCGAGCTTCACCACGTCGGAGGCGCGGTACTCCTTGAATTCGTAGTCGAGCGAGGCGTAGCCGCGGCTCGCCGACTTGAGCTTGTCGAAGAAATCCATCACCACTTCGGACAGCGGCATTTCGTAGGTCATCATGACGTGCCGCCCGGTGTACTGCAGGTTCTTCTGCACCCCGCGCTTCTGCGTGCACAGCGTCATGATCGCGCCCACGTGTTCCTGCGGCACGAAAATGGTGGTGGTGATGATCGGTTCGCGTATCTCCTCGATTCTCGAGAGATCGGGCATTTTCGCCGGATTTTCCACCCGCTCCAGCGTACCGTCGCGCAGCAGCACCTCGTACACGACGGTCGGCGCCGTGGTGATCAGATTCTGGTCGTACTCCCGTTCGAGGCGCTCCTGCACGATGTCCATGTGCAGCAGGCCGAGGAAACCGCAGCGAAAGCCGAATCCGAGCGCCTGCGACACCTCGGGTTCGTACTGCAGCGAGGCATCGTTCAATTTCAGCTTGTTCAGCGCGTCGCGCAGGCCGTCGTACTGGTTGGCCTCGACCGGGTACAGGCCGGCGAACACCTGCGGCTTGATGACCTTGAAGCCGGGCAGCGCCGTCGCCGCCGGGCGGTCGGCCCGGGTCACGGTGTCGCCCACTTTGGCCGCTTCCAGTTCCTTGATGCCGGAGATGATGAAGCCCACCTCGCCCGCGACCAGCCGCTGGCGCGCCTGCGATTTGGGCGTGAACACGCCGACCTGCTCGCACAGATGCGACGTGCCCGAGGACATCAGCAGGATCCTGTCCTTCGGGCTGAGCGTTCCGTCCATCATGCGCACCAGCATGACCACGCCGACGTAGTTGTCGAACCAGGAATCGATAATCAGCGCCTTCAGCGGCGCTTCGGGGTCGCCTTTGGGCGGCGGAATGCGCGCGATGACCGCCTCGAGTATGTCCTGCACGCCTTCGCCGGTCTTTGCACTGACGCGCAGCGCGTCCTTGGCGTCGATGCCGATCACGTCCTCGATCTCGCGTATCGCCCCTTCCGGATCGGCCGAGGGCAGGTCGATCTTGTTCAGTACCGGCACCACCTCCACACCCAGTTCGATCGCGGTATAGCAGTTCGCCACCGTCTGCGCCTCCACGCCCTGCGACGCATCGACCACCAGCACCGCCCCTTCGCAGGCGGACAGGGAGCGCGACACCTCGTAGGAGAAATCCACGTGCCCCGGGGTATCGATCAGGTTGAGGTTATAGATGCTGCCGTCGCGCGCCTTGTACTGCAGCGCCGCCGTCTGCGCCTTGATGGTGATGCCGCGCTCGCGCTCCAAATCCATGGAATCGAGCACCTGCTCCTCCATCTCGCGCTCCGACAAGCCGCCGCACAATTGGATGAAGCGATCGGCGAGTGTCGATTTGCCGTGGTCGATGTGGGCAATGATGGAAAAGTTACGGATGTGCTGCATCATGAAAAAGGGCGCCTGCATGGCACCCTTTGAAGAATAACATTCGGTATTTTAACGGATTTTGACCAGATACGCACGGACTTTAGGTGCGTCGAGATGATAATGGCACAGATCGACGCCGGCGTGCATCAGTACCGGCACCAAGCTGCCGAAACGCTGTTCCAGCGCCGCGACGTCATCGACGTCGACGACGTCGATGACAACTCCAAACTCCGCCCGCATCGGCTCCAGGGCGGCGAGCATGTCATCGCACAGGTGGCAGTAACTGCGGCCATATAGCGTGAGCCGCACTCCGACCTGCTCCCCGCCCGAGCCCATCAGGGCCTGCCTTTCACTTGCCGTTCAGGCCTTTGATGGTGATGAAACTCTGGTTCTCGCCGCGGCGCACATGCAAGGTGATGGTGACCCCTTTGTCTATGGCGTTCAGCGCTTTGTTGAACTGCGCAACGCTCTTGGCCTCGGTATTGGTTCCCTTGTGGATCAGCGCGAGGATGACGTCGCCTTTGCGCAGATCGCCGCGGGGCTGACCGCGCACGTCGTCGACCATCACGCCGCCCGCAATTTTCAACTCCTTGCGCTGCTCGTCGGACAAATCCGACAGCACCAGCCCAAGGCGGTTGGCCGCCGCTTCGGCCGGCTTGGAACGCTTGCTTTCCTGGCTGGCGAGCTTGTCTGCGGGAATTTCAGCCACGGTCACGACCAGATCCTTGCTTGCACCCTTGCGCCAGACCTGCATGCCGACCTTGCTGCCGGGCCGGGTGGCGCCGACGATGCGCGGCAGTTCGCTCGAAGTCGCAACGTTCTTGCCGTCGAACTTGAGGATGATATCGCTCACCTCGACCCCGGCTTTTTCCGCCGGACCGCCCTTCTCCACCGCATTGACCAGGGCGCCCAGGGGCTTGGGCAGGCCGAAGGAATCCGCCAGTTCCTTGGTCACTTCCTGAATCACCACGCCGATGCGGCCCCGGCTGACGCGGCCGGCGCTGCGCAGCTGGCTTTGAACATCCAACGCAAGGTCGATCGGGATCGCGAATGACAGGCCCATGTAGCCGCCGGTGCGGCTGTAGATCTGCGAGTTGATGCCGACCACCTCGCCGCGCAGGTTGAACAGCGGGCCGCCGGAGTTCCCCGGATTGACCGCGGCGTCGGTCTGGATGAACGGCACCAGGTTTTCCTGCGGCAGCGAACGCGCCTTGCCGCTGACGATGCCGGCGGTGACGGTATTGTCGAAGCCGAAAGGCGAGCCGATCGCGAGCACCCATTCGCCCACTTTGAGCTTGTTCGGATCGCCCAGTTTGACCACCGGCAGGCCGGCCGCGTCTATTTTGATCAAGGCCACGTCGGTGCGCTTGTCGGCGCCGATGACCTTGGCCTTGAATTCGCGCTTGTCGGTGAGGCGCACGGTGATTTCGTCGGCGCCGTCGACGACATGCGCGTTGGTCAGAATATATCCGTCCGCGCTGATGATGAAGCCCGAGCCCAGCGAGCGGGTAGAAAACTCGTGCGGGGTCTGCCCCGGATTCTGCGGCATGAAGCGGCGGAAGAACTCGAAGAACGGATCGTTCTCATCGAGGTCCGGCATTTGCGGCATTTGCGGGTGCGCGCGGGCGGTCTGCGCCGTGCTGATATTGACCACGGCCGGCCCCGCCTTCTCCACCAGTTCGGTGAAATCGGGCAATTCGCGCGCCTGACTGTATGCGCCGAGCGGCAGCAGCGCGAGCAGCCATAGGAGCAGTATTTTTCGCATGGTTACACGTCCCTTTCTAGCGTTTTACAGAGTATTGCAAAAAAATCGATCCCCGGGGGCTGCGCCAACCGAAGACCATGGATCACGGCTTGCGGTATTCCACCGATTCGGCAAGCTTTCTCACACTGTCGCCCGGCGCCTCCCCTACCACGGTTACCAGATTGCCGGCGACCTGCCGGCTGTAGATGTTGATCGCACCCTGCCGTGACAGCCCCGCCGGCGGTAGAGAAGTCTTGCCGGCAACGGGCTCGATGAACACCGACACCGCGGCCAGGCCGTCGGAATACACCACATGGCCTACCTCGTTCGACCCGCCCTGGGTGCGTTTCATCTCGGTCACTTTCCTGAAGCCGGGCAACTCCGGATTGATGGTCCAGCCCGACGCCGCCAGGCTGGCCGAAATGGCGCCGGATTGCTCCACGTGCCAGTCGCGCGACTTGGCCAGCAGCCTGGACTTGAGCTGACTGTGGTCGATCTTGCCGCCGATGCTGATCTGGGTGAACGTGAACTGCTCGATCGGCTCGTTCCGGTCATTCAGAATCTGCGACTTGAGCAACATGCCGGTCTTTGCATCGGCCCACAGCTTGCGGCCGTAGCGCAGTTTGTCTTTTGGCAGAAGCACGATAGTCTGGCAATCGTAGCCGGCGATGCGCTCGATCGCTCCGGCGCGCACATCGTAGTGCTCGGCTATGTCCTGCAGGCTTTCCGGCATGAACGATGGAAACACCTTGTGGTCGGTCTGCGTGTCGACCTTGATCGTCATGCTCTCCGGCAGGTAGCACGTTACTTCGTCGCCGCTGCGCACGATCTCGCGCGGACGGCCATCCATTGTTTCCAGGCGCTCTCGGGTTCCGTTGCGGCCTACGACGTGGACGATGCGTGAAGTCTCCGACTGCTCGCCGCTGCGGTAGACGAAGGTTCCGGTGTAGCTGAGCTTTTGTGTCGCCACATGGATGCGTGCCAGCCACGACAGCGCGTCGCCATCGGCCCGCGCCATCTGCGCCGACAGCGCGAGCAGCAGCAAGGCCAGGATTCTCATCGGCGCGCGCTGCTGCGCTCTTCGGCCACGGTGCGCACATAGGATGCGACACCCTGCATCGCGCTGC
>Ga0334722_10000841_pt1 | contig 42322 bp, 30 predicted proteins | sample C3_bottom_MG_FD_207210 | JGI IMG/M metagenome (GOLD analysis project Ga0334722, IMG submission 207210) | Sediment microbial communities from Yellowstone Lake, YNP, Wyoming, USA - C3_bottom | ecosystem: Environmental > Aquatic > Freshwater > Lake > Sediment | place: USA: Wyoming | collected...
GCAGTTCCTTCAGCGGCGGCTTGCCCATGTCCTGCGCGAGCCCCCGGTAGCGGCCCCAGTGATAGGGCACCGCCCCGCCGCCGTGCGGAATGATGAATTTCAGCGTCGGAAAATCCTGGAACAGATCCGAGGTCAGGAATTGCATGAACGCGGTGGTATCGCCGTTGATGTAATGCGCCCCCGTCGCGTGGAAGTTCGGATTGCAGGAACCGCTCACGTGAACCATGGCCGGAACGTCGAGTTCCACCATTTTTTCGTACAGCGGATACCACCACTTGTCGGTCAGCGGCGGGTCGCTCCAGTAGCCGCCGGAAGGGTCGGGATTCAGATTGCAGCCGATGAAGCCGAACTCGTTCACGCAACGCTCCAGCTCGGCGATGCAGTTCGTAGGGCGCACCCCCGGGGTCTGCGGCAGCTGGCACACGCCGGCGAAGTTGTCCGGATAGAGCGTGGTCACTCGATAGATGAGTTCATTGCAGTTTTCCGACCAGCGCCTGCTGGTGGTCTCGTCGCCAATATGGTGGCCCATACCCATCGCGCGCGGCGAGAAGATCGTCAGGTTGGTCCCGCGCTCGCGCTGGATCCTGAGCTGCGCGGTCTCCAGGCTCTCGCGGATCTGCTCGTCGCTGATGCCGAGGGACCCCTTGGCCGGCATATGCTTCGGGTTCTCCAGGCCGGCGATCTGCTGCTTGCGGTACTCTTCGAGCTGCTTCGGCGCCGTGGTGTAATGTCCGTGGCAATCGATGATCATGACGCAATCCTTTTTGCTTGGCTGAAGCAGGTGCCGGTTCGGCGTCAGACGCTCTGCGCACAGGTCGTTTCGTCGAACCGTTCGTTGCTTTCGAAGCGCCGCCGAACGAGCTGCAGCCTGAAGACGCAGTTGCTTGACCGGCGCGATGCGCCAACTCTACGGCGCGTGGCTGCAGGATGCCAATAGCATTGCCGAAGCCGGCGATACCGGTTCTTGCATCGCCGCAAAGGGCTTCAGCGCGGCCGTTTGGTTTGGCGTGCGACTTCCCGCAGCGCCTGGACCAGATCCGTCGCCGCCAAAGTGAGCGGGCGGCCGAGGAGCGTGATCAAGCCCACCGGCCCCGAAGGCGCTGGAAGCTTAACCGGCAGGATACGGACTACGCCCAGGTCCACGTAATGCTGCGCCAGCTTTCCCGGCATCACCGCGAGCATGTCGGTTTCCTGTACCAGCATCCTGTTGGTGAGGATAGACAGCGACTCGACAATGCGCTGCGACGGCTCCACTCCAGCCTGCCTGAAAGCCGCGTCGAGACGCCGCCGGTAGGCAGCCTCCAGCGGGGGGACGATCCACTGCTCCTGGTCGAGCGCCGCGAGCTTGAGCGCGCGGCGACGGGCCAGCGGATGCCCGACGCGCGCGACCACGCACATCGGCTCCTCGTAGAATGCCTCGAACTTCAGCCCTTCGCTGGCGACATCGCTCGACGCGCGCCCGACCACGAGGTCGAGCTCGCCGCGCTGGAGCGCCTGAACCAGAGCCGCTGTGGCGCCTTCGCGCACCAGCACCGTATGGTTGGGGTGATGCTGCTTGAAGCGGGCGATGCCGCGCGGCACCAGCAGCGGCGCCGCAACCAGCAAAGCGCCGATCGAAGTCTTCCCGGTGGTGCCGGCGGAAATGGCGTTGATCTCGTCGCGTGCATGGTCGAGCGTCGCCAGCACCATGCGCGAATGGCGGATCAGGCTCTCGCCATAGGCATTGGGCAGGACTCCGCGGGGGCTGCGCTCGAACAGCTGCAGGCCGAGCAGTCGCTCCAGATCGCCGAGCAGGCGCGTCGCCGCCGGCTGCGTCATCGCGACACTTGCGGCGGCGCGGTGCACGTTGCGGTGCTCGTCGAGCGCCACCAACAACAGGATCTGACGCATTTTCAGACGCGAGCGCAGATACCAGTCGGAAAGTACTGCTTGTCGGGCAGGTTTGGCGGCGGCGCGCGGGTTGGCCATGGCGTACGATGCAAATCTCGGTATCGATGGTGCAAGGAATTATATTGGAATTGCCGCGTCGCGTACCGTAAAGTCAGACGATCGCCTGCAACGGAACGGTTCACAAACCCCTATGCCAAGAGGACACGACTGATGGATAGGCGCAGTTTTCTGATCGGGCTGACTTACCTCGCCGCACTGGCTTCGACCCGCCTCGCCGCGCAGGGCGGGTATCCGGAAAGACCCATCCATGTCATCGTGCCATTCACGCCCGGCGGGAGCACCGACATCCTTGCGCGCGCCGTTGGCCAGAGCCTGAGCGACGTCTGGCACCAGCCGGTGATCGTCGAAAACAAGCCCGGTGCGGGCGGAGCCATCGGCGCCGAAGCAGCCGCGAAGGCAAGCGCGGACGGCTATACGCTGTTCATGGGCCACATTGGCACCCTGGCGATCAATCCGACGCTGTACCCCGGATTGCGCTACAACCCAATGACCGATTTCACGCCCGTTGCCTTGGTCGCAAAGGTTCCCAACGTACTGGTCGTGCATCCGGACGTCAAGGCGCGCACGGTCGGCGAGCTGATTGCGCTCGCCAAGGCCAAACCCGGGATGCTGAACTACAGCTCGGGCGGGGCGGGAAGCGCCGCACATTTGGCGATGGAATACTTCAAACTTCTCACCGGCACCGATATCGCCCACATTCCCTACAAGGGAGCGGCGCCCGCGGTAACCGACCTCATCGGCGGACAGGTCTCGATGACCATGACCGGGCTGCCGCCGCTGCTCGCACATATCCGATCGGGCAGGCTGCGCGCGTTGGGTATCGCAAGCAACGCAAGGCTGGCGCAACTGCCGGAGATCCCCACCATCGCCGAAGCCGGCGTCGCCGGATTCGAGGCCACGCAGTGGTACGGGATCGTCGCGCCCGCCCGCACGCCGGCTGGCATCGTCGAACGTCTAGCCGCACAGATCCAGCGCTCCTTGTCGCTCCCCGAGCTCAGGCAGCGCCTCGAAGCGGAAGGCGCACAGCCGTCGAGCCTGGGGCCGGCGCAGTTCCGGCAGCTGATAAAAGACGAAACAGAACGCTGGGCCAAGGTGATACGCGCCGCGCACGTCAAAGTCTAAGCGCGCGTTTCAAGAGCGAGGCGATACCTCCTCTTATGCTCCAAAAACAATCGACCCGATGTAAGATAAGATCCAGAAGGCGTCATAACCATAACAATTCATCAGGAGGAGACAACAATGAAAGTCACAGCATTGTTCAGGGCAATCGCGTTAGCTGTCGCGCTCACCGCGTCGCCTGCGATCGCGCAGCAAGGCAAGGTCCAGGTCCTGTGGCTCGGTCAGGCCGCCTTCAGGATCACCACGCCGGGAGGAACGGTGATCGTCACCGACCCCTGGCTGACCAAGAACCCGATCACCCCGCCGGAATACAAAAAACTGGAACACCTCGGCAAGGTCGACGTGCTGCTGGTGACCCATGCACACGCGGACCACATCCTAGACGCCCCGGCAATTGCAACCATGAACAACATCCGGCTGTGGGGCGCAGGCGACCTGAACATGGCGCTTAACACCCTGGGGGTGTTACCGCCGGCGCAACTTCCGCGTTTCGGGGTGGGCGGCACGGTCAAGCCGGCGCCGGGCATCAAAGTCACCGCGGTACACGCCGAGCATTCGTCGGTCTACGTCTGGCACAACCCGGCCACCGGCAAGGACGAGACGCATCCTGCCGGCGAGCCGGTGGGCTTCATTATCGAACTGGAGAACGGGTTCAGGATCTGGCACATGGGCGACACCGGCTTGTTCGGCGACATGAAGTTCATTGCGGAACACTATAAACCGGACCTGGTTCTGATCCCGATCGGCGGGCATTTCACCATGGATCCGGCCGACGCCGCCTACGCCCTGCGCGAGTGGATCAAGCCTAAGTACGCGATTCCCATGCACTACGGCACTAACCCGTTCAACAAGGGGACACCGCAGGAACTAATGCAGGCGCTGGGCAGCACCTCAATCAAGGTGCTCGCGCTCAAGCCCGGGGAAACGGCCGAGTTTTAAGGACCGCGAGCAGATTGCTCGACCCCCTGCTACAACCGGTCGCCATCGCCGCGGCACTAGCGGGATTTCCGATTGAACGCATGAACTGCATGCTCGGGGCGCATCGGCGCTAGAGCGGGGGCGCGGGGACACCACCCGCTCGCGAGACAATCGGCCTAAGCGCTTGCACCCGCCTCGCCGCGATTCAGAGGTCGGACAAAGGCATCGACCGCGCTTTTACGTCCTTGAATTTCATCATCCGGATGACTTCCCCGAGTTCGGCATGCAGGGAATCCAGCCTGACCTGCGGAAGATCGGCCAGGGCTTGCTGCAGAATCCCGACCAGCGGCCGCGGTGCGCGCTGCAGGATTTTCTCGCCCTTGGCGCTCAGCTTCAGTTGCACCACACGGTGGTCCTCGCCGATCCGCATCCTCCTCACCACCGCGAGTTCCTCCAGCCGCCGCAGCATGTTGCTCGCAGTCGACAGGTGCACCCCCAATCGTTGCGCGAGATCGCTCACTTTGAGCCCGGGAGATTCCCCGATTTCCACCATCGCCCACAGCTGTGCTCCGCTCAACCCGCACTCCTTCTCAACCCACTGGTAGTGCCGTTTGATCGAGCGCAACAGCACCCGAAACTGCTTAAGAACCTCCAGCCGCGTCTTCTGGCTTGCTGTCGCCACTGAGGCTGACGCTGGCGCTTTCTTCTTGGCTTTGCCGGAACCGCCTGCCGTGGATTTTTTCATTTCGCTATGCCGCCCTGGATAAGGAATCGAACACCTTGATCGCGTTACTGTCTAAGCCGACGTAGCGTCAACAATTAGGGAGTCGTTGGTGTCGGTGCGCGTTGCCCCCATTTCCGCGCCGGTTGTTCTTTGCAATTATCGTCGCCGCCTCGCGAATCGCCCCGGATCCGAAGTCGCCTGGGGCGATCGTCATGATGGCAGCTGTTTCATTAAAAACAATGAATTAATCGCATCATAGCCAGCTTCCGCAACCGCTTCATGCCCCAGGCTGACGCAGGGTAGAAATCATAGTATGGCAATACTATAGCGCAATACCATTTTTTTCCATATGATACGCTCAATGTAGGGCAAATAAGCCCGGGCTGGCAGACTTTCGCGGCAAATGCAAACGTCACGCCAGGCCGCTTATTTTTGGAGGAGGAGGACACCGCCAGAACTTCGACCGCAACGCGTCAGTGACCGAAAGCGTCACACGCGTGCGAGTCCATGCGGTGAGCGTGGATGGTCGCTGGTAGCAATACCGACCGATCGTTCTTCATAGGTTGGCGAACAGCGTTCGCCAACCTATTTTTTTGTCCGCCCCCGGAGCCCGTATGTTTCGCGCGAGCCGGCCCTGCGGCGCAGACGCGCGGCCAGGCTGCGGCTAGTCCGGCGCAAGACGGGAGAAGTAGCGACTGACGCCCACTGCGTACATCAGCCCGAACGCCGCCAGCGCCGCCGCGGTCACCGCGAACAGGCCGCCGAGCCCGAGCGCGAACACCTGCGTCGCAAGCGTGCATCCTGCCGCTATGATCAGGATGCGGACGCTAACACACAGCAACGGCCAGAGCATGCGTCCGGTACCCTGAAATGAAAAGTACAAAGCCATCCCCAGGCCGAGGAACGCATAGCTCGGTCCGGCGATGTGAAAGTATTGCGTGGCAATGGCGAGCACCTCAGGATCCTGCGTGAACATGCCGGCCCATAACCAGGGGGCGACCGTCACTACCGCGCCGATGGCGCCGCAGAGGGCCGCGGCGAACAGCCCTCCGGTCCAGGCTATTCTGCGCGCCCGCTCCAGTTGACCCGCGCCGACGTTGGTGCCGACCATGGCGACCAGCGTGGCGCCGAGGCCGAACACGATCGGGATCTGCAGGTATTCGAGGCGCGCGCCGATGCCATATCCGGCCAGAGCCGCCGCCCCGTGAACGCCGACGAAGCCGGTCGTCACGGCGACCGCCGCGTTGATCAAGGCGGCATGCACGCACGCCGGCACGCCGACTCTGAGGATCTGTGCAAAATAGCGCCAGGAAGCGCGGCAGGGCCGCAGAGCAACCAGCGTCGCGCCGCGCAGGATGCGCCAGCCGAGGATTGCGCCGCCGGCGACGTAGTACACAACCAGCGCCAGGGCCGCGCCGCGCAGCCCCAGACCGGCCAGCGGCCCCGCTCCGAAAATGAGCAACGGCGACACCGCGATCATGATCACCGCGCCGACCACCATGACCACGGCGGGCGTGCGCATGTCGCCGCTGCCGCGCAATACGTTCGCCAGGCTGTTGGTCAACCATACGAACACCGCTCCGCCGAACACAATGTTCGAATATTCTAGGGCGTAGGCGAGGCTCACGTCATGCCCGCCGAGCAATTGGTACAGACCCGGGCCAAAAGCCAGCGCCGTGAGCGTGAACACCGCACCCAGCGCCAGCGCGATCAGCACGGCATGCCAGGCGAGCGCACCGGCGTCCGCGTTGCGGTGGCCGCCGAGCGCCCGGGCGATGGCAGAGGAAATGCCCCCGCCCATGGCACCGGCCGACATCATCTGCATCAGCATCACGATCGGGAAGACCAGTGAGACCCCGGCGAGCGCAGCCGTACCCAGGCGCCCGACGAAATAGGTTTCGGCGACATTGACCGCCGCCTGCGCCGAGACCAAGGCGATGTTCGGCACCGACAGGCGCAGGATCGTCGTCAGGATAGGCCCGGTGAGCAGCCGTGTGCGCGTATCGGTCGGGGCAGCAGGCGCGATGCGCTTAGGCGTGGGCGGCGTGGGCGGCATGGGCGGCATTATTGCAGACATACGGCGCTGGACGCACTACACGATCGACCGCGTCCACCGCCGGCGCGAGAAATGATGGACAATTGCGCTGCCGCGCGCAGCCGCACCGCGGCCGCCGGCCGAATTTCTTCTTCAGGAGACCTGCATGAGCAACCACGTCTACAAGCATATCGAACTCACCGGATCCTCGACCAAGAACATCGAGGACGCCGTCAGCGCCGCCATCGCCAAAGCATCGATTTCCCTGCGCAACATCCACTGGTTCGAGGTCGTGGAGACGCGCGGCCACGTCGAGAACGGAAAAGTGGCGCACTGGCAAGTGACTATCAAGGTGGGCTTCACCCTGGAGGACTGAGCGCGGGCTAGTTTTCCATCCCGGCCACAGCTTCGGGATTGTCGTTGCGGCTGGTGAGCCAGATGCCGCTAAGGATCATCCCCATGCCGGCGACGTGGAACAGGTGCAGGCGCTCGCCGAGGAAGGCGATCGCGAGCAGGCTCGCAAACACCGGCAGCAGGTGCATGAACATGCCGGCCGTGTTCGGGCCGACGCGCGATACCGCGTTGTTCCAGAAAATGTACCCCACCACCGACGGGAACACGCCCGCATAGGCGAGCCCGACCAGCGCTTCCCCGGTCCAGTTGACATGCAATCCCTGGGACAGCGACCAAAGATACACCGGCAGCATCGCCACCACGCCGACGATCGCGTTCGCGCCCAGCAGGCCGAGCGGGTGCAGTTCCGGCGGCCGCCAGCGCAGGCATATCGTGTACAGCGCCCAGAGCACGGTAGAGCCGATGATCCACAAATCGCCGATGTTGAACGACAGCGTGAGGATCACCCTCGGGTCGCCGCGGCCGACGATGCTCATCACACCCGCCAGCGAGATCACGACGCCCGCCCATTGCGAGGCGCGCAGCGTCTTGCCGAGAAAGGCCCAGGAAATGGCGATGATGATCACCGGCACGAAAGAGTTGAGGATGGAGCCGCTGACGGCGGTCGTGTATTTCAGGCCCGTGTACGAGGTCAGATTGCAGAACGTGGTGCCGAGCACGCCGAGCACGAGCATGATTCCCCAGGAACGGCGTATCGCCGGCCAGCCGCGCACGAGATGCGGCCAGGCGAAGGGCAGCAGCAGCGCGCTCCCTATCACCCAGCGCCAGAATGCGAAGGAGTATGGTGGCACATCCTCTCGCAGCGCACGCCCGGCGATCCAGTTCAGCGACCAGAACAGGACGGTGGCGGTGAGCAGCAGGTAGGGTGAAATGCGGGAGAGGGCGGAAGTCTGGCGCAAACTAAGCGGCGGCGACGTAGGAAAGCGCCATTATAGGGCCGGCATGCCCCCTACCCGCCCGCGATCTTTTCGATCAGGATGACCTCGCTGTCGCGGGCTATCGGCTGCAGCAAAGCGTCCTGATAGATTTCGTTGTCGATCGCGACCGCGATGCCGGTTTCCAGGTGCGCCTGCAACTCCGGAAAGCGCTCGCCCAGCGCCTGGAACAGCTGGCGCACGTTTGCAACCTCGAGGCGCAGCTCGAGCTCACCATCGGTATAGGGCGCCAGGCTGCTAGCCAGCGTGATCCTGGCCAAGGCTCGGCCCTCAGCCCTTGGCGGCCGCCGCCGCGTCCAGCGCCTGCAACACGCGCGGCGGCGAGAACGGCTGCTGGGTGAGGCGCAGGCCGGTGGCATTCTCTATCGCGTTGGCGATGGCCGCCATCGGCGCGATGATCGGCACCTCGCCGCAGCCGCGCACCCCATAGGGATGATTCGGATTGGGCACTTCGACGATGACGGTATCGATGCGCGGCAGGTCGGAGGCGACCGGGATGCGATAGTCGAGGAAGCCCGGATTCTGCAACACCCCGTCGTCGCCGTAGACGTATTCCTCGTTCAGCGCCCAGCCTATGCCCTGTGCGGCGCCGCCCTGCATCTGGCCTTCGACATAGGCCGGATGGATCGCCTTGCCCACGTCCTGCACCACCGTATAGCGCACGATCTTGACCGCCCCGGTCTGCCGGTCCACTTCGACATCGACGATGTGCGTGCCGAAGCCCGGCCCCGCGCCCTGCGCGTTGATTTCGGCGTGACCGGCGATGGTGCCGCCGGTCTTGCCGGCCATGCGCGCAATCTCGGTCAGGGACATGGGCGCGAACTGCGCCGCGCTCGCGTCCGCGGGCAGCGCCTGGCCGTCTTTCCATGCCACCGCTTCCAGCGGCACCTCGCGTATCTTGGCGACGCGCTGGCGCAACTTTTCGATCACCTGGCGGCTCGCGATCACGCTGGCCATGCCGCTGGCGAAGGTGCTGCGGCTGCCCGCGGTGAGAAAATTGAAACCCAGCGTCGAGGTGTCGCCCACGATGGGCCGAACGCGCTCGTAGGCGATGCCGAGTTCTTCCGCCACCATCATCGCCATCGACGCGCGCGAACCGCCGGCGACGTCTATCGTGCCCAGGTTCAGCGTCAAGCTGCCATCCTCCTGCACGTTGAGCGAACAGGTGGTTTCGTTGCCGATGTTGAACCAGAAACCGGTGGCGACGCCGCGCCCCTGGTTCGGCCCTAGCGCTGCGCTGTAGTGCGGATGCGCGCGCGCGGCTTCCAGCGTCTGGATATACCCGATGACCCCGAGTTTCGGTCCGTAATAAGTCTGGGTGCCTTCTTTGGCGGCGTTCTTCAGGCGGAATTCGATCGGGTCCAGCCCGAGCTTTTTCGCCATTTCGTCGATCACGCTCTCGACGCCGAATACCGCGATCGGCGCCCCCGGCGCGCGATAGGCCGCGACTTTCGGCCGGTTCACGGTGACGTCGTTGCCGACGACGCGCACGTTTTCCAGATCGTAGCGGGTAAAAGCGCACATCGAAGCCTGGTTCACCGGCGAACCCGGAAAGGCGCCGGCCTGGAAGTTCAGTTCCGCCTCCGCGGCGGTGATCTTCCCGTCTCGGGTAGCGCCGAGTTTTACTTTGACGTTGGCCCCGGGCGTAGGTCCGGTGCCGCGGAACACTTCCTCGCGCGTCATCACCATCTTGACCGGGTGATTCGACTTCCGGGACAGCGCGATCGCCAGCGCCTCGTTGTAGATGTTGTTCTTGCCGCCGAAGCCGCCGCCGATTTCGGTCGGCGTGACGCGGATCTTGGCCACCTCCATCTGCAGCACCTTGGCGCACTGCGCGCGGAACACGAAATGCCCCTGGGTCGACGTCCACAGTTCCGCCTGGCCGTCCGCGCTATAGCTCGCGAGGCAGGCCTGCGGCTCGATATAGCCCTGGTGCACCGGCTTGGTGCTGAACTCGCGCTCGACGATCACATCGGCCGCGGCAAACCCGGCCGCGACGTCGCCGCGGCCGAACTCCAGCCGTTTGGCCACGTTTGACGCTCGCTCCGGCCTGGGTTTGACCCCTTGCGTGTACTGGTTTTCGTGCAGCAGCGGCGCGCCGGGCTGCATCGCCTCGACCACGTCGATCACGTGCGGCAGCACCTCGTAGTCGACCTTGATCAGCGCGAGCGCGTGCTTCGCAACCGATTCGGTGGTCGCTGCCACCGCTGCCACCGGATGGCCGTCGTAGAGCGCCTTCTCGCGCGCCATCATATTGCGCGTGACGTCGCGGAAATTGATCGTCAACTCGCCCACCGCGGCCAATTCGTCCGGCATTTCGGCGAAATCCTCGCGCGTGACTACCGCCTTGACCCCGGGCAGCGCCAGCGCGGCCGAGGTGTCGATGGACTTGATGCGCGCGTGCGCGTGCGGGCTGCGCAACACCTTGCCGATCAGCTGGCCGGAAAGATTGTAGTCGGCGCCGAAACGGGCGCGGCCGGTCACTTTGTCGACGCCATCGGGCCGCAGCGGCCGCGTGCCGACGAGTTTCAGCGCTTTTTCCTGGTACTTGAGCGTGGTCGACATGGTCAGGCTCCCCGCATTTCGCGCGCGGCGTCCAGCACCGCATCCACGATCTTGTGATAGCCGGTGCAGCGGCACAGATTGCCCGCCAGCCAGTAGCGTATCTCGCTTTCCGTCGGATCCGGGTTGCGTTCCAGCAGCGAGCGCGCAGCGATCAGTATCCCCGGGGTGCAGATGCCGCATTGCAGGGCCGCGTGCTCGATGAACTTGCGCTGCAGGGGATGCAGGGTCTCGCCGTCGGCCATGCCTTCCACCGTTGCGATGGCCTTGCCCTCGGCCTCGACGGCCAGCATCAGGCAGGAGCACAGCAGGCGCCCGTCGACGATGACGCTGCAGGCGCCGCAGTCTCCGGTGCCGCAGCCTTCCTTGGTGCCGGTGAGCCGCAACTCGTCGCGCAGCGCCTCCAGCAGGGTCTGGCCGGTTTCACAAAGAAACTCGACCGGGTCTCCGTTGACCGTCGTCGTCACATGGTTGCGTGCCATCAGTCCTTCCCCCCTGCTCGTTGCAGCGCAATCTCGGCCGCGCGCCTTGCCATCACGCCGGCCACCTTGATGCGGTATTCCTTGGTACCGCGCTTGTCGTCTATAGGCTTGCAGGCCGCGCTGGCGGCGCCGGCCAGACGCAGCAGCGCCGCCTCATCCACGCGCGTGCCGATCAAGGCGGCTGCGGCTGCGGGCACCAGCAGGGCGCGCGCGGCCACCGCGCCGAGACTGACCCGGGCGCTGCTGCACACCCCCTGATCGTCCAGCGTCAGATTGACCGCCGCGCCGACCACTGCGATATCCATCTCGGTGCGCGGCGTGAAACGCAGATAGGCATCGCCCGAGCGCGGCGCACGCCGCGGCAGCAGGAACGTGACGACGAGTTCGCCCTCGGCCAGCGACGTTTTTCCGGGACCCCTGACGAAGTCCTCGACCGGCGCCTCGCGCCAGCCTTGCGCTCCGGCGATGCAGACCCGCGCGCCCGCGGCGATCAGCGAGGGGACGCTGTCGGCTGCCGGCGAGGCGTTGCACAGATTGCCCCCCATGGTGGCGCGGCCTTTCACCTGGATCGAGCCGATGTATTTGACGCCGTCGACGATGCCGGGCCAGGCCTCGGCGAACGCCGCGTTCTCGATCAACTCCATGCAGGTGACCGCGGCGCCGATGCGATAGCCGCCTGCCGCAGCCTCTATCGAGCGCAATTCGGCGATGGCTTTGACGTCGACCAGCAGTTCGGGTTCGGCGCGGCCGGCGCGCAGCTGGATCAGCAGGTCCGTGCCACCGGCCAGCACCCTCGCCCCGCCCTTCGCGCCGGCGAGCAGGGTGATCGCCGCCTCCAGCGTCTTTGGCACCTCATAGCGCATTTCGCGTATCTCCTTTTTATCGAACGTTCTGTCGAGCATCAGTTTACCCGAGCACGGGACGATAGTACCCAGTATGAGTCCCATCTTTGATCGCTTGGATATTATCCCATCGGACGCCACTGGCATTGCGGGCATCCGGCATCGCCCCTTTGCGCAGGGCGTGATCTTAATCGATGCGAGGCAGAACGGCGCAGCTCACCGCCCCGGCATCCGCAGATTGCGTCTACCCCGCGGCCGCAAGCTCGCCCAGCGCGCGCCGGTATTCGTGCGGAAACACTTTGACGAATTTGGCGCGCAGCGCGTCCCAGTCCCCCAGGATACGCTGCGCCTGCTCGCTGCCGGTATAGGCGAGATGCTTTTCGATCAGGCGTTTCAGGATCACTTCGTCGGGTTCGCCCCGGTGCCACAGCGCCTGCGGCAGCGCGGTCTCTTGCTCGGCGCGGGAGAGCACCGGCTCCAAGCGCACCATGGCGGGATTGCAGCGCGGCGCAAAGCCGTTGTCTTCGTCCAGGACATACGCGATTCCGCCCGACATGCCGGCGGCAAAATTCCGGCCGGTCGCGCCCAGCACCGCCACCGTACCCCCGGTCATGTATTCGCAGCCGTGGTCGCCCACGCCTTCGACCACCGCGTCGGCGCCGGAATTGCGCACCGCGAAGCGCTCGCCCGCGACACCGCGGAAATACGCCTCCCCGGCGATGGCGCCGTAGAGCACCACGTTGCCGGTAATGATGTTTTCCATGGCCCGGCCGGAAAATTTGGTCGAAGGCTGCACCGAAATGCGCCCGCCCGACAGCCCTTTGCCGCAGTAGTCATTGGTCTCGCCGATCAACTCGAGGCTGACGCCCTTCGCGAGAAACGCGCCGAAGCTCTGTCCGGCCGAACCGGCCAGGCGCACATGGATGCTGTCCTCGGCAAGACCGCCGTGGCCATATCGCTTGGCGATGGCGCCCGAGAGCATGGCGCCCACGGTGCGATTGACGTTGCCGATGAGCATGTCGATCGCGACCCGTTCGCCGCGCTCCAGCGCCGGTCTGGCGAGTTCGAGCAGGCGCACATCGAGCGCCTTGTCCAGGCCGTGATCCTGCGTTTCGCAATGACGGCGCGCCACATCGGCCGGCATGTCCGGCAGGTGGAACACGCGCGAAAAATCGAGTCCCCGCGCCTTCCAGTGCGCTATGCCTTTCCTCGTCTCGATCAGGTCTGCGCGCCCGATCAATTCGCTGAAGCTGCGCACGCCGAGCAGGGCCATCAATTCGCGCGCCTCTTCCGCCACGAAGAAAAAATAATTGACCACGTGCTCGGGCAGCCCGGAGAACTTGCTGCGCAACACCGGATCCTGCGTGGCTACGCCGACCGGGCAGGTGTTCAAATGGCACTTGCGCATCATGATGCAGCCGGCGACGACCAGCGGCGCCGTGGCGAAGCCGAACTCGTCCGCGCCAAGCAAGGCGCCGATCACCACGTCGCGCCCAGTCTTGATCTGCCCGTCGACCTGCACCGCGACGCGGCCGCGCAGGCGATTGAGCACCAGCGTCTGCTGGGTCTCGGACAGTCCCAACTCCCAGGGCGTGCCCGCGTGCTTGATCGATCCCCAGGGCGAAGCGCCAGTGCCGCCGTCATGGCCTGAAATGGTGAGGTGATCCGCCTTCGCCTTGGCCACACCCGCGGCCACCGTGCCTACGCCAACTTCCGACACCAGCTTGACGCTGATCGACGCCGCGGGGTTGACGTTCTTCAAATCGTGAATGAGTTGCGCCAGGTCCTCGATCGAGTAGATGTCGTGATGCGGCGGCGGAGAAATCAATTCCACGCCCGGCGTCGCATAGCGTATTTCGGCGATGTATTCCGTCACCTTGCGCCCGGGCAACTGGCCGCCCTCGCCCGGCTTCGCACCCTGCGCCATTTTGATCTGGATCTGCTCGGCGCTTGCCAGATACTCGGCGGTTACGCCGAAGCGGCCGGAGGCAACCTGCTTGATCTTGGACTTGAGCGAATCGCCTTCGCGCAGCGGCAGGTCGATCGCGATCCGGTTTGCGCCGATGCGCGACGCCAGCGTCTCCCCCGCCTGCGCCGGCGCGTAGCGCCTGGGATCCTCCCCGCCCTCGCCGGTATTCGACTTGCCGCCGATGCGGTTCATGGCGAGCGCGAGCGTCACATGCGCCTCGGTCGAGATCGAGCCGAGCGACATCGCGCCGGTGACGAAGCGCCTGACGATCTGCGCCGCCGGCTCCACCTGATCGAGCGGGATCGACCTGGCCGGATCGACGCGCAATTCGAACAGACCGCGCAAGGTCATGTGCCGCCGCGACTGATCATTGATGAGCTGGGCATATTCCTTGTAGGTCGCGTAGCTGTTGCTGCGCGCCGCATGCTGCAACTTGGCAATCGAGTCGGGCGTCCACATGTGATCTTCGCCGCGCACCCGGAACGCGTATTCTCCGCCGGCGTCCAGCGCGCCGGCGAGCACCGGATCGGGGCCGAACGCGGCGCGGTGCACGCGTATCGCTTCCTCCGCCACCTGGAAGATCCCGATGCCTTCGATATTGGAGGTGGTGCCGGTGAAGTACTTGTCGATCAGGCTCCTCGAGAGCCCCACCGCCTCGAAAATCTGCGCCCCGGTATAGGACATGTAAGTCGAAATGCCCATTTTCGACATGACTTTCTTCAGCCCCTTGCCGATGGCCTTGACGAAATTCCTGATCGCCTGCGTGCCGGATATCGACGCGGGCAGCAAATCCTCCATCGCCAGCAGCGATTCCATCGCAAGGTAAGGATGGACCGCTTCCGCGCCAAAGCCGCCGAGCAGGGCGAAGTGGTGCACCTCGCGCGCCGAACCGGTTTCGACCACGATACCCGCCGACGTGCGCAGGCCTTTGCCGACGAGGTGCAGGTGGATCGCAGAGAGCGCCAGCAGCGCGGGAATGGCCACGGTATCCGCGTCGACGCGCCGGTCGGAGAGTATGAGTATGCTAGACCCCGAGCGCACCGCATCCTCGGCCTGCGCGGCGAGGCTCGCCAGGCGCGCCTCTATCGCCTGCATGCCCCAGGCGAGCGGAAAGCAGATATCGAGTTCGCAGGAACTGAACTTGCCGTCGGTATATCGGTCGATATGCCGGATCTTGTCCATTTCCTCGAAATCCAGCACCGGCTGGCGGACCTCGAGACGCAGCGGCGGATTGCTCTCGTCGATGCCGAGCAGATTCGGCCTGGGCCCGATGAACGACACCAGGGACGTCACCAGTTCCTCCCTGATCGGATCGATGGGCGGATTGGTCACCTGCGCAAAAAGCTGTTTGAAATACTGGTACAGCGATTTGTTCTTGGCGGACAGCACCGCCAGCGGCGCATCGTTGCCCATCGATCCCACCGGGTCCTCCCCGGCCGCTGCCATCGGCTGCAGGATGTATTTGATGTCCTCCTGCGTGTAGCCAAACGCCTTCTGCCGCTCGATCAGGGGCACGCCCGACGGCTGGGGATGCAGCGATTCGCTTTCGACGTCGTCGAGCTTGATGCGGATGCGTTCTATCCACTCGGCGTAGGGGCGGCTCAGGGCGAGCGCATCCTTCAATTCCTTGTCATCGACGATGCGTCCTTTGTCCAGGTCGACCAGGAACATCTTGCCCGGCTGCAGGCGCCATTTCTTGACGATGCGCTCCTCCGGGATGGGCAGAACGCCCACTTCGGATGCCATCACCACCAGATCGTCGTCGGTCACGATATAGCGCGCCGGCCGCAGGCCGTTGCGATCGAGGGTGGCGCCGATGCGCCGGCCGTCGGTAAATGCGATCGCCGCCGGCCCGTCCCAGGGCTCCATCATCGCCGCGTGGTATTCGTAGAAGGCGCGGCGCCCCGCGTCCATTTGCGCGTTTCCCTCCCACGCCTCCGGAATCATCATCATCACCGCGTGCGCCAGCGGATAGCCCGCCATCACCAGCAGTTCCAGCGCGTTGTCGAACGATGCCGAGTCCGACTGCCCGTCGTAAATCAGCGGCCAGACCTTGTCCAGGCTGCGTCCGAGGATCGGGCTGGAAATCGCACCCTGGCGCGCGCGCATCCAGTTGACATTGCCGCGCAGTGCGTTGATCTCCCCGTTGTGCGCGATCAGGCGAAACGGGTGCGCCAGATCCCAGGTGGGAAAGGTGTTGGTCGAAAAACGCTGGTGCACCAGCGCCAGCGCCGACACGACACGCGGGTCCTGCAAATCGATGTAGTAGCGGCCGACCTGATCCGCGGCCAGCATGCCCTTGTAGACGATGGTCCGCACCGACATCGACGGCACGTAGAATTCCTTGCCGTGGGCAAGCTTGAGCGCCTGAATTGCGTGTCCGGATGACTTGCGTATGATGTAAAGCTTGCGTTCCAGCGCATCGGCTACGGTCACGCTGCTGCTGCGGCCGATGAACACCTGGCGTATCACCGGCTCGATTCTCCTGACCGATGCACCCAGATCGCTGCCATCGACCGGCACATCGCGCCAGCCGAGCAGCACCTGCCCCTCTTCCTTGATCGCGCGCTCGATTTCGTACTCGCAGGCGAAGCGCGACGCCGGTTCCTGCGGCAGGAATACCATGCCCACGCCGTACTGACCGAAGCGCGGCAGCACCACGCCCTGCCCGGCCATTTCCTCCCGCAAAAACTGGTCCGGCAACTGGATCAGCACGCCGGCGCCGTCGCTCGCCTTGGGATCGGCGCCGACCGCGCCGCGGTGATTCAGATTCTTCAGGATCAGCAGCCCCTGCTCGACGATGCCGTGGCTTTTCTCGCCTTTCATGTGTGCGATAAAGCCCACGCCGCAGGCATCGTGCTCGTGCCTGGGATGGTAAAGACCCTGCCCTTGGGGAATACCAGACTCGTTCACGCTCTCACCTCTGGATAGTCTGCCCTGATCGAACGCGATCCGCTATCTCAAGTCATGGGGAAAGACACTGCGGCGGCGCCGGGCGAAGCGCCCGGCACTGCCGCAATACAACGCGCCTGCTTTTCTAGATCAAGCCCATCGGCAGCATCGCCTGCGCCACCTTGATGAAACCGGCGACGTTGGCGCCGATGACATAGTTGCCCGGCGCACCGAACTCCTCGGCGGTGTCATAGGTCACCTGGTGGATGCCGGTCATGATCTGGTCGAGCTTCTTCTCAGTGTACTCGAACGACCATGAATCGCGGCTCGCATTCTGCTGCATCTCCAACGCCGAGGTCGCCACCCCGCCCGCATTCGCCGCTTTGCCCGGACCATAGGCGATCTTGGCCGCGAGGAACACCTGCACGCCTTCCGGCGTCGTCGGCATATTGGCCCCTTCGCCGACCGCGATGCAACCGTTCTTCACCAGCATTTTGGCATCCTTGCCGTTGATCTCGTTCTGCGTCGCCGAGGGCATCGCCACCTGGCAGGGAATTTCCCAGATATTTCCACCGGCGATGTACTTCGCGTCCTTGTGATAGCTCACGTAGTCGGAGATCCTGCGCCGCTCGACTTCTTTCAGCCGCTTCAGCAGCGGCAGGTCGATGCCCTTCTTGTGGTAGATCACGCCGTTGGAGTCGGAACAGGCGACCACTTTCGCGCCGAGTTCGTGCATCTTCTCTATGGTGTAGATGGCGACGTTGCCCGAACCGGAAACGACGCAGGTCTTGCCCCCGAGCGTGTCCTTGCGCGCCTTGAGCATCTCGCGCACGAAATACGTGGCGCCGTATCCGGTCGCCTCGGTGCGCACCAGCGATCCGCCCCAACCTATGCCTTTGCCGGTGAGCACGCCGGACTCGTACTTGTTGGTGATACGCTTGTATTGCCCGAAGAGATAACCGATCTCGCGGCCGCCGACGCCGACGTCACCCGCCGGAACGTCGATGTACTCGCCCAGGTGGCGATAGAGTTCGGTCATGAAGCTCTGGCAAAAGCGCATGACTTCGTTGTTCGATTTTCCTTTCGGATCGAAATCCGACCCGCCCTTGCCGCCGCCGATGGGCATGCCGGTGAGCGCGTTCTTGAACGTCTGCTCGAAGCCGAGAAACTTGATGATGCCGAGATAAACCGACGGATGGAAACGCAGGCCGCCCTTGTACGGGCCGATGGCGCTGTTGAATTCAACCCGGAAACCCCGGTTGATGTGCACCTCGTTGTGATCATCCTGCCAGGGCACCCGAAAAATGATCTGTCTTTCCGGCTCGCAGATGCGCTCGATGATTTTCTGCTCGGCGAATTCCGGATATTTCACCAGCACCGGCCCCAAGGATTCGAGCACCTCCTTGACCGCCTGATGAAACTCGTCTTCCCCAGGATTGCGCGCCTTGACCTTCTGATAAATCGCTTCGATTTTCTCTTCTAATGCTGCCATGATGCCCCCTTGTAGTGAAGAAAACTGCTGGCGCGACGCAAATCGCGACGAAACAATATGGCGCCATGGAACAAGACGGCGCCGATGAATCCAAAACCCTCGTGCAGGAAAGCCGCGTACCCGGCGGAATTGAATATGAACCTTAGCGGCGGTGAGGCCATGCAGATGCCGGCAAGGGACACGGCAATGCTATGACTTGTGTTGACGAGCGTAAATTAGGGAAGTCGCTTCAGGAATACACTTAACAAACCTGCTCAGTTTCCTGAGCGCATGACCCGAGTGAGCGCGGCAGTAGAGGGGCTTAGCCACCCTATAAGCGTTACACTTATGCGGTATCCGCAATGCGCTGCACCATCTTGCGATGGATAATGTCGATCAATTGAGAACACGCCTCAGCCAAACTTTTTCCATGCGCCGCCTCCAGATCCGTTGGCTGCCTGACTTGTCGTTTGTCGCGGTTTTCCTGTTGTTCGACTGGGTGAGCTACGTCGATGCCCTGTACGGACTCAATATCACGCCGTGGAATCCTGATCCGGCCCTGGGACTGGCTTACTGGATGCGCTATGGCAAACGCGCGGCCCTCCCCTGGTTCATCGCCAATATGCTGGCTGAAATTCTGGTGCGCGACCTGCTGGCCGGGTGGCTCATGACGGCGGCCGCTGCGGCGCTGGTCACCTTGGGCTACGGACTGATAGGAGAAGTGCTGCGGCATCGCTTCCGCGACGGAAATACCTTCGGCAATCGGACCACCCTGTTCGCCTGGCTATCGATCGTCGTGATCGGCTCGGTTCTGAATAGTCTCGCCTACATCTCCTTGCTTTACGGCGCCAGCTTGATCCCTCAAGGCCAATGGGGCGTGGCGTTTTTTCGGTTCAGCATCGGCGATATCGTCGGCATCGTCGGATCGATGCCGCTGCTCTGGATGCTGCTGAGCGAGCACGGCCGTACCCGGCTGCAAGCAATCATGCTGCGCTGGGAAACGGCGGGCTATATGGCGCTGGCGATACTCATGCTGGGCGTCGTGTTCGGGCATGTCGCGAATGTGGAGTTGATGCATTTCTACTTCCTGTTCCTGCCCATCGTATGGGCTGCGACGCGACAAGGGCTATATGGCGCCGGCCTGATCGCTTTCGTGCTGCAGTTTGGCATCATTGTCGTCGTCAAGTGGCTGCCGATCGCCAACATTCCCGCGGTCGAATTGCAAATGCTGGGCGCGGTGCTGGCGCTGGTGGGCTTTTTCATCGGCGTGGTGGTTGACGAGCAAAGACAGGCTGCCGAGGACTTGAAGCTTACCTTGCGCCTGGCTGCGGCCGGCGAAATGGCGTCGGCACTGGCCCATGAACTGAATCAGCCGATTACCGCGCTGGTGGCCTATGGCAAAGCTTGCAAGGAATTGCTCGAGCGCGGTGAAGCGGGAGAGGTTCTGACGGGCGCCATCCAGAAAATGATCCTTGAGTCGGAACGGGCATCCGATGTGGTGCGGCGTCTGCGCGACTTCTTCCGCAGCGGCGCGATGCGGCTGGAAGTCGTCGAAGTCGGCGTCATCGTTTCTGCAATCGTCGAACAGTTTGCGACGAAATGCCGGGAACATGGGGTCGAGTTGAAGATTGCGACCGTTCCGGCGGTTTCCCTGCGCGCGGACCGCCTGCAGCTCGAATTGGTCCTGCGCAACCTGTTCGCCAATGCCCTGGACGAGGTGGTGAAAAGACCGCCGGAAAGTCGTCTGATCACGCTGTCGGCCGAGAAACTCTCCGGCGAAAGACTGCGCATAACGGTGGAGGATAGCGGTTTGGGCATCTCGAGCAATGCCGTAGCGCATTTGTTCGAGCCCTTCGTGTCCACCAAGTCGAGCGGTCTCGGGCTGGGGCTGGTTCTTAGCCGCGCTATCGTCGAGGCGCACGGCGGCAGTTTGTGGGCGGAAGCGGGCAGCCATGGCATTTTCCGCTTGATACTGCCGTCAGTCGATTGGGGAGAAAAAGTTGGAATATAAGTGGGCCAATCAGTGGGCAAACAAGCCCGCCAATAGGCTGACGGTGTATATCGTCGATGACGACGCCGCGGTGCGTGACGCTCTCGGATTGTTGCTGAGCGTTAGAGGTTACCGCACCGCAGTGTTTGCCAATGGCGAGGGTTTTCTGAACGCCTGGCAAAGCGATTGGGTCGGTTGCCTGATCATCGATATCAGGATGCCGGGCATGGACGGCTTGACGCTGCAGAAAAGGCTCGTTGAACTGAATTGCCATCTGCCAGTCATCATCATCACCGGACATGGCGACGCCGGCCTGGCGCGGCAGGCATTCAAAGCCAGTGCCATTGATTTTCTCGAAAAGCCGCTTGATGATGAAAAGCTCATCGATGCCATCGTTGAGGCATTCCGTCGCGAAGAAACGGCGCTGAATGAAATGCAGCGGGGCGAGAGGTTGTTGCAGGTATTGAAAGAACTGACGCCGCGCGAGCGGGAGGTCATGGACCTGGTTGTGACGGGCAAGCACAACCGGGAGATTGCTCCCGCACTGGGTATCAGCGTTCGCACTGTCGAAGTGCACAAGGCCAACCTGATGGCCAAGTTGGGCATCAGCAGCGTGCCGGATCTGGTACGGATCAGTATGCTGTACCGGCAGGATTGAATTTACTCTCGTTCCGCGAATTCTTCAGGGCACCGTCCCCGGTTCAACGCCGGCTCCGGCTAGCGGGCGCAGACGACCTGCTGGCTCATGATGTCGGCCAGCAGCTGATACCCCGGCGGCAGATCGACCACCCTGAGCACCTCGGCAAAGCGCGCGTCGTCCGGCAGCAGTTCGGCCAGGCGGTTCGGCAGCGCCGCGAGCATGGCGGCGTTCAGCATGCAGCCCGGCTTGTCGGGATTGAGCGCGGCGTAGAAAATGCCCGTCTCCACCAGGTCCTGGAAGAAGTGCGTGCCGAAGGAAAGTTCCGGCTGCAGCCCGCCGGCGGAGAAAGCCACCTCCGCAATCGCGGTCATGGCGTTGATTTCGGCGAATCGGACCGGCACCCCTAGTCGCGGCGTAGAGGTGCCCCAGCGTCCCGGCCCGATCAGCAGGCTGGGGGCCGGGTCGCGCGCCTTGATCAGACGGTTGAGCCGGCCGATGATCCGCGCCAATTCGTATTTGTCGGAAAGGACGAGGCCCATGAAGGCTTGCGGATCGACCGCGATCACGCGCGCGATCGGCTGCACGATGCTGCCGCCCATGAAGCTGCCTACGCTTCTGAACAGGGTTTGCGCATCGTTTCCCTGGCGGATCTCGACCCGCTTGGACTGGATACCGCGTGTCTGCAGCGGCCGGCATTGGATCAGGTTGAGATAAAGCCGGCCATTGCTCGCGTAGGTGCCGGTGAATTCGATATCGACCGGGTAATCGTAGGCCCGTTCCAGCGTCGCCAGCAGGCGGCGCATCGTGGCCGCGAAATCGGTCTGCGTGAGCAGGCGCTCGAAGGTATACAACCAGTTCTGGTCCTTGTATTCGGCAAACAGCTCGAGCGGGAACGTAGGTTCGTCCGCTTTCAATTCGCTGATGGGTATGGTCACCCAGCTGTTCTGCGCGACGTCGAGCACATCGATATCGCGCTGCGTAAAGCGGCGCCGGTCGTCGCGATCGGCATAAGGAACCAGCAGTGGCTTGTCGAGCGAGACGATGCGCGGATAATCCCCTTCCACCCGGTCCACAGCCCGCGTGCCCAGGCCGGCCACCAGACGCAGCATCCCGGCAGTCGGCTCTATGTCGTGGCGCCAGACGAAGGTGTTGTAGGACACGCCCACGCCCGCGAGCGCCGGAAAGAACAGCTTTCCATGGTACGCACCGGAAACCCGCTGCACCAGCAACGCCATCTGCTCTTCCTGGCGCGCGAGGCCGCGCTGCAGCCGGTACTGCAGCGCCTCTTCGCTGAGCGTGCTGGAATAGACCTGCCGCACCGCGTTCATGAACTGCTGCAGGCGCTCCTCGGGGGTGCCCTGGTTGACGCAGAAAAAGCTGTCGTACTTGCCGGCGAACGCGTTGCCGAAGCCGTCCTCGAGCAGGCTGGAGGAGCGAACGATGATAGGACACTGGCCGAAGTATTCCAGCATCTTCTGGAATTCCAGCTGAATCTCGTCCGAAAACGTGCCCTGCAGAAACAGTTCGCGCAGCTGCTCGGCGCCGCTGAGGTAGCCGGATTCGCTGCGCTGCCACATGAACAGCTGCCACCAGCCGTTGTTGACGATGTAGGAATGAAACAGGTCCGATCCGATGAAAAACGAGTCATGCGGCTCCAGCACTTCGCGCCAGTTCCCGGCCGCGTCGCTACCCAGGATGGCCCGGGCGAGCAGCATCCCGACCGACTTGCCACCGATGAACCCGGTGCCGATCAGGCGGTCCTTGATTTCGAGCAGATTGTCCAGCGTGAAGTGGCGGCGCGCGAGCGTGAGAATGCGTTCGTCGCGCCCGATCAGCAGGCGGCACAACTGCTCCACCATCGCCTGGCGTTCCGCGCCTTGCGCAGAGGAAGCACCTAGATCGGCGGCGCGTATGAACAAGCGCTCCCAGGAATCCAGATGCCGCTCCAGGTCCCCGGCAGCGCTACCGCGCAAGCCCATGAACAGACTCGTCGCCTCGCAGCTCACCGTAATCGGCGTGAATTGTCCACCCGCGTGGCGGTGCGGCAGGAACATCGTCGGCGAGGAACGCTGCCAGACCTTGAGCGGATGCAGATACAGCACGCCCTCCTTGTTGTAGAGGTCGAGCAGCAACTGCGTGGTGGCCCGGATCCGGTCTATGGTCGCAAACGAGTGCGCGCCCCGCTCCAGCGCGAAGTAGGCGACAGTACGCAAGTCGAACAGATACGGGCAGGTGACACGGAAAAAATTTCCCACCATGCTGTCGGTGGCCCAGGCATCGAGCAGATCGGACAGGCAGTCGAATACGTAAAACACCTCCGTGCCTTCGTTGCCTATGATGGTATGCAAGTGGACGGTGAACGACTCGAAGCCGCGATAGGCGTCGAGGTTATAGACGGCGCTGACCGCGTCAGGCTCGACCACGGGCGCATGCGAAGCGAAGCGGATATACACCACGCGGCGGCCGGCGGCCATCGCCGCGGCGACGTAGGGCGCGACAAAGGCGCGGTAGTCGTCGATGCTGTCGACGCGCCACACCACGTTGTCGCCGATGCGCAATCCCTCGAGGATCGAATCCAGGCCGGGAAGTCCGCTCGAGACGAACTGTTTTGGGCGATGCTCTGGGGAAGGAACAGCCATGGTCCGGGGGGGCGAATTCTTGCGGGATTCGGAAAAAAGCTCGCGAAAGTGAGAAGTCGGTTTTTCTTGCATTATGCCCCGCTTAGACCGCAATTCCTATCCGTTTTGACCAAAAAATGAGCGTCAGAGTCGCCACAATTGACGGCGTGGTGCATTATTGGAGCATATTTGAAAAATGCGACCAAGCGCGGAAGGACCTAAAGACAGGCGAATTGCGCCACGAATCTGGCACCGAACGATCACAATTTGGTTGACCCGAATTGTCGGGAATAAGCGGGTTTCGCATGGTGCCGCCAGCATGGCTGGGGCGACCGCGATTCGTTTCGATCGCCCCCGCACGCAATATCTATCCTCGAGGTTGCCCTATTGCAATCCCGCGACAGGTTCTGTTGACGCTGTGCAGTTGCATTTGGTAACGTTCGCTCGCGGCATGCACCGCGCGGGTCAAGGGCCCTGCGGACAGCCCAGGCATATCGACACGGCGGCATCCATCCGGACGCGCCATCAAAGAGGGGTCAATCATGCGGCTATTCCGAAATTTTGCAGGCGCGACGGCAGTCGGGCTTTTCCTCGCGGCCGCGGCGTTCCCGGCGCCAGCCGCCGACGAGATCAAGGCCGGCTCGATCACCAACAGCCCGCCGATGATCTCCTATGCGTCCGACGGCACCACCCTGCAGGGCGCGATCGTCGATCTGGCCGCGGCGATGAGCCAGGAGATGGGCAGGACGATCCGGTTCGAGGCGATGCCGTTCAGCGGTCTGCTGCCGGCGATGGAGGCCAAGCGCATCGACATCGTGTTCTCCTTGATGAACGACACGCCGGAGCGCGAGAAACTCATCGACTTCGTCGATTTTTTCAATCTCAGCACGATGTTGCTGATCCGCAAAGGCAACCCCGAGCGCGTCGAAGCCCTGGAGACGATATGCGGCAAGACCGTCTCCACGGTCCAGGGTTCGACCCAGATCGCGCTGGTGAACGAGGCCAGCGCGAAGTGCGTGGCCGCGGGCAAATCCGCGATAGAAAATCTGCAATACGCGCAACCCTCGGACGCGCGCCTGCAGGTGCAATCCGGGCGTGTGGCCGCCTTCCTCGGCAATTCGCCGGTGATGGTCTACCTCGCCAAGACCGCCGGCGAGGGAAAAATATTCGACGTGGTGCAGGGGCGCGTATACCAACCGGTGCCGCTCGGGATAGGCGTCGCAAAATCGAATACGCAATTGCGCGACGCGCTGCAAAAGACGCTCAACGCGCTGATCGCCAACGGCAGCTATCGCAAGATCCTCGAGAAGCACGGCGTCGAGAGCGGCGCCGTGAGCGCGGCGACGATCAACGGCGGCGCGAACCTCAAACTCTAGCGCGCAGGCGCAGCATCCCTCATGACCCGCGTGGTCCCGCTGCGGCGCCCCTGGCTTTGGTTCGGGAGCGCGGTGGTGCTCGTGCTTGCGGCGCTGCTGGCCGTTTCGATCTACCGCAACCCCAATATCCAGCACGGCGTGATCCTGCAGTATCAGTTCGCGCCGGCGATCCTGGCGGGGCTGCGCACCACGGTCGTGCTGGCGCTGCTCGCGGCGATCATCGGCACCGTGCTCGGCGTTCTGCTGGCGGTCATGCGCCTGTCGGAGAGCCGGGTGCTGCGCCTGGCGAGCGGTTTCTACACCTGGCTGCTGCGCGGCACGCCCCTGCTGGTGCAGATCCTGATCTGGGGCAATCTCGCGCTGCTGTTCGAGTATCTCGGCCCGTTTCGGACCAATGACGTGTTGACGCCATTCGTGGCGTCGGTGATCGCGCTCGGCCTGAACGAGGGCGCGTACATGGCGGAGATCGTGCGCGCGGGCATCATCGCCGTGGATCGCGGCCAGAACGATGCGGCGCTCGCGCTCGGCATGTCGCGCCCGCTCACCCTGCGCCGCATCATTCTGCCGCAGGCGCTGCGGGTGATCATGCCGCCGGCCGGGAACCAGTTCATTTCCCTGCTGAAGGCCACCTCGCTGGTCTCGGTGATCGCCGGGGGCGACCTGCTGACCGCGGCGGAAAACATTTCCTCGGCGAATCTGCACACGATAGAGTTGATGCTGGTGGCGACCTTCTGGTATCTGGTGCTGACCTCCATCGCCAGCCTGGGCCAGCACTATATCGAACGCCGACTCGGCCGATCGGTCGCGGGGAGTCATGCCGCTTCCTGACCCGACTTTGGCACCGCCGGCTGCGGGGCCGATGCTGCGCGCGCTGGATGTGCACAAGCGCTATCGGCACGAGGAAGTGCTCAAGGGCATCGACCTCGAGGTGGCGAGCGGCGAAGTGCTGTGCCTGATCGGGCCGTCCGGATCGGGCAAGAGCACCTTCCTGCGCTGCATCAACCACCTGGAGAGAATCGATGCCGGTCGCCTATACGTGGACGGCCTGCTCGTCGGCTATCGCGAGCACGGCGACTGCCTCTACGAAATGCACCCGCGCGAGGTGTGCCGCCAGCGTGCCGATATCGGGATGGTGTTCCAGCGCTTCAACCTGTTTCCGCACCTGACGGCGCTGGAGAACATCATCGAAGCGCCGATCCAGGTGCGCCGCGAATCGAAGGCGCAGGCTACGCAGCATGCGCGCGCACTGCTCGAGCGCGTCGGTCTCACGGAAAAGGCCGGCGCCTACCCCGGCCATCTCTCCGGCGGACAGCAGCAGCGCGTGGCGATCGCGCGCGCGCTGGCGATGCGGCCCAAACTGATGCTGTTCGACGAACCTACGTCCGCGCTCGATCCCGAACTCGTCGGCGAGGTGCTGAACGTAATGCGCGGACTCACCGAGGACGGAATGACCATGATCGTTGTGACCCATGAAATGGCGTTCGCACGCGACGCCGCCGACACCGTGGCCTTCATGGACGCGGGCGTGATCGTCGAATCCGGCCCGCCGGGCGAGATGCTGTCGCGTCCGCGCCACGAGCGCACGCGCGCGTTTCTCGCGCGCGTCATCGGGGCGCGGCAATGAGCGCGAGCCGGCTGGTGCTATTGGGCACCGGCGGCGGTCCCACGCCCAAGGTAACGCGCTCGGCGCCGGCGTTTGCCGTCGCGGTGGACGACGCGACCTATATCGTCGATTGCGGCAACGGCGTCGCGCGCCAGATGGCGAAGGCGGCGCTCCCTTTCCGCTCGCTACGCGCGGTGTTCATCACGCACCACCATTCGGACCACAATGCTGACTACGGCAATTTGTTCCTGCTCTTGTGGGCCGCGGGGCTGAAGGCGCCGGTCGATGCCTACGGGCCGCCGCCGCTCGCGCGCATGACCGGGCAGTTCCTCGCGCTGAATGACTACGACATCGCGACGCGCATCGCCGACGAAGGGCGCCCGCAGCTCGCGCCGCTGGTCCGCGCGCACGACATCTCCGCCGCGGGCGAGGTGTACCGCGACGAGCGCGTACGCGTGACCTGCGCGCTGGTCGAGCATCCACCGGTCGTGCCCGCCTTCGCGTTCCGCTTCGACATGGCCGACCGCTCGATCGTGTTTTCCGGCGACACCGCGCCTTGCGACAGTCTGGTCGCGCTCGCGCAGGGCGCCGACGTGCTGGTGCACGAAGTGATGTACGAGCCGGCGCTCGACGAGATCTGCGCCAGGCTGGACAACGCCACGCGGCTGCGCCAGCACCTGCTCGACAGCCATACGACCGCGGACCAGGTGGGTGTCGTGGCGCGCGAGGCCGGGGTCAAATGCCTGGTGCTGTCGCACTTCGTTCCGGCCGAAAACGTCGCCGACGAGCTGTGGCTCGAGGCCGCGGCGCGCAACTTTAGCGGCAGGATCGTGCTCGGGCAGGATCTGATGGAACTTTGAACCGGCGCATTACCGCAGAGCGAGCGGCTCAACCTGAGCCACAGCCTCAGGCCCCTTCCTTGAAACGCGCGTCAATTCCGGCCTGGCGGGCCGGCGCCGGTTCCCCGGCCCGCGGGTGTCAGTTATTCAGCAGCAGCTGCAGAATGATGCCGGTGGCGATCGCGACCAGCACATAGTCGCCACCGGTTTGAACCCAGTGGTAACCGCGCGGCGGCGCACTCAGATGGTGACCGCGCCAGTCCTCGACGACATATTGCCGGTGGCGATATTCCATCGGAAGGCGCTGGCCCCGGCGGAAATCGTGGTTCGGTCCCGCGCCGCGTTCGTCGCGCCGCTCGTAGCCGCGGCCTTGGTCTTCCTGGCGATTCGACCGGCGTCCCGCATTGTCGCCACGGTCATGCTGGCCGCCGCGTTGCGCCTGCTCGCTGCGGCCACGATCGCCACGATCGCCGCGATCGCCGCGACCTTGAGCGAAGGCAAATCCTCCGGTGGCCAGAGACAGCGCCAATACGGCGGAAATAACGGTTCTGCTTTTCATGTTGGACTCCATTGGGTTGAAAAGTGCCCTGTTTCCTCTAGCAGTGGGTATCGCGCCTTGGATTGGCCTGGCACCGGCCATTTCGAACGATAGGCCACGCGCGCAAGAGATTCTGTGCGCCAGCGCACGCAGAGCGCTCGGCGACGGCTCGCGCCACCTGCTGCCGGCTCGGCCCATGCCGGCGCCGCTGACCGGGCACCCTTGCTCAGCGGCGTTGGTTGCTATCCTTGTCCTGCGTGGACGTCGAACTGGACGTGTCCTGCGTGGACGTCGAACTGGACAGGGGGATGGGAACGATAAACCCCACGCATGCGCTCAGGGCGAGCACCACCAATGCTGCGGCAATCAGTTTCAGATGTTTCATGGCCATTTCTCGCTTCTGGTTAGCGTCGACTGAACCGGGGCGGCGTGTATCCAACGCAACTATCCTGGACAACATACACGCGAAGCGCTGCTCAATCCGTGCGCTTGCACACATACCGCAACACGTTCGCGCTAGCCGGCCGCTGGCATGGCAGGGGCTATGCCGCGCGCAGTTGCTTATTTCTTCAGTTTCGCGAACGCGTGCGCCATGGCGCCGGCGGGCCGTGCATCGCGGTTCTCCTGGCGCGCTCGCGCCGGGTGGCGCTGCGCATCCGGCGGGCGCCGGCCGCGCGCGGCGCTTGTGTCCTGCCCCGCCTGCCCCGCGGCGCCGCGCGTCGGCGCGCTGCCCGGCACATCGTCCAGGCGCATGCTGAGCGCGACGCGCTGGCGCTTCAGATCGACCTCGAGCACCTTGACCTTCACGATCTGGCCGGGCTTCACCACCTCGTGCGGGTCTTTCACGAACCGATGGGCCAGCGCCGAGACGTGCACCAGACCGTCCTGGTGCACGCCGATGTCCACGAACGCGCCGAAGGCGGCGACGTTGGTCACCACGCCCTCGAGGATCATGTCGGGAACCAGGTCGGCAAGCTTCTCCACGCCCTCCTGGAAGCTTGCCATTTTGAATTCGGGCCGCGGATCGCGCCCGGGCTTCTCCAGTTCCGCAAGGATGTCGCGCACCGTAGGCACGCCGAAGCGCTGGTCCGCGAAGTCCGCCGCCGACAGCCCCTTGAGTATCGTTGCCTGCCCCATCACTTCGGCTACGCCTTTGCCGATGCGCGCCAGGATGCGTTCCACCACCGGGTAAGCCTCGGGGTGTACCGCCAGCCGGTCGAGCGGGTTGTCGCCGCCGTTGATGCGCAGGAACCCGGCGGCCTGCTCGAAGGTCTTGTCGCCCAGGCGCGGGATGTTGCGTATGGCTTCGCGATTGGCGAACGGGCCGTGCGCGTCGCGATACTCGACGATGTTGCGCGCCAGGGTGGCGTTCAGCCCGGAGACACGCGCCAGCAGCGGCATCGAAGCCGTGTTGATATCGACGCCCACGGCGTTCACGCAGTCCTCGACCGTCGCATCCAGCCTGCGTGCCAGGGCGCGCTGGTTCACGTCGTGCTGGTATTGGCCCACGCCGATCGCCTTGGGCTCGATTTTCACCAGCTCGGCCAGCGGGTCCTGCACCCGCCGCGCGATCGAAACCGCTCCGCGCAGGCTGACGTCCAGCTGCGGAAATTCCGCCGCGGCGAAGGCCGAAGCCGAATACACCGAGGCGCCCGCCTCGCTGACCACGACCTTGGCCAGCCTGGATTGCGGCGCCCGCGCCGTGATGCGCTGGATCAACTCGGCGGCGAGCTTGTCGGTCTCGCGGCTGGCCGTACCGTTACCGATGGAGATCAGCTCGACGCCGTGCCGCAGCGCAAGTTGCTCCAGGGTGGCGAGCGCCGCCTCCCAGTCCCTGCGCGGCACATGCGGGTAGATGGTCGCGGTGTCCAGCAGTTTTCCCGTGGCATCGACCACGGCGACTTTGCAGCCGGTGCGCAAGCCCGGGTCCAGGCCCAGCACCGCCTTCGGACCGGCGGGCGCCGCGAGCAGCAGATCGTGCAGATTGTGGCCGAAGATCTTGATCGCCTCGGCTTCCGCCGTTTCACGCAACTGCAGCATCAGCTCGGTGGTGATATGAATCTGCGCTTTGACCTTCCAGGTCCAGTTGCACACCCCGGCCAGCCACGGGTCCGCCGCGCGGCCTCTGTCCTCGATGCCGAAATGCGCGGCGACCATGGCCGCGCAAGGATGGGGCACCGCGGCATCGCGTTCCGTTCCCAACCCAAGCTGCAGCATCAGCACGCCGAGCGCGCGGCCGCGCAGCAGCGCCAGCGCGCGGTGCGAGGGAATGCTGCGGATCGCTTCTGAGTACGCGTAGTAGTCGCGGAACTTCTCCTCCTCGGCCGCTTCCTTGCCCGCCATCACGGTCGAGCCGAGAATGCCGTCCTGCTGCATGCGCGCGCGCAGCTTGGCCAGCAGTTCCGCGGTTTCGGCGAAGCGCTCGGCGAGGATATCGCGCGCGCCATCGAGCGCGGTCTTGGCGTCGGGCACGTCTATCGCCTCCACCCCTTCGCTGGCCGGGACCGCCTTGATGTATTTGACCGCCTCCGTCTGCGGGTCCAGCGTCGGATCGGCGAACAGCGCATCGGCGAGCGGCTCAAGGCCCGCTTCCTTTGCGATCTGCGCCCGCGTGCGCCGCTTCGGCTTGTAGGGCAGATACAGGTCTTCCAGCGCCTGCTTGGTCGCGCCCGCCTCGATGGCGAGGCGCAGCGGCTCGGTGAGCTTGCCCTGCTCTGCGATCGAAGCGAGGATGGCGGCGCGCCGGTCCTCGAGTTCGCGCAGATAGGCGAGGCGCTCCTCCAGTGTGCGCAGCTGCGTGTCGTCCAGGTTGCCGGTCGCTTCCTTGCGATAGCGTGCGATAAAGGGCACGGTGGCCCCCTCGTCCAGCAGCGCGACCGCGGCGGCGACCTGCCGCGCCGCCGCGCCGAGTTCGGTCGCGATGGCCTGCACGATCTTGGCCTGCGTGGCCGGCGTCGCCGCAATGCTCATGCGTCCGCCTTCTCTCCGCCCAGCGCCTTGGCCAGATCGGCGAACAGCAGTGCAAGTTCGCCCGTCATCAGCGCGAATTCAATTTCGAACTGCTCGTCCTTGTCCTCGGCCTCGGGTCCGACGTCCTGCCTGAGGATGTCGAGGAAGGTGACGCGCTTGAGGTGCAGATGCTCGGTCAGGACGAAAGAGATCTTGTCGTTCCAGGTGAGTCCCAGGCGCACCACGGTCTTGCCGGCGGCGATGTGGTCGCGGATCTCCTTGCCCTCGAGGTTGTGGCGCGCGTAGCGCACCGTGGCTTTGCTCGCGTCGGCCGAGCGCAGCTCGAGGTCCTGGTCGATGCCGAACGCGCCGGGCGCCTCGCCGCGCACCAGCCATTCGGCCATCGCAGAGGCCGGCGTGCGCTGCGTGTCGAGCCGCGGGGCCGGCGCATCGAAATCGGCACGGCGCAGCGCCTCCATGAACTGCTCGGCCTTGGCGTCCGCTGCCGCGTCTACGGCCAGCCAGCCCTTGGCGGCATCGATCCAGCCATGCGTGGTCCGGCGGCGCGAAAGCGCGCGCGGCAGCAGCTCGTCGGTCACCTGATCCTTGAGTTCGCGCATTTGCTTGCGCCCGACCGCGCGCCCCTGGCGCCGCGCTAGATCTTCGGCGCGGGTCTGCGCCTCCTGGCGTACGACCGAGGCGGGCAGGAGCTTTTGCTCCACACCCAGGGCGAGCAGCCACTGGCGCTGCTGCTGAAACAGGAACAGTCCGTCCTCATGCGGACAGATCCAGCCACGGCTTTCCATTTGCAGGCCGCCGCAGGGCTGCAGCGCCTGGTGTGCGAGCTTGCGCTCCAGATCGTCCGCCTTGACGGGAAAGTCCGCTGGCAGCCGATAGACAACGAGGTTTTTGAACCACATAGGGCAGAAAAAGGGTCTGATTATACCGGCCATCGTTCAGTTCGAGCAGGCAATTGCAGCGCGATCGGGCGCAAACTGGCCTGCATTGCGTTCCTGGTGAAATCGGCAACAGGCGCCGATGACGCTCACCGGCAGGAAGCCGTAGCGGCACCCGTTTCTGATGTGTCCGGGCACAAATGAAAAAGCCGACCGGTTAACGTCGGCTAGTCCATTGTTTCTAATGACGCGCCTGGCAGGATTCGAACCCGCGCCCCGTTGGTTCGTAAGCGACAAAATTGGCTTTTTCGCTCGCTAAATCTACAGACTACAACGCCCGCTATTTTGATTTGCAGCCTCAGCAAGCCTCAATAGATTTCTGCAGAATCCGGCAAAGTCACGATTCGGCTACGTTGATTGCGTCGCTATCCTGTGGCCCATTATGCAGCGATCGGTTCGATGTGCCGATAACGTTTCGGATCCTGTTCGAGTTCCCAGAGGTCGACCGCTTGTTGCATGCGCAGCCAGCTCTCCGGCGTCGTCTTCGTCAACTTTCCTATCCGGACGGCCATATCGGCAGAGAGGCCGCGCTTCTCGAGCAGCAGATCGGACACGCTCAAGCGGCTCACGCCCAGGCGCCGTGCGAACTCGGTCTGTGTCATGTGCAGCGCCGGCAGCACGTCCTCCCGAAGCATTTCGCCCGGATGGGTGGGTCGGCGCGTCGGATCGCGTAGGCTCTTCATCAGTGATAGTCCTCCAAATTCACGTCGATTGCATCGCCTTCGGAAAAGCGGAACGTGATGCGCCAATTTGCCGAGACCGAGACTGCATAGAACCCTTTGAGGCGACCGACGAGGCCATGGAATTTGTAGCCAGGTAGATCCATGTCCTCAGGCCTGACAGCGGCATCGAGTCGGTCAAGCATGCGGCGCATACGGTCGGCCTGCTTGGCGTCGATGCCTTTACGCCCGCTCTTGGTGAAGAAGCGCTCAAGCCCTTTGTGGCGGAAGCTCTTGATCACCGGCAGCGTGTCATGTGATGCATTACACAATTGTAATGCGATAAATGACATTGTCAAGACCGCGCCCGCCCCTCTGCAGCCCCCACCCGCGCCGCGGGTCAATTATTGCTTGGCTGGTTCCCGCAAGGTGGGTGCCGGGCAGAAACGACAAGGGCCTAGGTTTCCCTAAGCCCTTGTTGATGCTGGTGCGCCTGGCAGGATTCGAACCCACGACCCCTTGGTTCGTAGCCAAGTACTCTATCCAACTGAGCTACAGGCGCGAGGTGCGGATTATAGCAGAACCCGGCCCGGCGCCGCTAGCGCAGGGGTCTGCCGCGCTGCGGGCGATCCCGGCGCTGGATGCGGGGGCTGGTTTCGATTACCCTTAGGCGGCTAGCCTCTTGCTACTGATCAGCTGACTATCCATCCCATGAGTACTCTTTCCGTGTCCGCAGAAGCAAGCCCCATCGATGCCGCTGGCGAGCCGGGGGCGCGCACCCGCTACCCGGTGGCGGCATGGTTGCTCGTTTGCTGCGCGATGGTATTCGCCATGGTCGTGATCGGCGGCGTGACCCGCCTCACCCACTCCGGCCTCTCCATTGTCGAATGGCAGCCTATCATCGGCACCCTGCCGCCGGTCAATGACGCGCAATGGCTGGAAACTTTCGACAAATACAAGCTCACTCCCGAGTACCGCAAGGTCAATCAGGGCATGAGCGTGGCCGAGTTCAAGTCTATTTTCTGGTGGGAATACTTTCACCGGCTGCTCGGCCGCATGATCGGCGTGGTGTTCCTGCTGCCGCTCGTCTGGTTCTGGCGGCGCAAGCGCATCGACCGTCCGCTGGCACTGAGGCTCGCCGGCATTTTCGTGCTCGGCGGGCTGCAAGGGGCGATGGGCTGGTACATGGTGAAATCGGGGCTGGTCGACGATCCGCGCGTGTCGCAGTACCGGCTGACCGCCCACTTGATCATCGCGCTGGCAATTTACGCCGCCATGCTGTGGACGGCGCTGGGTCTGCTGTACCCCGGCGCGTCGGCAGCGAGCGCAGCGCAGTCGCGGCTGCGCCGCCTTTCCTGGATCATCACTGCGATCATCGCTTACATGGTGATGACCGGCGGTTTCGTCGCCGGCATCCACGCCGGCCTGGCCTATAACACCTTTCCGCTGATGAACGGTCACCTGCTGCCGCCGGAGATGTTCCTGCTCGATCCGTGGTACCTGAATTTCTTCAGCAACATGGCCACGGTGCAGTTCGATCACCGGCTGGGCGCATGGCTGCTCGCCTTCATCGTTCCCTGGTTCTGGCTGAGTTCGCGGCGCGAGCCGCTCCACCCGCGCGCCCGACTTGCCGCCCATCTCCTGCTCGGCATGCTCGCGCTGCAAATCACCTTGGGCATCACCACGCTGTTATTGGTCGTGCCCGTGCCGCTGGCTGCCGCGCATCAGGGCGGCGCGGTGCTGCTGCTCGGCGCCGCGCTGTTCGCGAATCACGCGCTGCGCTGATACGCCTCAAGGTGAACGTCAGGGCATGACCTCGACGTATTCGTAAACCGGGCAATCGGCAAGCTGCTGGCGCACGGACAAGGGCATGCGCGCGTACCAGGCGTGCGGATCGTGCCGGTCCACTTCCTCGCCGATGAAACGCACCAGATCGCAGATCGGTTCGACCACGTTCTCGCGGTAGGCGGTGTCGCCCTTGACATAGGCCAGATGCAGGTTCTTCATGCAGTTGCGCCGGCAGTAGGCGAACGCGGCGCAGCCTTCACAGGGCATATTCGGGTGCGGCTGCAGCGCGCTCGGCTTGAGCCAGTTCCCGACCACGTCCCCTTGCAGCATTTCCGGCAGGTACAGCAGATCCGGGCAGGGATAGATCTTGCCGTCGGGCATGACGTTCAACAGGTGCGTGGAGGCGCGGCATTGCGTCAGTCCGCCGTACAGTTCCTGCGCCCGCGACGGCAGCACCTTGTTGCGCACCGTGCCCATGATCGGAATGAAGGGATAGAGCGCCTCGCAGGCAAAGAACTTGTCCACCATTTTGGTCAACACGGCGCGTTTCGCCGCAATCGTGTCCGGCGCGTAGGCCCCGTCCTGCGCCACGAACTGGAAATAGACGTAATCGAACGAATGCGTCAGCTCGTCGAGTTCTTCAAAGCTGGTGGCGGCGCTGCTCCAGGTCACGCGCGCCGTCAGCGTGCCGCCCAGCCGCGAGCGGATGGCGCGCACGTTTTTCACCACCTGGCGATAAATGCCGCGTCCGCGGTAGCCGTCGGTGACCTGCTCTCCGCCGTCTATCGACACCAGGACGTTGGACAGCCGCGCCAGGATCCAGTCCGGCAGGTCGTCGAGCAGAGTGCCGTTGGTCTGCAACTGAAACCGATACTCCGGATGGCGCCGCATCACCGCGCTCATGAGCTCGAGGTTCAGCGTCGGCTCTCCGCCGTAGAAAGTGACGTAGATCTCATGACCGGCGAGCTGCGTCGCGATGAAGGAATCGAGCTGATCCAGCGTATAGGTGACTTCGCTCTGCGAGCCCAGCACCGCGCCCACGCCGAGCGAACAATAAGTGCACTTCAGGTTGCAGCGCAGCGTGGTGAGCAGCTGCAACTCGACGCGCTTGCCGAGTATCGCCGGCGCCTGTTTCAACCCACCCATACGCGCGCATTGCGGAACATGCGCATCCAGGGACTGTCTTCCGGCGCGCCCGGCGGGTGCCAGGACTGCTGCACGCTGCGGAACACGCGTTCCGGGTGCGGCATGAGGATGGTGAAGCGGCCGTCCGCGGTGGTGAGGCCGGTGATGCCGGCGGGCGAACCGTTGGGGTTGGCCGGATAGAGGTCCGTGGCCGCGCCGCGGTTGTCCACGAAACGCAGCGCCACCAGCGCCTGTGCCTCGGCCGCGCGATCGGCGAACACCGCCCTGCCCTCGCCGTGCGCGGTGGCCACCGGCATGCGGCTGCCGACCATGCCGGCGAAAAACAGCGACGGGCTCTCGGTCACCTCGACCATGACGAAGCGCGCTTCGAACTGCTCCGATTTGTTCTTGAGGAATTTCGGCCAGTGCGCGGCGCCCGGAATGATCTCGCGCAGATTGCTCATCATCTGGCAGCCGTTGCACACGCCGAGCGCGAACACGTCGCTGCGGCCGAAGTAGGCCTCGAATTCGTCGCGCGCGCGCGCGTTGAGCAGGACGGACTTGGCCCAGCCCTCGCCCGCGCCGAGCACGTCGCCGTAGGAGAAACCGCCACAGGCGGCGATGCCTTTGAAATCTGCCAGCGACACGCGCCCGGAAATGAGGTCGCTCATGTGCACGTCGGCCGCGTCGAAGCCGGCGCGATCGAAGGCCGCCGCCATTTCAACGTGGCCGTTCACGCCCTGCTCGCGCAGCACGGCGATCTTGGGCCTTGCACCCTTTCCTATCCAAGGCGCCGCGATGTCATCGGCCGAATCGAAGCCGAGTTTCGCATGCAAACCGGGATCGCCCGCATCGAGGATGCGCTCGTATTCCTCGCGCGCGCACTCCGGATTGTCGCGCAGCGCCTGCATACGCCAGGTGGTCTCGGCCCAGGCGCGCTGCAAGGCGATGCGCTGCTCAGCCAACACCGGCGTCGCGCCTTGCACCAGGCGGATTGCGTCGCTCTCATTCGGGCTGCCTATGGCCTGCGCCTGCAGACTCTCGGCGGCGAAACGCGCCAGCACCGCGTCGCGATCCTGCGCGCGCACCTGCAGCACCGCACCGAGTTCCTCGGTGAACAGCGCGGCGAGCACGCGCTCCACTTTTCCGCCCACGCAGATCGCATCCAGATCGAGCGTCAGGCCGCAATGCGCGGCGAAAGCCATTTCGCACAGCGTCGCGAACAAACCGCCATCGGAGCGGTCGTGATAGGCGAGCAGCAGGCCGTCGCAATTGAGCGCCTGCACCGCTTCGAAGAAACGCTTCAGATCGCGCGCGTCGTCTAGGTCCGGCACCGTATCGCCCATCTGCGCGTACACCTGGGCGAGGATGGATCCACCGAGGCGGTTCCTGCCGCGGCCGAGATCGACCAGAATCAGCACGCTCGCGCCCGCGTCCAGGCGCAGCTGCGGCGTGAGCACGCGGCGCACATCCGCGCAGGGCGCGAACGCGGAAACGATCAGCGACAGCGGCGAGACGACCTCTTTCTTTTGCCCCGCCTCGTCCCACGCGGTCTTCATCGACAGCGAATCCTTGCCCACCGGGATGCTGATCCCCAGCGCCGGGCACAACTCGAGCGCCACCGCGCGCACCGTATCGAACAGCGCCGCGTCTTCGCCCGCATGCCCCGCCGCCGCCATCCAGTTGGCCGAGAGCTTGACGCGCGACAGGTCCACCGGCGCTGCGGCCAGATTGGTCAGCGCCTCGCCCACCGCCATGCGCCCCGAGGCCGGCGCGTCGATCACCGCCAGCGGCGCGCGCTCGCCCATGCAATAGGCTTCGCCCGCGACTTCGCCAAAGCCGAGCAGGGTCACGGCGCAATCGGCCACCGGCGTCTGCCACGGACCGACGAAGGGATCGCGCGCGCACAGTCCGCCGACGGTGCGATCGCCGATGCTGATCAGAAACGTCTTGTCGGCCACCGTCGGGTGGCGCAGCACGCGGTAGCAGGCGTCCTTCAACGCGATGCCCGCAGCCGAGAACGGCGGCAGATCGCGCTTGCGCCGCGCGACCTCGCGCAGCATGCGCGGCGGCTTGCCCAGCAGCACGCCCATGTCCATGTCGACCGGCTGGTTGGCGTAGCGCTCATCCGTGAGCGTGAGCTGCTGCGCCGCGGTCGCCGTGCCCAGCACCGCGAACGGACAGCGCTCGCGCGCGCAGATCGCGCGGAACTCTTCGAGCCGCGCAGGTTCGATCGCGAGCACGTAACGCTCCTGCGCCTCGTTGCACCAGATTTCACGCGGCGACATGCCCGACTCTTCGCTCGGGATCGCGCGCAGATTGAGGCTGGCGCCGCGGCCGGCGCCGTGGGCGAGTTCCGGCATCGCGTTCGACAATCCGCCCGCGCCCACGTCGTGGATAGACAGGATGGGATTGGCCTCGGCGAGCTGCCAGCAGCGATCGATGACTTCCTGCGCACGGCGCTCGATCTCGGCGTTGCCGCGCTGCACCGAATCGAAGTCCAGGTCCTCGGTGTTCGTGCCCGTGGTCATGCTCGATGCCGCGCCGCCACCCATGCCGATCAGCATGCCCGGACCGCCGAGTTGGATCAGGAGCGCACCCTCGGGCAGGCCCAATTTGAATGCATCGCGCGCTGCGATATTGCCCACGCCGCCGGCGATCATGATCGGCTTGTGATAGCCGCGCAGCTCGCCGCCCGCCTCGATTTCGAACGCACGGAAGTACCCGGCGAGATTGGGCCGGCCGAATTCGTTGTTGAACGCGGCCGCGCCTATCGGCCCCTCGAGCATGATGTCCAGCGCCGAGGCGATGCGATTTGGTTTTCCATGGTCCGCTTCCCAGGGCTGAACCGCGCCGGGAAGCCGCAGATTCGACACCGAAAAACCCGCAAGACCGGCTTTGGGCCTGGCTCCGCGGCCGGTTGCCCCTTCGTCGCGGATCTCGCCGCCGGAGCCGGTGGCGGCGCCCGGGAACGGCGAAATCGCCGTCGGATGGTTGTGCGTCTCCACTTTCATCAGCGTGTGCGTGGCTTCGCGGTGATAGGCGTAGCGGCCCGCCGCATCCGGATAGAAGCGTGCGATCTCGCGCCCTTCCATGATGGCGGAGTTGTCCGAATAGGCGAGCACCGTGCCCTGCGGGTTGGCTTTCTCCGTTTCGCGGATCATGCCGAACAGCGTCTGCGCCTCGGCAACGCCGTCGATGACCCAGGACGCGTTGAAAATCTTGTGGCGGCAATGCTCGGAATTCGCCTGCGCGAACATGGTGAGTTCGGCGTCGGTGGGATTGCGGCCGATGGCGCGAAAGTTTTCGAGCAGATACTCAATCTCGTCGGCCGACAGCGCGAGGCCCATGGCGCGATTCGCCTCCTCCAGCGCGGCGGCGCCGCGCGCAAGGATGTCGATCGCGGCGAGCGGCCGCGGCGCCACATGGCGGAACAAGCTTTCCGCGCCGTCGAGGCGGTCGAGTACGGTCTCGGTCATGCGATCGTGCAACAGCGCCGCGACCTCCGCGCGCCGCCCGCCGGCGCCCGCGGCGCAATACGCGATGCCGCGCTCGATGCGCTGCACCGCCGGCAGGCCGCACTGGCGCGCGATGTCGGTGGCTTTGGACGACCAGGGCGAGATGGTGCCGAGGCGCGGCACGACCAGGTAGAGCTCCCCGGCTGGCGGCGCCGGCTGCAGTGCTTCGCCATAGACCAGCAGTTGGTCCAGCACCGCGCGCTCGCCTGGGGAGAGCGCTTGCGCGGTCTCGACGAAATGCCAGAATTCGGCGCCCGCAATGCGCGCGCCCGGCGCGACTTCGGCCAGGCGGGCCTGCAGTTTTTCCAGACGGAAGGCGGAGAGCGCGGGGCTGCCGCGCAGCTTGAGAATTTCAGGCATAGAAGCCAGCGCCGATAAAGCGTAATTATAACGGAACCGTGGTTGAGAATCGAACGGCCGCAGTGCACAATGACGGCGAACGGAGGATGGGGACATGTCGTCGAACAAGACGCAGGCAGGCAGCAGCAAGATGGACCAGATCGTGGCCGAGGCCAGGCGCAATCGCGAGCGACGCGAACAGGATTACCGCGAGCAGGCGCTGAAGATCTACCCCTGGGTGTGCGGGCGCTGCGCGCGCGAATTCACCCGCGTCAACGTGCTGCAGCTCACGGTGCACCACAAGAACCACAACCACGACGACAATCCCGCCGACGGCAGCAACTGGGAGCTGCTGTGCATCTATTGCCACGAAAACGAACACGCGCGCCACCTGGATTCGGCCGCGGGCGGCGGCGGGCCGGCGTCAGGCAACGGCGCCGAAGCGCCGTCGACTTACAAGGCGTTCGCCGATCTCAAGGCGAGGTTGAAGGGCAAATGAGAAGGCGAAGTTTGCGGGGGTGCGGACACGGCATCCTTTCCCCGCGCACTGCGCGGCCACAGCGTCGCCTATGCGAGGCGACGTGCACATCAATGCAAAAGGACGCGCGTTAGCGGCTGAATCTCGGCTCTCTGAGCGTACCCGATACGGTGAAATTGGTGCGCGCCTTCGTGATCGGAGATTTGATTTCGACCGCAAAGCGGCCGTTGATGTGCCGGGCGGCATCGACTTCGGCGCTGCCGCCGGCCGATACCGGGCCGGCGACGAGAAGCATCTGGCGCAGCTGGGTCTTGCCCGCGTCGCTCACGAATCCTCCGGTAAGCTCGGTGAACGCGGTCTTGCCGCCGACCCCGCCACCCTGCAGCAAGCGCGCCAGGTCCACCCCGAGCAGCGCGCCTTTGACCACGGTGAAGCTGCCTTCCAGGTGCGGCGCCGAAAAAAGTTCGTCGTAGGATTTCGCGCGCATCGCATAGGCCGCCTTCCCCTCCAGCTTGCCTTCCTCCAGCAGCGTGGGCGCGAAGCGGGCCGGATCCATCGCCCTCACGCTGAGGTCTCCATTCAGGCTCCAGCCCCCGCCCCATTTGAGATTGGCGTTGCCCGACAGATAGCCGCCGAAAATTCCGCCCTTGAGTTCGCTCAAGCGCAGTTCGCCGCGGCGGATCACGCCCTTGGCAACGAAGTCTTCGAGGATGAACGACGGATGGAAGGGCAGGCTGAAGGCATTGGTCTCGACTTCAAGCAGGGCACCCTCGCCTTCCGGCTTGAGCAGCAGGCTCGTCCTGTGGTCCGGCGTCTCCAAAGAAATTTGCCGCCAGGCGCCGTTCTCGCCAAACGCAATCTTTGCGTCCAGAGCGGGAAGAATGAAGGTCTTCGAGTCGAGCTTCCCGTTCTTAACGCTGATCCCCATCACCTTGAAGTCCTGCCCCGTCGGCTTGCCGAAGAGCAGGGCCAGCAGTCCTTCCTCGCCCAGCACCGGCGATTCGAGCTCGATAGCGGTGAACACCTTCTTCTCGCTGAACATGCTGCCGAGTTCGGCGATCGCGTTGACCCGCGGCACGACGAGTTCGCCTTTCGTGCCGACGGTAACGCCGTCCAGGCGCCAATGCGGCTGCGGCACCAACGACAGGTGCAGCGCCTTGATGTTTACCGGCTGTTGCAGATGGGCGCCGGCCAGCTTCTCGAACTGCGGGATATAGGCGTCGAACGAAATGAAGTGAACCAGGATCAAACCGACAACCAGAAGCAGGAACAGCCCGATTGCAGCCGGCCTGCCCCAGTTGATCTGTTTGCGGTACGCCGCTGAGGCTGACTCCGCCTCGCGTTCGGCCTCGATCGCTTTTGCTGCTGCGGCGGCGCGAACGCGCTCCTCGGTTTCTTCCTGTTCGCGCGCGCGCGCATCTTCGGGCGATACGGCCGCTTGTATCCGGCCGCCTGTCAGCGCCTGCTCAGCCTCGAGCTCCTTCTCCATGTCGGCGAAATGGCGTTCGGTCTCGGCATTCTGCGCCTCCAGCAGCGCCTGCGCCTCGGCGTGCTCGCGTTCGTACCGCGCCGCTCGGTCGCCCGCATCCTCCTCTGCGCGTGCCTGCTGTCGTTGTTCTTCGTCCTGGCGAAGTCGCGCCTCCTCGGCAGCGGCTTGCGCCTGCGCCTGTGCCTCGGCCTGCGCTTCTTCGGCCTGCAGGCGCGCCTGCTCTTGCGCGGCCTCGCGCAATTGATCGGCGCCGCCGGCGCGACTCTTGGCCGCGTCCTGCGCAGCGCCGCCCGCGCCCAACACGGCATCGAAATCGGTTTCTATGCTGACCAGATCCTCCAGCGTGGGCTCGGACTTGAGTTGGGCTGGCGGCTGCTCCGCACGTGCTCGCGCGGATTCTTCCTCCGCCTCGCGGCGTTCACGCTCGGCCTGTTCTTGCGCCTTGCGCTCGGCTTCATCCTTCGCCTTGCGCTCGGCGTCTTGTTCAGCCCGGTCTTCAGCTTCCTCGATTTCCTTGCGCGCGCGCGCTTCGGCCTCGATGCGCGCTCGTTCCTGCGCCAGTGCGCGCCCTTCGGCTTCCCGGCGCGACTGTTCCTCGGCCTCGCGCCTGGCGGTTTCCTCGGCCTCCCGGCGCTGGCGCTCTGCCTCTTCCCTCGCCTTGCGCTCGGCCTCCTCGCGCAACTGGCGTTCGGCGTCTTCTCTGGCTTTGCGCTCGGTTTCTTCTTTCTCCCTGCGCTCGGACTCTAGCTTCGCTTGGCGCTCGGCTTCCTCGCGCGCCCTGCGCTCTTGCTCCAGCTTGGCGCGCAGTTCGTCGGCCTCACGGCGCGCCTGTTCCTCGGCCGCCTTGCGCGCGCGCTCCGCCTCTTCCCTCGCCTGGCGCTCGGCCTCCTCGCGCAACTCGCGTTCGGCGTCCTCCCTGGCTTTGCGCTCGGCTTCTTCTTTCTCCCTGCGCTCGGACTCTAGCTTCGCTTGGCGCTCGGCTTCCTCGCGTGCCCTGCGCTCTTGCTCCAGCTTGGCGCGCAGTTCGTCGGCCTCACGGCGCGCCTGTTCCTCGGCCGCCTTGCGCGCGCGCTCCGCCTCTTCCCTCGCCTTGCGCTCGGCCTC